>MDSW01077111.1_pt1 | contig 13819 bp, 6 predicted proteins | sample 811171 | NCBI WGS metagenome assembly MDSW01 (sample SAMN05326641, study PRJNA326480) | marine metagenome | isolation source: seawater | place: Atlantic Ocean: North West | collected 2012 | reverse complement strand
GTCTTCTTGTTGACTCTGAAATTCGAATAGCCTGCTACAAATATGATACGAATTTCAGAGTCAGAAGACTAGAGTGAATTGCAAAGAGGTTGGCTCAATTCTGTTGGCGGATTGCGGCCCGCCTCACGCGGAAGATCACGGAAGACAAAAAACGGACAAACGAAAACCCGCCGTCGATTTCAGGTCCGGCGGCGGGGTATTTTCGTGTCCGGTTTTTTAGGCCGGAGCCTATAGCATAGCGAAAATCTCGTCTTTTAACAAGAGACGTTTTTTATTCAATTCTTTCAAGACCTTGGCCGAAGCTTTCCGGCCGCTGGTCTCCATAAGCCGGATTTCCCTGATCACCCGGTCATAGGCATAATGCAATTTGACAAAATACGCATATTTCTGATCAAAATTATTTAACTCTTCCGGGGCCCTGGGAAATTCTTCTGCCAAGGCTTCCTGCATATGCGGCATGGTTTTTCCTTTCTTCTGGCCCGGTATATTCCGGGGATATACAGCTACCTTACCCGCTTTTCATACCGCGCCTGAAAAATCTGCCTTTGATCTGAATCAAGCTGTTCAGGAAAATTTCTCAACATATAAAAAAAAGCCCCGGACGCAAGGTCCGGGGCAAGTGAATTGATCGATATTGGGTATTTACGATCAAGAATTCTGTTTCATCATGAGGCCGTTATCTCGGCAGTTTGGTGCGCCCCATCAGATATTTATCCACAGCGCTGGCCGCCTGGCGGCCTTCGCGAATGGCCCAAACCACCAGAGATTGCCCCCGGCGCATATCACCGGCCGCAAAAACCTTGGGCAAAGACGTCTGGTATTTACGGGTATCGGCCGCCACATTGCCGCGGCCGTCCAAAGCCACTCCCAGCTGCGTCAGCATGCCTTCCTTGACCGGATTGGTGAACCCCATGGCCAGCAGCACCAGGTCGGCTTCAATCTCAAAATCGCTGCCCTCTATTTTCTGAAAATTCTCATCCACCCGGTGACATTTCAGCGCCGTCACATGGCCATTGCCATTATCCACAAATTCGGCAGTGGCCACACTCCAGTCCCGCTCCGCCCCTTCTTCTTGGGAGGTGGAGGTGCGCAACTTCATGGGCCAGTTGGGCCAGGTCAGGCCTTTGTCTTCCTTCAGTGGCGGCTTCGGCATGATCTCCAGCTGGGTCACCGAAACGGCTCCCTGGCGGAAAGAAGTGCCGATACAGTCGGAGCCCGTATCACCGCCACCGATCACCACGACTTTTTTGCCCGCAGCGAGAATATCCCGTTCATTCCCCAGCGGTTCATCCGCACCCCGCCGGTTCTGCTGAGTGAGAAAGTCCATGGCGAAATGAATGCCTTCCAGGTCACGGCCCGGCACCGGGAGATCACGCGGCTGTTCGGAGCCACCGCACAGCAGCACGGCATCATAATGATCCACCAGTTTCTGGGCCGGAATATCCTTGCCCACATGGATGCTGGTCCAGAAGGTGACCCCTTCTTCTTCCATCTGACGGACCCGGCGGTCAATGAGATGTTTTTCCATCTTGAAATCGGGAATGCCATAGCGCAGCAAGCCGCCCACACGCCGGTTTTTTTCATACACCGCCACATCATGCCCAGCCCGAGCCAACTGCTGAGCCGCAGCAAGGCCGGCAGGACCGCTGCCGACAATGGCGACTTTTTTGCCGGTCTTTTCCTGCGGCAGCTCCGGTTTGACCCAGCCATTTTCCCAGCCTTTGTCAATGATGGCGCACTCGATGGTTTTGATGGTAACCGGCACATCCTCAATGTTCAGCGTACAAGCCGCCTCACAGGGCGCCGGACAAATACGCCCGGTAAATTCCGGAAAATTATTGGTGGAATGCAGGGTTTCCAGCGCCTCTTCCCAGTCTTCGGTCCAGACCATGTCGTTCCAGTCGGGAATCATATTGTTGACCGGGCAACCGGTGTGACAATAGGGAATACCACAATCCATGCAACGTCCACCCTGCTGCACCACCACATTTTCCGGCAACGGATTGACAAATTCATGATAATGGCGCACCCGGTCACCGGCGGGGGCATAAGTCCGGTCCTGACGCGGAATTTCAAGAAATCCTGTTACTTTCCCCATGATTATGCTCCCTTCTCGGTATACGCTGACAACGTGGTCTGGGCAGAGGCCATTTCCTCCAGCGCCCGGCGGTATTCCACCGGCATGACCTTGACGAATTTGGGCAGATAATCCTCCAGATTATCCAGAATTTCCCGCGCCCGCCGGCTGTTCGTATAACGGGCATGGTTTTCCAGCAGGGTGACCAGGCGTTCCCGATCGTTGCCGGACATATTGTTACGCAGCACATCCACCCGTCCGTGGCCTTCCAGCTCACCGGACTGGTGCTGCAGTTTCGCCATGGCATCCTCATCCGGCAACGGCTCCAGCTCGACCATCGCCAGATTACACCGGCGATCAAAGTCACCGGCTTCATCAAGCACATAGGCGATCCCACCGCTCATACCGGCGGCAAAGTTGCGTCCCGTGGGGCCAATCACCACCACACAGCCCCCGGTCATATATTCACAACCATGGTCGCCAACCCCTTCCACCACGGCAATGGCGCCGGAGTTGCGCACCGCAAACCGTTCGCCGGCAATACCGCGGAAATAACATTCCCCGGTGATGGCGCCATAGAGCACCGTATTGCCGACAATGATACTTTTTTCCGGCACAATCCTGCTTTCGGCGGGGGGATAAACAATCAGCCGGCCGCCGGACAGGCCTTTGCCCACATAATCATTGCCTTCTCCTTCCAGCTCCATCGTAATGCCCTTGGCGACAAAGGCCCCGAAGCTCTGGCCCGCCGTCCCCTTGAGCTTGATATAAATAGTGTCATCCTCAAGCCCCTTGAAGCCATACCGTTTGGCCAGCTCGCCGGACAACATGGCGCCGGCGGAACGGTCCGTATTGCCGATCTTGGTTTCAATCTTGACCGGCGTGCCGTCTTCCAGGGCGGGGCGGGCCTGCTCGATCAGCTTGCGATCCAGCACGTCCTCAATATCGTGTTGCTGGGCCCGGGCGTTATAGATTTTGTCATCCCCGAACGGTTCGATCTTGTGGAACAGTCTGGTGAAGTCCAGGCCATCGGCTTTCCAGTGTTTGATCGCCGCATCTTTTTCCAAAAGATCGGAACGACCGATGATTTCATCCAATTTGCGCACGCCCATCTGGGCCATGATTTCGCGCACTTCTTCGGCAACAAAAAAGAAATAATTGATCACATGTTCCGGTTTGCCGGTGAATTTACGGCGCAGAACCGGATCCTGGGTTGCGATGCCTACCGGGCAGGTATTCAGATGGCATTTGCGCATCATGATACAGCCGCTGGCAATCAGGGGAGCGGTGGCAAAACCGAATTCGTCGGCCCCCAGCAACGCCCCGATGATCACGTCGCGCCCGGTCTTGAGGCCACCATCCACCTGCACGCACACCCGGTCCCGCAACCGGTTCAGCACCAGGGTTTGCTGGGTTTCGGCGAGGCCGATTTCCCACGGGGAGCCCGCATGTTTGATGCTGGTCAACGGACTTGCGCCCGTGCCACCATCATAACCAGCGATGGTGATATGATCGGCCTTGGCCTTGGATACCCCGGCCGCCACGGTCCCGACTCCGATTTCGGAGACCAGCTTCACACTGATCCGGGCGTCAGGGTTGACATTTTTCAGGTCATAAATGAGCTGCGCCAGATCCTCGATGGAATAAATGTCATGATGCGGCGGCGGAGAGATCAGCCCCACCCCCGGCGTCGAATGACGCACCTTGGCAATCACCGGATCCACCTTATGCCCGGGCAGCTGACCGCCTTCGCCGGGCTTGGCACCTTGGGCGATCTTGATCTGGATATCGTCCGCATTGACCAGATATTCCGTGGTCACACCAAATCGGCCGGAGGCCACCTGTTTGATGGCGCTGCGGCGTAGATCACCGTTGCGGTCCGGGGTAAAGCGGTCCGGTTCCTCGCCGCCCTCGCCGGTATTGGACTTGCCGCCGATGCGGTTCATGGCAATGGCCAGCGTGGTGTGGGCCTCGCGGCTGATAGAGCCAAAAGACATGGCCCCGGTGGCGAAACGTTTGACGATCTCAGAAGCCGGCTCCACCTCATCCAGCGGGATGGGGGTGTCGGCAAATTTGATCCTGAACAACCCCCGCGGCGTGAGCAGCCGTTCCGATTGTTCATTGATCAGTTTGGCAAAGGCGCGGTATTTGTCCCGGCTGTTGCCGCGCACCGCATGCTGAAGGTTGCTGATGCTTTCGGATGTCCACATATGGGCTTCGCCGCGCAGACGCACGGCATATTCGCCGCCCACATCCAGTTGGTTGCGGTATATCAGATTATCGCCAAAGGCGTCCCGGTGACGCATCACCGTCTCACGGGCAATGGCGTCGAGCCCCACCCCTTCGATGGCGCTTTTGGTATTGGTGAAATATTTCTCGATAAAGGCACTGTTCAGCCCTACGGCGTCAAATATCTGCGCCCCGCAATAGGATTGGTAAGTGGAAATGCCCATTTTGGACATCACCTTGAGAATGCCTTTGTCAATGGCCTTGATATAACGAGCCTGAACCGTCGCCACATCCACCTCTTCCGGCAGCTTTTTAGCCAGTTCGGCAATAGTTTCAAAGGCGAGATAAGGGTTGATCGCTTCAGCGCCATACCCGGCAAGCACACAGAAATGATGCACTTCACGCGCTTCGCCGGTTTCCACCACCAGCCCGACGGAGGTCCTCAACCCCTTGCGGATCAGATAATGATGCACCGCTGACGTAGCCAGAAGCGCGGGAATGGCGATGCGTTCCGCACTCACCTTGCGGTCTGAAAGGATAATAATATTGTCGCCTTCGATCACGGAAACCTCGGCCAGCAGGCAGATGCGTTCAATGGCCGCCTCCATGCCCTGGGCCCCTTCCTTGGCGTCATAGGTGATGTCAATGGTCACGGTGCGGAAATTATTATCCGGAATGTCGCCAATGGTGCGGATTTTTTCCAGATCCTCGTTGCTGAGAATGGGCTGGCGCACCTCAAGCCGCTTATGGGTGCCGACCCCTTCCAGATCCAGAAGGTTGGGGCGCGGCCCGATAAAGGAGACCAGCGACATCACCGCCTCTTCACGGATCGGGTCGATCGGCGGGTTGGTGACCTGGGCAAAATTCTGCTTGAAATAGGTATACAGCAGTTTCGGTTTATCGGACAGGGCCGAAATCGGCGTGTCAGTACCCATGGAGCCGAGCGCCTCCTGGCCGCTGGTGGCCATGGGCGGGAACAGAATCTTCATATCTTCCTGGGTATAGCCGAAAGCCTGCTGTTTTTTCAAAAGCGGGACATCCCCATGATCGCGCGGCACGGATTCCGCCGGCAGATCCTCCAGTTTGATCTGGGTGCGGTTGAGGATCGCCTGATAATCATGGGCGGTGGCGAATTTGGTTTTAATTTCCTCGTCGGAAATAATGCGGCCTTCCGCCGTGTCGATCAGCAGCATCTTGCCCGGCTGCAGGCGCCATTTTTCCACAATCTTTTCTTCCGGAATATCCAGCACTCCCATTTCGGACGCCAGGATCACCATATCATCATCGGTCACCAGATAACGGGCCGGACGCAGGCCGTTACGATCCAGTGTGGCCCCGATCTTGGTGCCATCGGTAAAGGCTACAGCGGCCGGACCGTCCCAGGGCTCCATCAGCGCTGCGTGATATTCATAAAACGCTCGGCGTTTTTCATCCATCAGCGGATTGCCGGCCCAGGCTTCGGGGATCAGCATCATCATGGCATGCACGATGTCATAATTGCCGGCCACCAGCAATTCCAGGGCATTGTCGAAACAGGCGGTATCGGACAGACCCTCGGGAATCAGCGGCCAGAGCTTCTCCAGATCATCGCCGAGAACCTTGGATTTCATGCTGTACCGCCGCGCGGCCATCCAGTTCACATTGCCGCGTACCGTGTTGATCTCCCCGTTATGACAGACCATGCGGAATGGCTGCGCCAGGCTCCAGGTGGGGAAGGTATTGGTGGAAAACCGCTGATGCACCAGCGCCAATGCGGTTTCCATATCCGGATCGCGCAGGTCCTGATAATATTCCCCCACCTGTCCGGCCAGCAGCATGCCTTTATAGAGTACCGTGCGGCTGGAACAGCTGTTGGCGTAATAGAAGCTGGTATCCTCTTCCATGGCCACCACGGCATTGCTGAGCTGCTTGCGGATGATATAGAGTTTCAGTTCGAAATCCGCATTGGTTTTGCAATTGTCGCCCATGCCGACGAAACCTTGCGCAATATAGGGCTCGGTTTTTTTCACCCCTTCGCTAAACTTGGAATTGTCCGTCGGTACCCGGCGCCAACCCAAAAAGATCTGGCCTTCCTGCGCCACCAGCTCCTCGAACTTGGCCTTGATCTTGCCGCGCACCCTTTCGTCATGGGGCAGAAAAATCATCAACACCCCATATTTTCCGGCCTCCGGCAGATCAATATTCAGTTTGGCGGCCTCTTTTTGCATAAATTTGTCCGGCATCTGAATCAGGATGCCAGCCCCGTCCCCAGCCAGGGGATCCGCCCCCACGGCACCGCGATGGGTCAAATTCTCCAGAATTCTGAGGCCCTGCTCAATAATGGCGTGGCTTTTTTTGCCTTTGATATTGGCGACAAAACCGATACCGCATGAATCGCGTTCATTTTCGGGACGATACAGTCCTTGAGCAAGGGGCAGACCCTTATTGTTCAATGGCACCTGATGGGTCATCTATATAAGTCTCCTAAGTCCAAATTTACTGCAGGCGCGTCAAAACACTTTTCCGAACCGGGTAATGGGGCGCGGAACTGCCTGCTTTATTATTTTTCTTTAAGACCAAGAGCCGTAAAGTGAGCCGCAACGTCGCTCTCCACCTGTCTCAGACAGGCGCAAGGCCGAGAGAGCCCGCTTCACCCCTTCCATAAAAACGAGTGAAGATACACTTTCAGCGCTGGTCGTAATTTTCCTGCAGATTTGTGGTCTGTTTTATAAAATATCTGCAGTTTAACCCTGTATCCGATAATATTCCTACCTATACCGTTGCCAAAATGCAAGTTTTTCGTTGCACTGCACACTGATTTTATCTTTTTTCCGATTGCGGATCTTCAGAAAAAACAAAGTTTTTCAACAAATTAATTCCACGCCACAAACAGAAAAAAAATTCGTATAAACAATTTTTACAGCATAAAATCCTGCAAGAAACTGCTTTCAAACAATTTAATTTGCAGAGACCAGAGAGCTGCCGGGCGGGCACGCGGGGGACTGGTCCTGGCCGTCATTCTCCGTTATGAACTCTGTTGGTGAACTTTTTTGCAAACGGGGCCTTGGACCTAAAGTAAATCCAATCATAATTCACTCCAAAGATGACATGACAGACAAAACAATGACAGACACCATAAAGGATATTGTTCGGCACACCGCACTGCCCGTCCGGGAGATCCTGCCGGATCTGGGCCGGAAGTTGCGCCAAACCCCATCAGTCGTGTTACAGGCCCCACCCGGCGCCGGGAAAACCACTCTGGTGCCGCTGTTTTTGTTAAGCGAGGGGCTTGCGGGAAACGAAAGGGCGACAACCGGACGTATCCTGATGCTGGAGCCGCGCCGTCTGGCGGCCCGGGCAGCGGCCCGGCGTATGGCGGCCATGATCGGTGAGAAAGTTGGCGAAACCATCGGCTATAAAGTGCGTCTCGACAGCAGGGTAAGTGACAAAACCCGCATCGAAGTGGTGACCGAAGGGGTTTTTATTCGCTATCTCCAGGAAGATCCGTCCCTGGACGGAATCGGGCTAGTCATCTTTGATGAGTTTCACGAACGGTCGCTGGATACAGATCTGGGGCTGGCGCTCACCCTGGATTGCCAGCGGGGCCTGCGTGAGGACCTCAAACTGTTGATCATGTCTGCCACTCTGGACGGGGACCGGGTGGCGGCACTGCTGAACAACGCCCCGGTCATCACCAGCGCCGGCCGCAGTTATCCGGTGGACATCCGGTATCTGGACCGCCCGGTGCAGGGGGCTGTGGAACAAGCCGTAGCAGCAACTGTAGGCCGCGCTCTGCGGGAGGAGACAGGCAGTGTGCTGGCCTTTCTGCCGGGGGCCGCGGAAATCCGCCGCACCGCCGCACTGATTGCGGAACAGGCGGGCAATGACATACTGATCTGTCCACTTTTCGGCCAGATGAGCGGCGAGGATCAGGACCGGGCCATTGAACCCGCCCCGCCCGGGCAACGCAAGGTGGTGCTGGCCACCGATATTGCAGAAACCAGCCTGACCATTGACGGCATTCGCATCGTCGTGGACAGCGGCCTTGCCCGCCGCCCCCACTATGATGTGCAAAGCGGCATGAGCGGACTGGACACCATACGAATCTCCCGGGCCTCGGCGGATCAGCGGGCCGGACGGGCCGGACGACTTGAACCGGGGCTTTGCTTCCGACTCTGGCCAGAACCGGAACAGCGCGGCCTGCTGCCGTATACGCCGCCCGAAATCACCCAGGCGGATCTCACGCCGCTGATGCTGCAACTGGCCTGTTGGGGGGTAAGGGATAGCGGCGAACTCCGTTGGCTGGACTCGCCGGATAACGCAAAAATCGAAGCGGCGCGGGAGGTGCTTACCTCCCTCGGGGCGCTGGATGCCAACGGCATGATCACGGCCCATGGCCGGGATATGGCGGCGCTGGGCATGCATCCGCGCTTGGCTCATATGGTGTTGAAGGCCCGGGAAATGGGGCTGGGGTGGCTGGCCGTGGATGTGGCAGCCCTTTTAAGTGAACGGGACATTCTTAAGCTTCGGGAACCGGAAGCCGATTTCCGGTTGCGGCTGGAAGCCCTGGCCATGGTGGCCCAGAATGAAACGGGGCAGGCTCGGCGGCTCGGGGCCGACATTGCCGCCTGTCGTCGGGTGCTGAGACAGGCGAAACAGTGGATGAAAGAACTGGGCATCAAAAAACGTCCCGGACAGTCCCTGGAAAAAGCCGGGCTGTGTCTGGCGCTGGCTTATCCCGAACGGATTGCCGGCAACCGGCAGCGTCTTTCCGCTTCGTCCCAGCGGCAGGGCCAGTTCCAGCTGGCGGGGGGCCGGGGCGCCGTCCTCCCCCCAGAAGATTCACTGGCGGCTGAGGATTTTCTGGCCGTCGCCAGCCTGGACAAAGGCACCCGGGATGCCCGGATTTTTCTGGCGGCGCCGTTGCACCTTTATGACCTGGAAGACCATTTCGAGGACCGGATCACCCGGGAAACGCTCATCCGCTGGGACACCCGCAGCGCCGCCGTCCTCAGTCAAAACCGCCGGTTGTTTGGTCGGTTGGTGTTGCAGGACACCCCCCTGGCGGATCCGCCGGCGGATCTGGTTGCCACTGCCCTGATTGAGGGAATCCGGCGTATGGGACTGGGCTGTCTGCCTTGGGATCGAAAAAGCCTGTCACTCAGGGAACGGGTGGCGTTTATACGCCAACACCGCGAAACCAACCTGCCAGACCTGTCAGAAAAGGCGCTGACGGATACGCTGGAAGACTGGCTGATGCCGTATCTTGACGGGATGCGGCGCAAGGAGGATCTGGGAAAGCTGGATCTTTATGCCATCCTGACCGGCTTGCTCGGCTGGCACGCCCAACAGGAACTGGACCGGTTGGCCCCGCCCCGCATCACGGTACCCAGCGGGTCGTCCATGGCCATAGATTACAGCCAGGATCCGCCGGTTCTGGCGGTACGGATGCAGGAAATGTTCGGGACCACGGAAACACCAGCGGTGCTTGAGGGTGAAGTAAAGCTCCTTGTCCACCTTTTGTCCCCGGCGCAGCGTCCGCTGCAGGTCACCCAGGATCTGGCCGGGTTCTGGGCCAGCGGTTATGAGACCGTCAAAAAGGAGATGAAAGGCCGCTATCCGAAACATTACTGGCCCGATGATCCGCGACAGGCCACACCGACACGGCGGACCAAACCGCGCAGCTGAGTCTGCGGCCCCGGTTTTATCCGGTCTGTTCCTGTGGGCCTGGCAGTGAAATCGGGCATCGCCAAAGCCAGTTAGAGTGAGCCGGTTAGAGTGAATTGTGAATAGGTTGGTTATGGCATGAGGCCGCTCCGGAAGTAACCTGTTTGCGGATGAAATGCCTGCGGCTGTTGTGTATACTTGTTCGCCAGACTGGTGAGTCAGTGGACTCAGCGATGAAAAGACCCATGACGGCGGTTTCGGGCAGTCGTCCCTTTGCGGCCCCTGATGTATTTTTTTGCCCTGATGTATTTTTTTGCAATGAAAATTTAAGTATAAACAGCCGTTTTTTGCGAAAAAATGACCGTCAAGAAAAAAGAGTAAAATACTAGTTATTGACAAGATGTAGGGGTGTAAATACCATATCTTGTGTCGAGGGTGATACTAAGGGGATGAAAGGCCGAAAGCCGTTGCCACACAGGGCTCTAGCAAGCTTGCGTGGAAAAAGTACTGGACAAACCATTGGGCAAATCAGGGCTTTCTTTTCGGCTTCTTCCATGTTTCAGGGTCTTCCTCATCGGGCAAACTTCAGGCCCAATTCCGACCGGTAGAGTCCATAGTCTCAGGAAAGTTGGCTGTGCCGGTAAATGATTCGGATGAGGGACAATTAACCATAAGAGGTGGGATGTGTCGGTTTCAGTTTTAACAGATGCGGTGCAGGTCAAAGATCACTCACGGGTTGAAACGGATCCCTCGCGGGATGCCTTGTTGACGGAATTTGGCAAGGCCACGCTGTCGGATCGCTATTTGATGCCGGGAGAAAGCTATCAGGACCTTTTTGCGCGGGTGGCCAGCTATTATGGTGATGACCGGGCGCATTCCCAGCGGCTTTACGATTATATCAGCCGGTTGTGGTTCATGCCGGCAACCCCAGTCCTCAGCAATGGTGGCACCAAACGGGGTCTGCCTATTTCCTGTTTTCTCAACGAAACCCAGGACAGCCTGGAATCCATCGTCGGCCTATGGAACGAGAATGTCTGGCTTGCGGCCAAAGGCGGCGGGATTGGCAGCTATTGGGGCAATCTGCGTTCCATTGGTGAAAAGGTCAGCACCAATGGCAAAACCAGCGGCATCATCCCCTTTATCCGGGTCATGGACAGCCAAACCCTGGCGATCTCCCAAGGTTCTCTGCGGCGCGGCAGCGCGGCGGTTTATTTGCCGATCAGCCATCCGGAAATCGAGGAATTCATAGAAATCCGTCGCCCGACCGGCGGAGATCCAAACCGCAAGGCGCTTAATCTGCATCATGGTGTGGTGATTTCCGACGCGTTTATGCGGGCGGTGGAAAATGATGAGGAATGGGCGCTGGTCAGCCCTCATGACGGCAGCGTGCAGCGGACGGTCTCGGCCCGCAGCCTGTGGATTCGGATTCTTACCGCCCGAATTGAAACCGGGGAGCCGTATATGCTGTTCGGGGATCATGTGAACCGCAACATCCCGGAACATCACAAACTGGCTGGCCTGAATGTCAAAACGTCCAATCTGTGCTGCGAGATCACCCTGCCCACCGGGGAGGATCACCTGGGCAACCAACGCACGGCCGTCTGCTGCCTGTCCTCGCTGAACCTGGAAAAATATGACACCTGGAAAGACAATGAGCAGTTCATTCCGGATATCATGCGGTTCCTCGACAATGTGCTTGAGGATTTCATCGAGCGGGCCCCGGACACCATGGCCCGGGCGAAATATTCCGCCATGCGCGAACGCAGCGTGGGGCTGGGCGTGATGGGTTTCCATTCTTTCCTGCAAGACCGGATGATTCCCTTTGAATCCGTCATGGCCCAGGTCTGGAACAAGAAAATCTTCACCCATATCCAGGAAGAGGTGAATAAGGCCTCCCGTTTGCTGGCGGAAGAACGCGGCCCCTGCCCGGATGCGGCCGATTACGGCATTATGGAACGTTTTTCCAACAAAACCGCCATTGCGCCGACGGCGTCCATTTCCATCATCTGTGGCGGCGCAAGCCCGGGAATTGAACCCATTGCCGCCAACAGCTTTACCCAGAAAACCCTGTCCGGGTCCTTTGCCGTGCGTAACCGTGCCCTGACCCGCCTGCTTGAAGAAAAAGGCAAAAATACCGACGAGGTCTGGTCTTCCATCACCGTCAATGGCGGGTCCGTGCAACATCTGGATTTCCTCAGCCAGGATGAAAAGGATGTTTTCAAGACCGCTTTTGAACTGGATCAGCGCTGGGTCGTGCAGCATGCCGCCGACCGGGCGCCGATGATCGACCAGGCGCAGTCCGTCAATGTCTTCCTGCCGGCGGATGTGCACAAACGGGATCTTCACCAGATTCATTACCAGGCCTGGAAAAAGGGTGTGAAAAGCCTGTATTATTGCCGCTCGCTGTCCATTCAGCGGGCCGAAAGCAGCGAAGCCTCCAAGGCGGTTCAGCAGCGCAGCGCAGAGATAAACACTGCACAGCCGACCACCGAAGTGGCCAATTATGAAGAATGCCTGTCCTGCCAATAAGGCGGGGGAGTCGCGATGACGCGGTTATTTGTTCGTGAAACATCCTGATATCCATTTCAGCAAAATGAGGACTTTCCATGTCTCTCCTGAAGGAACGAGTTGTTTATAAACCTTTTCAGTATCCCTGGGCCTATGATGCCTGGCTGACCCAGCAGCGCATTCACTGGCTGCCGGAAGAAATTCCCATGGCGGATGATGTCAAGGATTGGAATCTGAAACTCTCGGAAGTGGAAAAACACCTGCTGACCCAGATCTTCCGATTTTTTACCCAGGCCGATGTGGAAGTGAACAATTGCTACATGCGCCATTACACCCGGGTGTTCAAACCCACCGAGGTGCAAATGATGCTGGCGGCCTTTTCCAATATGGAAACCATTCATGTGGCCGCCTACAGCCATCTGCTGGATACGCTGGGCATACCGGAAGTGGAATATGAAGCCTTCCTGAAGTATCAACAGATGAAGGATAAATACGATTATATGCAGGTCTGGGGCGTGGACACCAAGGAAGACATCGCCAAAACCCTGGCCGTATTCGGCGCGTTTACCGAGGGGCTGCAGCTGTTCGCCTCCTTTGCCATTCTGATGAATTTTCCGCGGTTTAACAAAATGAAAGGCATGGGGCAGGTGGTCACCTGGTCGGTGCGCGACGAGACCCTGCACACCAACAGCATCATCAAGCTGTTCCACACCTTCCTGCGGGAAAACCCGGAGGTCTGGACCGAGCAGTTGCAGAAGGAACTTACGGAAGCCTGCCAGACCATTGTCGAACATGAAGACGCCTTTATTGATCTTGCCTTTGAACTGGGCGATGTGGAAGGCCTAAGCGCCCGGGAGGTGAAGGATTACATCCGTTATATTGCCGATCGGCGCCTGACCCAGCTGGGCCTGAGCCCGATCTATTATGTAGGCAATAACCCGCTGCCCTGGATGGATGAGATCCTGAATGGCATTGAACATACCAACTTCTTTGAAAACCGGGCCACGGAATATTCCAAGGCCTCCACCCGGGGGACCTGGGAAGAGGCGTTTGAATAAAATATGCGGTGACCAGGGTGACGGGTGATGAGAGCGTCTCGTCATTACAAGTAAGCGTCAGCGACGAAGCAATCCATGCTGGCCTCTAGAGTGAATTGTGCAGAGGTTGACCCATTCTGCCGATCAGGTCTGGTTCAGGGGCCAGGGATTTGGCGCAGGCCATACTGGCGGTACGACCAAGCCAACCCCCGCCAGAACTAGACCAGACCGGCCCGGCCCTTCGGGTTGGCGGCTTGGGGCCGCTCACTTTGTCAGACGCCTGGGTCAGACGCCTGGCCCGATGCCCCGCATCGCCCGGCGC
>MDSW01193176.1_pt1 | contig 13821 bp, 14 predicted proteins | sample 811171 | NCBI WGS metagenome assembly MDSW01 (sample SAMN05326641, study PRJNA326480) | marine metagenome | isolation source: seawater | place: Atlantic Ocean: North West | collected 2012 | reverse complement strand
TCTTAAGGCAAGACTTTGCATTAAACCAGACACTACTGCCGAACCAGCCATATCATATTTCATTTCCTCCATGAATCTAGCAGGTTTTAAAGAAATACCACCTGTATCAAAACAAACACCTTTTCCAACAAAAGAAAATAGTTTTCTCCTATTTTTTTTATTACCGTAATATTCTAATGTAACCAAATATGACTCCTTAGCACTCCCTTGTCCAACACCTATAAGAGAATTCATACCTAATTTTTTCATTTTAGCCTCGTTATAAACTGTAACCTTAATTCCAATTTTTTTTAATTTTAGTAGTCGATTTACATATTCTAGTGGGAAAAGAACATTAGGTGGCTCAGATACAAGATCACGAGCGAAATTAACTCCTGTTTCAATAGAGTTTAACTTTTGAATATTTATTTTATCTTTCTTCGATATACTAATTAAAGCTTCAATTAAATATGAATTATTCTTTTTTGTACCTTTGTATAAGTTAAACTCATAAGATTTAATTTTTAAACCATGAATAAAATGATTAAAATTATTAATATTTATAAAATTTTTTGATATGACGATTTTTTGAAATGAATTTTTTTTTAAATATTCGTAAAATCTTGCTCCAAGTATCTCAAAATCATTAACCTTAAAATTGTTTTTAACAGGAATTAAAACAATTATTTTGTTATCTAAATTTAGTTGAAAAATATTGTCTGAATTAACTTTTTTAAGATTTATTAATTTTTTTAATTTCAATATTTCTACTTTTTTCAAAGAGTTTATTTGACTCATTGTAAAATTTTCACTTGTGAAAATGGCTTGAATTTTAGAATTTGCTATTTTTTTGCTATTTTTATAGACAACTTGAACACTCATAATTTTTAAAATATAAATTTAAGAAGTAATTTTATATGAAGAAAGTTATCTCAATTCAATGGAAAAATTAATTTTTAGAAAATTTTTTATAGATATTATAGGTTTCTTTTTAGTAGGTATCATTAGTTTAAGTTTGATTGTTTGGGTTATCCAAGCTGTGAATTATTTGGACTTTGTTTCAGAAGATGGCCATAGTTTTCGAGTTTATTTTTACTATACTTTATTAAGTTTTCCAAAAATATTCTCTAGATTGCTACTCTTTATATTTTTCATATCAATATTTTATACAATATTAAGATATGAAGAAAAAAATGAACTTTTAATTCTATGGACTAATGGAATTAAAAAGAAACAATTTTTAAACTTCATTATAAAGATTTCCTTTTTATTAATTTTAATTCAAATTATTTTAAATGCATTTATAGTGCCTAAGAGTCAAGATTTAGCAAGATCTTATATAAGATCTTCAAATATTGATTATTTTCCATCTTTGCTAAAATCAAAAATGTTCATTAATGCAGTTGAAAATCTAACAATATTCATTGAAAAAAAAAACGATGAAGGTCAACTTGAAAATATTTTTTTAAAAGAGGGAAATGAAGAAGTATCTCAAATTATATTAGCAAAGAAAGGACTGCTTAAAAGAATTAATAAAGAATACTATCTAGAATTATATAATGGAAGCATTGTTGATAGAAATAAAAATAATACTAACTTAATAACTTTTGACCAAACAAAATTTAATTTATCTAATTTCACAACTAAAACAACAATAGCACCAAAGATTCAAGAGCAATCAACAGGATTATTATTTAAATGTTTGAGAAAACTTTATAAGTTTAATATTGGATTTGTTGAAAGAAATTTAAATTGCAATAATGATAGTATTGGCATGATTAAAGAGGAGCTTTATAAAAGATTAATTGTTCCATTTTATCTTATTATTATTGGTTTTGTGGGAGGTTGTTTATCATTAAAATCAGAGATTCAAAATAACTTCAATAAATATAAACTGTTTATTTTTTTTATTGGAATAATTTTTATAGTTTTATCACAAATTCTCAGTCAATATTCAACCGAATTAATTTTAAAAAATATATCGATTTTAATAATGCCATTTTTAATTAGTTTAATATTTTATTTAATTTTACAATTTAATTTAAAAGAATAAACATGAAAATTTTACAAGTCCATAAAGAGTATCTTATCAAACTTTATTTAAAAAATTTTTTAATAGTCACAACTATTTTTGCATGTTTAATATTTATTTTAAATGTACTTGAAGAGATAAGTTTTTTTAAAAAAATAAACTTAAGTATATATTATCCTTTATTATTTACATTTTTAAATTTACCTTCAATTCTATTTGAGATATTTCCTTTTATATTTTTAATTACAACACAAATGTTTTTTATCAATCTATTTAATAAAAGTGAGATAGTATTGCTTAAAAACTATGGGGTTAAAAATACTGATATTATAAAAATAATTGGTTATTTAACAATAGTATTAGCATTTATACTAATAACAGGTTTTCATACTCTTTCATCAAGCCTAAAGCATAATTATTTAAATTTTAAAAATAATTTTACAGATGACAATAAATATTTAGCGGTAATAAATGAAGAGGGTTTATGGATAAAGGATGAGATTGATGGAAATATAAATATAATTAATGCAGAAATAATTGAAAAAAATATTCTTAAAAACATTTCAATAAGTCAATTAGACGAAAGTTTTAAGCTTTCGAACACAATAATTGCCGAGACTGCTAATATAAGGCTAAAATATTGGATAATTAAAAATGCTAAAGTTTATGGAGAATCGGGTCAAATTTTAAAAAAAGACAAGATGATATTTAAAAGTAATTTTGATTATTTAAAAGTAAATAATTTATTTTCTAATTTGTCTTCGTTAAATTTAGTTCAATTAAGAGAACAATATAATGATTATAATTCTTTAGGTTATTCAACTTTAGATATTGAAAGCGAGTTACATAAAATTTTTTCCATGCCTATTTACCTATTAGTAATGATATTGATTGGATCAATTTTAATGATGAATGTAAAATATAATAAATCAAAAATATTTAGTATAATTTTGGGTATATTATTTTCAGTGTTTATATATTACTTAAATTATATTTTTAATATAATGGGGACAAATGAAAGGATGCCAGTTGCTTTATCTATTTGGTTTCCACTATTTATATTGATATTATTCTCAACAATTGGATTATTAAGAATTAATGAAAAATAATTTTCTATCTTTTTTATATATTATTATATTTATTTTGTTTACCAACTCTACAATTTCAGACGAATTTGAGGTGAAATCTAATTCTATTGATGTTAAAGACGGAGGGAATATTATAAATGCGTATGGAGCAGTAGAGGTAATTTCAAATAATAACATAACTATAAAATCTGAAAAATCAATTTTAGATAAAAATAAATCATTACTAATCTCTTCAGGTAATGTAATTTTGCTTGATGAAGAAAATAATTTAAAAATTAAAGCTGATGAAGTTATATTTGATAGAGAAAATAATAAATTAACTGTGCAAGGTAAGGCTATTATTATATTTGAAGATGACTATATTCTTAATTCTGAGAAAGTTGTTTATGATAAAAAATTGAATACTATATATTCAAACGAGGACTCTATCTTAAAAGATATTATTGGAAACAAAACTAAATTCAGAAAATTTAACTTAGACTTAAATAAGAAAATTGCAAAAGTTTATGAATTGGATTTTGCTGACGTTGATAATAATAAATTTTTATTAAATGAAGCTTTTATTGATTTAGAAAAAAGAAAGATCGCAGGAAAAGATTTAAAATTATTTTTCGATAAATCCATACTTGGGAATATAGAAAATGATCCAAGGATTTATGGAAACTCAGTATTAAATAACGTTGACGAAACAATTGTTAAAAAAGGTGTTTTCACCTCTTGCAAGTTTGATGAAAATGAAAAATGTCCACCCTGGGAAATGAGAGCCAAAGAAATTAAACATGATAAAAAAAAGAGAATAATAGAATACAAAGATGCTTATTTAAGGATATATGACAAACCTGTTTTATATTTTCCTTTTTTCTTTCATCCAGATCCTACTGTAAAGCGACAATCAGGTTTTTTGATGCCTGAAATCAATAGTTCTTCTTTTCTTGGAAGCTCGTTAAAGATTCCATATTATAAAGTTATTTCAGATAGTAAGGATTTTACATTATCTCCTCGAGTATTTTTTAATGATAAGTTTTTACTGCAAAGTGAATATAGACAAGCTTATAATAATTCAGATCTTATATTAGATCAAAGTATTAAAATTGATAATGAGAATTCGGTAACCCATTTTTTTGGTAACTTTTTAACAAATAACAATAATAATAATTTAGAAATTAACTTTGAAACAGTCTCAAATAGGAATTATTTAAAGAAATTTGATATCCATTCAGATTTAGTTGATAATCATACAATACTTAATAGCTATATAGACTATGAAGAAAGTACAGATAATAGCTATTTTAGCTCATCTTTTGAAATTTTTGAGGATCTTACTACCAAAAGTTCAGACAGTTATGAATTTGTTTATCCAACGTTCAATTATAAATCAGAGGTTAATACTAACTTAGGTGGCAAATTAGATTTAAATATATCTGGTCATCAGAAAAAATATGAAACAAACAGATATGATGGAATATTAGTAAATGATTTGACTTATAACTCAGATAAAGAAATAAACAAAAAAGGATTTGTAAATGATTTTTCTGTATTAATAAAAAATGTCAATACCAAAGGAGACGATTCTTCTGAATTTAAAAGTGGCTATGATAATAAACTTCTAACTGGTTTTATTTATAATTTGGAATATCCACTTAATAAAATAAAAAATAATTCAATAACATTCTTTACACCTAAAATTTCTGCGAGATTTAGTCCAAGCGAGACAAAAGATATTAGAAATTCTGATAAAAGGGTTGATTATATAAGTTTATTTAATTCAGACAGGTTAAATGACCGAACAGTTGTTGAAGGTGGAGAGTCCATTACAATAGGTGGGGATTACAAAATTAATGATAAAAACGCTGAGATATTAAGTTTTTCAGGCGGTCAAGTTTTTAGATTTAAAAATGAAGAAGATATGCCAAAAAGTAGCACAATTGGAAATAAAAGATCTGACATTATTGGAAATGTAAAATATGTTCCATCAAATAAGTTTAATTTAAATTACTCTTTTTCGGTTGATAATGATTTAGAAGATATAAATTATAATTATGCTGAATCTAATTTCTTTGTAAACAATTTTATGACGTCATTTAAGTATTTATCAGATGGAAATAGTATCGATAATAGAAGTTATTTTTCTAACACAACAAAATATAATTTTGATAAAAATAATTCATTAGGGTTCAGTACAAACAAAAATTTAGACACTAATCTGACTGAATATTATGATTTGGTATATGAGTATAGAAATGATTGTTTAACTGCAGCAATAGAATATAAAAAAACATTTTATGACGATATTGACTTAGATCCAGATGAAAATATCTTTTTTTCAATAACTATTATACCTTTTGGAAGTATAAACTCACCTAACCTAAAATAGTCTTAAATGAAAAAAATATTTGTTATTATATCATCATTGATTTTACTTTTTTTTAGCAATATCAATGCAAGTGAAGTCAAAATTCTTTATAAATTAGAAAACGAAATTATTACTAGTCACGATATTAAAAATGAATTGAATTATTTAATTTCACTAAATAATAATTTAACATCTTTAGGAAATGATAAATTAAATCAAATAGCTGTTAATTCTGCAATAAAAGAAAAAATAAAATATTTGGAACTAATTAATTATTTCAAATTGGACGAAGATAATTTCGAAGTAGATGAAATTGTGTTAAAAGAATTATTTACAAGACTGAATATAAAAGATTTAGATAGTCTAAAAAGGTATTTTGCTTCATATAATTTAAATTTGGATCAAGTAAAATTTAAAATTAAAGTTGAATTGTTTTGGAATAAGCTAATTTTTGATAAATATCAAAAAAATATCTCTATAAATAAAAATGAATTAAAAAATAAATTGATAAATGATTTAAAGAATAAAGATTTAATCGAAGAGTATTTTTTAAGAGAAATTCTTTTTAAATTGGAGGAAAATGAAATTTTAGATGAAAAGTATGAAAATATAAAAGAAACAATCGAAAATACTGGTTTCGAGAATGCTGCTAACATCTTTAGTATTTCCAATACAGCAAAGTTTGGAGGTAAAATTGGATGGGTAAGCAAAATACAACTTTCTAAAAAAATAACAAATGAACTTGATAAAATAGAAAAAAACAATTTTACAAATTATATACCTGTTGGAAATGGATACTTAATTGTAAAAGTTGAGGATAAAAGACAAATTAAGTCTGAATTTGACTTAGAGAAAGAAACAAAAATACTGATACAAAAAGAAACGGACAGACAATTGAACCAATATTCCACTAATTATTTTAATAAATTAAAAAAAAATATATTTATTTATGAATTATAAACCACTTATAATTGTTCTTGGTGAACCAAGAAGTGTTTTTATAGAAATTTTTTTAAAAACTTTTAAAATATTAAAAAAAAAAATTAAAAGGCCACTCGTACTTATTGGCTCAATTAAACTCCTGAAATATCAGATTCAATATTTTAAATACAATTTTAAATTAAATGAAATTACCTTAGCTGAAATAAAATTTCTAAATAATAATAATTATATAAATATAATAAATGTAGATTTAGATATTAAAGAACCTTTTCAAAAGAAATTTAAAAATTCAAATATTTATATTAAAAATTCTTTTGATATTGCTTTAAGTTTATTAAAACAAAAACAAGCCGTAGGTCTTTTGAATGGGCCTATATCTAAAAAAAAATTTCTTAAAAAGTCTTTTGAAGGTATAACAGAGTACCTAAGACACAAGACACTATCAAAGAATGCTGCGATGATAATTTATAACGAAAAATTGAGTGTTTCTCCAATTACCACCCATGTCCCTATAAAATTAGTAAATAAAAAAATAACCAAAAAAAATATTATAGAGAAAATATTACTTGTTAATAAATTCTATAAAAAATATTTAAAAATTAGACCCAATATAGCAGTTTTAGGTTTAAACCCCCATTGCGAAACTATTGATGTCTATAGTGAGGAAGACAAAATAATTACACCAGCAATAAAAATATTAAAAAATAAAAAAATAAAAATTACTGGACCATTTCCAGCTGATACATTTTTTATAAATTTAAAAGAAAAGAATTTTAATTTAGTTATTGGTATGTACCATGATCAAGTTTTAATACCTATTAAATCTATATTTAAATTCAATGCTATCAATATAACTGCGGGTCTGCCGTTTTTAAGAGTTTCTCCTGATCATGGTCCAAATGAAAATATGATATCTAGAAATTTATCTGACCCAACATCTCTGACGAAATCAATACTTTTTTTTGAAAATATATCATGAATTTAAAACCAAAAAAGAGTTTGGGACAAAATTTTTTAGTGGATAAAAATGTTTTAAATATTATTGCAGATTTAGGTAAAATTGAAAAAAATAATATTATATTAGAGATTGGGCCAGGAACTGGCAATTTAACTGAAAAATTACTTATTAAAAATCCCAAAAAAATTATTTTAATTGAAAAGGATAAAAAATTAAGTGAGCATTTAAAAAAAAAATTTAATAACAAAGTTGAAATAGTTAACGAGGATTTTTTAAAATTATCCCTATTTGAATTAAAATATTATAATCTAATTATATTTGGAAATCTTCCGTATAATATTGCTTCAGAAATATTAATTAAAATAATTAAATGTGGTGAAGATTTTTATTATAATAAAATGATACTAATGTTTCAAAAAGAAGTTGCTGAAAGAATAATTGCAAAACATAATACAAAAAAATATGGGAGAATATCTATTATTGCTCAATGGAAATTAGATATAAAGAAAATAATAGATATAAGCTCTAATTGTTTCTACCCTAAACCAAAAGTTCAGAGTTCTTTATTAGAATTTTCACCAAAAAAAAATTATATTAAATTTAAAAATATTGATAATTTAGAAAATATTTCTAGAATATTCTTTAGATACAGACGAAAAATGATTAAAAAACCATTAAAAATACTTTTCCCTAAAATAGATGAAATTTGTAAAAAATTGGAGATAAATTTAAGTGATAGACCTCAAAAATTAAGTCCAGAAATCTACTATAGAATATGCAATGAGTATGAAGATTTAGTTGAGTAGACTTTGCACATGCTCGCTTATTTTATTCCTATCAAAATCGATATTTTTATTTTGTAGTTTTTTTTGTATTATTTCTTTAATTTCATTAAAACAAATTTCTAGATTATCATTTACCACAACAAAATCATAATCTGTCCAACGTTTTATATCATTATCAAATTTTTTCATTCTCTCATTTATGATATTTTTGTCATTATTTTCTCTCTCTGAAAGTCTATTTATTAAAGTTTTTTTTGATGGTGGCAATATAAAAAATGTAATTAATTTAAATTCTAGATTTTTATCCTTAATTTGTTTCGTGCCTTGCCAGTCAATATCAAAGATCACATTTTTACCTTTTTTTAGAGCATTGATAACTTTTTTTTTTGATGATCCATAAAAATTATTAAAAACTTTCGCATACTCTAGAAACTCGTCTTTTTTTATTAATTCGTCAAAATCATTAGAGTTTATAAAATAATAATCACTACCATTTACTTCATTTAATCTAGGTATTCTTGTGGTATAAGAAATTGAAATTTCAAAATTTTTTATTAAACTTAATTTTTTAACTAATGTCGTTTTGCCTGCTCCTGACGGCGAAGATAATATAATTATAGCTCCGTCATTTATAGATGACATTTAAATTTTTTTAATTAGCTTTATTTTCGATAAATTTTATTGCATCACCAACAGTAAGTATTTTCTCAGCTTCGCTATCTGATATCTCAGATCCAAATTCCTCTTCAAAAGCCATAACTAACTCAACTGTATCTAAACTGTCAGCACCTAAATCATCTATAAAACTTGATTGATCCGTAACTTTAGCTTCATCGATACCAAGGTGATCTGCAACTATTTTTTTTACTTTATTTGAAATTTCATTAGACATAATAATTTTAAGTTATTAAATTAATAATAAAGTTTGTCAAGCCATATACATGCCTCCATTAACATGTATTGTTTCACCAGTTATATATGCTGCGCAATCTGATGATAAAAATGCAACTGTATTTGATACATCTAATCCCGTACCTAGCTTATTCATAGGTATTCTTGATATTAATGAATTTTTAATATCTTCAGCAATTTTATCAGTCATTTTTGTTTGAATAAAACCTGGTGAAACACAATTAATAGTAATATTTTTTTTTGCGTACTCGATAGCTAGACTTTTAGACATAGCAATTATGCCAGCTTTAGATGCAGAATAATTTGACTGTCCAAGATTGCCTGTATGTCCTACAATAGAAGTTATATTTACTATTCTTCCATATTTATTCTTAAGCATTTTTTTTATTGCAAATTTGCATAAATAAAATGTTGAACTCAAGTTAACATCTATTACCTTTTTCCATTCATCATCTTTCATTCGTATAGATAAGTTGTCTCTAGTGATGCCTGCATTATTTATTAAAATATCTAGTCCTGATAACTCATTTGAGGCATTTTCAATTAAATTATCGATTTCATTATGTTGTGAAATATCAAATTTCAGTGTTTTAATATTTGAAAAATTTTTTTTTAAGTCTTTTAACTTTTCATCATTAGTTCCTGTAGCTAAAATTGAGCCTCCTAATGACGAATATTTTTCAATAAGAGCGTATCCTATGCCACCAGTAGCACCAGTTACCAATATTTTTTTATTTTTAAAATTAATCATTATAAATTAATATTACTTATATCCTCTTCATAATTTATTGCATTAATTTTTACTTTTTTATCAATTCTTTTTATTAAACCTGATAATATTCTGCCTGGTCCAATTTCAATAAAATTTTTAACACCCCTATTTATCATAAAGTTAATACTTTCACGCCAACGAACTTTACTTTCGATTTGTTGGATTAGTAAGTTTTTAATTAATTTGCTATCATTGATCTCTTTAGCTGTTACGTTAGAAATCAGAGGAGTATTAAATTTTTTAAATACAATCTTGTTTAACTCATTTTCAATTATCTCAGTTGCTTTCTTCATTAATAAACAATGAAAGGGTGCACTAACTGACAACTTAATATTTTTAACTTTTTGTGAATTTAAATATGAAGAAATTTTATCTATATCTTTATTGCCACCACTTAAGACCAATTGTTCATTAGAGTTGTCATTTGCAATATAGCATTCTATTTGATCTTTTTTTTTATTAAGCAAGTCCTCTATTGTTTCCAGTTTAGATCCAAGAACTGCTAACATACCGCCTTTGCCAAGTGGCACCGCATCTTGCATTGCTCTTCCTCTGATCTTCAAAATCTTTATAGTATCTTCAAAACTTAATACTCCAGAGCACGCTAGTGCTGAATATTCTCCTAATGAGTGTCCAGCGAAGTACTTAGCCTTATTTAAATCAATATCAAATTCATTTTTTAATACCTGAAAAATAGAGTAGCTAACCAAAAAAATTGCAGGTTGTGTATTTTCTGTTAAATTTAGTTTATTTGATGGTCCTTGTAATATTAAATTTGAAATTGGAAAATTTAACAATTCGTCAGCTATTTTGAAATTTCTCTTAAATATTTCAAATTTCTTATAAAATTCATTTGCCATACCTACGTTTTGTGAACCTTGACCTGGAAAAATTACTGAAAACATTTAAAAAATTTGCAATATATATATTTTTAAGTATTGTAATTAAAGAGCTATAATAGTATATCCTCACATTTTATGAAAGACCTTATATGAATTTATACGAACATACTATAGTTGCAAGACAGGATGTAACGGATACTCAAATTGATCAATTGAAAGATAAATATTCAAAAATTATTCAAAAGTATAATGGTAATATAATAAAAACAGAGAATTGGGGTTTGCTGCAATTATCTTATATAATTAAAAACAATAAAAAAGGTAATTTTGTACACTTCAAATTAGAAGGGGACGGAAATTTAATACACGAGCTTGAAAAAAACGAAAAAATAGACAAAAACTTGATACGTTACTTAACTGTTAAAGTTAAAAAGTTTGACCTTGAAGAAAATTACTTTAGCAAAGCAGAAAAAAATGAAACACCAAAATACAATGAAAAAAAATAAAAAGAGACAAAGTCAAAGCAATTTTTCTAAATTAAGTATTTTCCAGCCAAATAAGTTTAGGTTTAAAAAAAAATGTCCATTATCAGGAAAAGGTGCGCCAAAAATAGATTACAAAAATTTAAAATTGTTAAAAAAATATGTTTCAGAGAATGGAAAAATTCTTCCTTCTAGAATCACATCAGTATCACAAAAAAAACAAAGAGAATTATCAGCATCGATCAAAAGAGCTAGAAATTTAGGTTTGATGTAATGAAAGTTATTTTACTCGAAAATATAAGAAAGATTGGTTCTATAGGCGAGATTATAGATGTAAAAAGAGGTTTTGCTAGAAATTATCTTATATCACAAAAAAAAGCTTTATTTGCATCAAAAAAAAATATTGATGAAGTAGAAAAAATTAAGAAAGATTTAGGAAAAAAGGATCAAGAAAAAAAGAAATTGGCAAAGGAAATTTCAGAAAAGATACAAAATAAAATATTTAACATTAGAAAATTAAGCACTGAAAACAAAGAACTATATGGTTCTGTCAAGCCAACTGAAATTTCTAAATTAATAATGAATGAATACAAAATAGAGATCAACTCGGCATATATACAACCTATTAAAGAAATTAAGTCACTAGGTAAATTTAAAGTTTTAATAAGTTTACATTCCGAAATTCAGTTTTCTATATTTATAAACGTTACCGCAGAAGAAGACAAAAACTAAATTATACATTTTTTTCCCCAAGTATTTTTAGACTTGATGAAATCATATTAATTTATTATTTATAATATAAATGGCTAACTTAGATTTAGTAAAAAATAATTTAGAAGAACTACCAAATAACATAGAAGCAGAACAATCAATTATAGGGTCGATATTAATTTCTAATGATATTTTTGATGAAATTAACACAATTATTACATCACAAAATTTTTATGATCCAATGCACCAAAGAATATTTATTGCAATAGAAAAATTAATTTATAGTGGAATGCTAGCTAATCCAATTACTTTAAAAAATCACTTTGAAAATGATGAGGATAAAATAAATATTCCAGAATACTTAGTTAAAATAACAAAATTTTCTACCTCAAATCGGCAAGCTATCGAGTATTCAAAAATAATTTACGATTTATATGTAAAGAGAGAACTAATCAAGCTTTCTGAGGAAATAATTTATGATGCAAAATTAAATGATATAGAAAAAAATAGTCAGTCTATAATTGAGAGTTCAGAAAAGTCATTATTTGATTTAGCCGAAAAAGGATCTTTTTCCTCAAGTATTGTAAAATTTGATCATGCTTTAAAATTGACAATTGAAATGGCCTCTAACGCATACAAAAATGAAGAGGGAATAGTAGGAGTGCCAACTGGTTTAAGGGATCTAGATGAAAAACTTGGAGGTTTACATAAATCTGATTTATTAATAATCGCCGGAAGACCTTCAATGGGTAAAACTGCATTGGCAACTAATATTGCTTTTAATGCGGCAAAAAAATTTCAAGACGAAGGAAAAAAAACATCAGTAGCATTTTTTTCACTTGAAATGTCTGCTGAACAGCTTTCTACTAGAATATTAGCAGAACAATCCAGAATAAAATCTAACGATATCAGAAGAGGTAGAATTTCAGAGGATCAATTTGATAAATTTATTGAAAGTTCAAAGGATAATTCAGAACTGCCATTATACATTGACGAAACACCAGCAATAAGTATTGCTGCTTTAAGCAATAGAGCAAGGCGAATTAAAAGAATTTATGGATTAGATTTGATTGTAGTTGATTATATCCAATTGATGACCGCTGTAAACTCAAGACGCGATGGAAGAGTTCAAGAAATTTCGGAAATCACTCAAGGCTTAAAGGCTTTAGCAAAAGAATTATCAGTTCCGGTGCTAGCATTATCACAACTTTCTAGAGCTGTTGAGCAAAGAGATAATAATAGGCCTTTACTTGCAGATTTAAGAGAGTCAGGATCTATTGAGCAAGATGCTGATGTAGTTATGTTTGTTTACAGGGAAGCATATTACCTTGAGAGAAAAGAACCAAGACCAGCAACTGTAGAATATGCTGAATGGCAAGCAAAAATGAGTGAAGTTTCAAATATGGCTGAAATAATTGTGGGAAAACAAAGGCACGGCCCAACTGGTAACATATTTCTTGAGTTTGAGCCACACTTTACAAAATTTAAAGATATTCAAAATAATTAATTTTAATTATATAAGCTAATCTAATGTTGGCCAAAATTTATCAAAATAGCATACTTGGTAATCCAAAATCAGTTCTCCTGATGTTGGTGTCAATATTATTTTTATCGATATACTTTTCGAAAGATTTTAGACTTGATGCATCATCAGAAACTTTGTTGTTAGATGGTGACCCAGACCTTGAATATTTAAACGAAATTAACGAAAGATACAATTCTCGTGAATTTTTAGTTCTTACGTACACCCCAGATGATAAAATGATATCTGACAAATCTGTAAATAACTTATTAAGTTTAAAATATAAAATTCAAAGTTTAGATTGGGTTCACAGTGTTATAACATTGCTTGATGTACCATTGCTAAATAGCACTGACGATACTTTAAGCGAAAAATTAAAAAATTTTAGTACTTTAAAAAGTGATGGTATTGACAGAGAAAGAGGCTTTAAAGAAATATTAAAT
>MDSW01194482.1_pt1 | contig 13825 bp, 9 predicted proteins | sample 811171 | NCBI WGS metagenome assembly MDSW01 (sample SAMN05326641, study PRJNA326480) | marine metagenome | isolation source: seawater | place: Atlantic Ocean: North West | collected 2012 | reverse complement strand
CAGAGCTTCTGCGGTACCGATGCCAGTTGCCAGCCCAAGCGTTGCCAGTTCATTGCCCGACAGATTGGAGAAGTGCCGGATAAGTGAGAATGTAAGTGCTCCAGTACCTGCATGCCACCGGTGATTACCACGTCCACGCCCCGCGGTTTGATTGGCAGTGAGAACTAACACATTGTCGAGATCGGTTTCCACCGCGAGTCGATTGAGAGCGGCTGTGTTGGTCGATTCGATCTGTTCAAAAAACTCAACTGATTTGAGATTTGTATCTCGTCGTAGCTTGAGGATATTAAAAGCCAGTTTGGTCATGAATTTGTTACTCAAGTCAGACGTAAGATCTTGGTGGGTTTCGTGTGTGAAGCGAGCTACCCGGTTTTACGTAGTGACACAGGCGGGCCGGCCGCCACGATAAGCGGATCAACTTCATCCATGTATTGTGCAAAGTTTGCGTGAAATTGTTCAGCTAACGTTGTAGCAGCAACATCATACTTTTGAGGATCCTGCCAGGTATTACGCGGAATTAGAATGCCATCGGGACAGTCCGGAACACCGCGGGGGATTGCTAACCCAAACACAGGCTCCGTGTAGGTAGAGGTTTCTGCCAGTACACCACGATGAATCGCATGAATAATGGCTCTTGTATTACGCAGGCTTATACGGCTGCCTTCGCCGAAACCTCCCCCGGACCAGCCGGTGTTGACCAGCCATGCATTGGTTTCATGCTGCTTCATTTTGTCAGCCAACATACGACTGTAAGTGTTGGGGTGATGGACTAGGAAGGCTGCCCCGAAACAGGTTGAAAACGTAGCTTCCGGCTCACTGACTCCCATTTCTGTACCTGCAACTTTGGCGGTGTACCCGTTTAGAAAATAATAGCTGGCCTGTTCCGGCGTAAGCCGTGAGACCGGTGGTAAGACACCAAAGGCATCGCAAGTTAGAAAGACAATGTTTGTTGGGTGTCCGCCGACACATGGCACGACTGCATTGTCAATGAAGTGAATCGGATAGGCTGCCCGCGTGTTTTGAGTTAGATCTGTGTCGGTATAGTCCACATCCCGGTTTTCCGGGTCGACGTACGTGTTTTCCAACACCGTTCCAAATCGAATCGCCTTGAAGATCTCAGGTTCGGATTCAGAAGTTAAGTCGATAACTTTGGCATAGCATCCGCCTTCAATATTGAATATCCCATTATCCGTCCAGCAGTGCTCGTCGTCTCCAATAAGAGATCGGGAAGCATCAGCAGAGAGAGTGGTTTTGCCCGTTCCTGACAGCCCAAAAAAGAGGGCGACATCTCCATCATTTCCTTGATTGGCACTGCAATGCATGGACAGGATACCGGAATTCGGCATCAGGTAGTGCATGATAGTAAACACCCCCTTTTTCATTTCTCCCGCGTATTGGGTTCCGAGGATGGTTAGTTCCTTGGACTCAAGATTTAAGGCGACGCTGGTGGTGCTTGAATTGCCTTCTAAATCGATATCAGCCAAACATTCACCGGCATTGAGAATGGTGTAGTCCGGGCGTCCAAAATCTGCAAGTTCTAGTGCTGAAGGGCGAATTAGCATGTTGTGCATAAAAAGGGCATGGTAGGGGCGTGCACAGATGACTCGAATCTTTAGACGATACTGGGGATCCCAACCGGCAAATCCATCAACCACATAAAGATGGTCACAGCCATCAAGATACTCGACGGCACGTAAACGATTGGCCTGGTACGATTTCTCACTCAGTGGCATATTGACCGAACCCCACCATAGGCTATCCCGCGATTCAGGATTGTCAACGATGCGTTTATCGAGTGGGCTGCGACCGGTCTTTTCGAAAGATCGATTACATAATGCACCAGAAGATGTGATTTCAGCCTGATCAAATTGCACCGCATGCTCATATAAGGCTGCAGGTGCAAGGTTACGATAGACGCTTAAGTTACTAATTCCGTGTTGCCTGAGATTCATCTTCTAGACTCCGGAAAACGTTAGTGAGTAGTAATTAGAACGAGATGGCGGTGTATTTAACGTCAAAACGTCTTGAGCTGAGAAATTCTTGAGAAGAATTGAGAAATTGGAACCCTTGTTTTCAAAAAAAAACGCGTTTTTAATCGAACTTTACTAAGATTAACCTCTGCTTCCATTTCCCCTCACAGCAGGTAGCTGTTATGAAACGAAGAACTTTCACCCAACTATCAATGGCTACAGTGGCCTCTGTATTCCTATCGCGCAAAAGCAAGGCAGTACCCACAGCGGATGTGGAAATACCTGAGGTTATTGATGTCAGTCTAGGGCACTATAGTGGATGGCCTACACTGGCAAAAAGGAGTAATGGTCAGCTTGTTTTGGTAGCGTCAGGTACTCGTGAATCGCATGTTTGTCCCTTCGGATCCGTCCAGTTTTATCGAAGCAATGATCAGGGAAAGAACTGGTTGTTGCCTCAGACTATTCTCGATACGCCAATCGACGACCGAGATGCCGGGATTCTCGAAACTGATCAGGGCACTTTGCTGGCTACGACCTTCACATCGAATGCCTATGTTTCCGTTTTGAAAAAAGCTGAAAAAGACAAGAGCTGGGAGGCAGGCCGCCTGAAACGCTGGCAAAATGCGCATCGCCGAGTTACAGGGGAGGAATTGCAAGCAACTTTAGGTACCTGGATGATTCGTTCGACCGATGGAGGCATCACCTGGTCCCAGCCATACGATTGTCTTCTCAATAGCCCGCATGGCCCTATTCAGCTATCCAACGGAAATCAGCTTTACGCAGGTAAGCACCTGTGGCGTGAAGATAGTTACATCGGGTCGGTTGTCTCAGAGGATGATGGGCTGACCTGGAAGCCCCAGGCTCGTATACCGACGCGCGATGGCGATAATTCTGATCGCTATCATGAATTACATGCAGTGGAAGCCCCCAGTGGAAAGCTGATTGTGCACATTCGTAATCATAATACCAACAACGCGGGAGAAACCTTGCAAACTGAATCGTCTGATGGCGGAGCGACCTGGAGTGTGCCCCATTCGATTGGTGTCTGGGGCTTCCCGTCACATTTATTACGTCTGAGTGACGGACGCTTGCTGATGTCGTATGGATATCGTCGAGGCTCGATGGGCAATCAGGCCCGACTAAGTGAAGACGAAGGCCAGTCCTGGTCAGCCCCTATTACTCTGAGTGACGAGGCGGATAATTATGATCTAGGCTATGTAACGACAGTAGAGTTGAGTGAAGGCAAGTTGTTGAGTGTTTGGTACGAGAAGATGGCAGGCAGTTCTCAAGCCATCTTGCGTCAGACTAGATGGAGCCTGACATGATCTGTGAAAAAGAGTTGCCTGTTATTCAGTCAGGCCAGCCGTCAGTAGCCTCAAGAATTCCGGCTTCGCTCTGGTTTGCCCTGAGCTACCCCTTTGTACTCACGGTCTTCTATTTCGTGTTTATGAATGGGCAGGAAACGAGCAGTCAAAATACAGTGTTTAGTGTTTTGAAGGGGATACAGTTTTTATTTCCAGCAATCTTTACTTTCCTCATTTGTCGTGAGTCGATTGAACTTCCCATTTGGAAGAAACCCGCAATCAAAGTTGGACTGATTTTTGGTAGCGTGATTTTAGTTGCTGCATTGTTGATGTATTTCTTCATCATTAAAGGCTCGGCCCCTTACTTCCATTTGAAATCAAAAGTGCTCGGTAAAGTTCAGGGATTTGGATTGAACAGTATCTGGGCCTATGTCGCCTTCGCTACGTTTTACTCACTCATTCACTCAGCAATGGAAGAGTATTATTGGCGATGGTTTGTATATAAGCGGCTGACCCGTACGATTTCCGATTCGCTGGCGATCATTATTTCCAGTCTGGGTTTTATGGCTCACCATGTTGTGATCATGGTTGTCTTTTTTGGACTGACTTCACCATTAGCGTACTCGTTTTCACTGGGAGTCGCCGTAGGAGGGGGAGTTTGGGCATGGCTATATGGCCGTTCAGGTAATTTTGTTGCCGTGTGGGGTAGTCATGCGATCGTCGATATGGCTTTGTTTATCATTGGTTATGACTTAATTTTTAATGATTTTTAGGCTACGCGAGATCGAATGGTCGGTGGTGATTTTCTGGGGACGCTTACTGCGATACACTAATACAGAATCACGTCGGCTCAAAGTGACCGTATGTGAGTTTGTTTAATGTTTGGAACGGACAGAGTTTATGTCAGATGCTTTTGAAAACTTGTGTGCTCATGCACGGGAAATCGCCTTGTTGAACTCAATCGAGTCGTTACTTGATTGGGACGCTCGCTGTAAACTTCCGGAAACCGGAAGTTCCTACCGAACCGAGCAGCAGGCGTATGTCGCTAAGTTAGTTCACGAAAAACAAACAGATCCACGAATAGGTCAATGGCTGGCCTCCGTGCAGGATACCGATTTAACAGCTGATCCTCACAGTGACTCAGCCACCGTGATCCGGGAAGCTCAACGCAACTATGACAAGCAAACTAAGTTGCCTGCGGAGTTGGTGGAAGCATTGACGAGAGCCACAAATGATGGGCAGCATGCCTGGGTTGAAGCTCGACGTGAAAACGATTTCAGCAAGTTTCTTCCCTATCTCGAAAACGTTTATAAGTTGAAGAGAGAACAGGCCGATGCAATTGGCTATGAAGAGTGTCGTTATGATGCCCTTCTGGACGACTATGAACCAGGGGAAAAGACCAGTACCGTTCGCGCAGCCTTGGAGGCACTGCGTCGGGATTTGGTGCCACTGCTGGAGGCTATTCAGGGAAGCGGGAAATCACCGGACCGAAGTATTCTTACCAGGCATTACCCGGTTGATATTCAGGAAAGATTTGGATCGCAGGCTGCAAAGGCCATTGGCTTTGAATTCGATCGAGGCCGTCTGGACGTTACACATCACCCGTTCTGTACGGAAGCTGGTCCCGATGATTGCCGAATTACAACTCGGTATGACAGTAACTTCTTCAATATGGCATTTTTTGGAATTCTCCATGAAGCAGGGCACGGGATTTATGATCAAGGCTTACGAAAATCTCACTATGGCCTAGGTCCCGGACACTATCTTTCTCTTGGGATTCACGAATCTCAGTCGCGGATGTGGGAGAATCAAGTCGGACGAGGCCGGCCCTTCTGGGATTTTTGGTATTCCCGGGCACAACAGGAATTCACAAGCCTGAGTGATGTGGCATTAGATGATTTCTACTTTGCGATCAATCATGTTGAGCCATCATTGATTCGAGTTGAGGCAGACGAATTGACTTACAATCTGCATATCATCATACGGTTTGAATTAGAACAGGCTCTGATCGACGAAGAAATTACTCCGGCTGATTTACCAGCTGCCTGGAATGCAAAATATCAGGAGTATCTGGGGATTCAGCCTCCTACGGATGCAGACGGAGTTATGCAGGATGTGCATTGGAGTGCTGGGTTAGTCGGTTATTTCCCCACTTATTCATTGGGTAACCTATATGCGGCCCAATTTTATCAGCAGGCAGATAAGGAATTAGGCGGATTAGATGAGTTGTTCCGACGTGGAGAATTTCTTGAACTAAAGCATTGGGCAAGTGAGAAGATTCACCGACGAGGAAGAAATGTGACTCCTGCTGAATTGGTGGTAGAAGTTACCGGAGAACCCCTGACGCACACATATTTAATAGAACACTTAAAGGGGAAACTAAATCCGCTCTATGGAATTTGATCTTTCGTTGGCCTGTGCCCTGTGGATGGCATAGAATTAGTTACAGTTAACAAAAAAGAAGAGAGCGATCCGGTAAGGGTCAGGGAGACGATAAATGGCGATTGCCAAATGTCCCGAATGCCAGGAAGAAGTGTTGGTTCCATCGGCTAGTGAAGAGGCAACGGTTCAGTGTCCACTGTGTGATGCTGAGTATGAGCTATCAGTCATCAAAGAATTACTGCCTCCGGAACTGAGGATTGTGTCGGACCCTGGGGCGGTGAACGAATCTGAATTGAAGTTGGCCCCCCAAAATGTTGAATCTGCAAGCCATGCGGCATTTGCTTTTGAAGAAAAGTCCGCTCCGACTCGCTCGATATCAGAACGTGCTGCAACGCGTCAGTCATCGGGTGGCTCTTCAATCAAGACAATGATTCAGGTGTTTTTGGGGGGAGCGTTGGCTTTGCCACTGGCTCAACTAGTCCTTTGGCATGTACCTGATGAACCTCGAGACCCTGTCGGGCTTGGGAAAAAAATCTATGCCGAAGAGTCACTGGGATTTCTGCGGGTAATAGTGCCACAGTCCTTGAATGAGAATGTAGTTCAGGAAGATGAAACTAACGAGGAATCGGCACAGGAAGACGAGCACCTTCCGCTAACGAATCCTTTACAGCAGGGGACCGGTTTTAACGTGGGCCCAATGGACGAAGTGCAACTTGGTGGCTCGGATGTAGGGAATCCGTTTGGGACAGCCACTGACACAGATAACGATCAAAACCCAACCATTGATGAAATTGCAGCTCAGGCTAAACCGCCGGGACCCGCACCATTTTCTCCTACCGAATACGTTCGTGAATCGTTTGTGTTCCAGACTTTGGTCATCGATAACATGTTTGAACAGGCACGCGATAGTCTGAAGCAGTGGGATGATCTTAAAGAAGACGCAAGTGAGAATCTAAGGCAGATTGAACGTAAAGAACTTTTTTTGTCTCTTGGACAACTTGCTTCTGGTATTACATACCAGGATCCTGATATGAGTGAGAGTTTTGATGGAGTGTCCCGTGCATATTCGTTTTTTGAGGAACTGTCTGGCCGTCGCGAAATTATGGCATTGATGAATGAGGAATTTGAACGTGGGTTGAATACCCGGCAAAGTGCTCGAGAAGGAGTTCTGTTCACGGCACGTAGTGTGGGGAAAGAGGAAACGATTAGTGGGTACCGTCGTCTAACATTGCAACTTGACGGAACTCAGCTCGAACTACCGTTATTATACTCGCCAGAAATTGCCAGGCCCGTTGGCGAGGATATGTCCAGCTTGGTTCTTGGAAGCCTCATTCGTCGGCCTCGTCGGGACGTAAGGAATTATCTTGGTTCGGATGAACTGGTAATCGTGTTTGGTGCAGCAGTTGAACTGGCGGCCTCTCCGCAATAAATTTAAATCGAGTTTTCTGGAAAGACTTCATGCGTGAGCAACTTGCTCTTGTTGGATCTGAAAAGCTTAGTGCTGTGGTAGCCGCCGAGAGGATTCGTGCGGGTGAAGCCTCTTCTGTGGAGTTAACCCAACGGTGCATCGATCGTATCAAACAGGTTAATAACGAGATCAATGCGGTCGTCATTCCACAGTTTGATAAGGCGCTGGAGGATGCTAAGCGACTGGACCAACTAGCCAAGCAAGGTGAATTTGTGGGCTCATTGCATGGTGTACCGGTGACCATCAAAGAGTGCTTTTTTGTCGAGAGTACAGACTGTTGTTTGGGAGTCGATGGACTCGCCGGCCGTCAATCTGAACAGGATGGCGTTATGGTGCAACGTCTCAAAGATGCAGGTGCTGTTGTTCTGGGAAAAACCAACATCCCACAAATGATGCTTTGGCATGAGTGTGTAAACCCAGTCTATGGCCGTACGAAAAATCCGTGGAATATCGATCGGACGCCGGGAGGCAGTTCGGGAGGAGAAGCTGCCATTCTAGCCGCAGGTGGCTCTTATTTAGGATTAGGTAATGACCTGGGAGGAAGCTTGCGGGTGCCAGCGCATTTCTCGGGTATCTTTTCACTGAAGCCGACTAATGGCATGCTGACCAGACGCGGTTCTCGCGGTAATTTCAAAGGTATGGAAGCGATGCTTGCTCAGCCAGGTCCCATGGGACACTGCGTCGCCGATTTGGAATGTATGTTGCAGGTGATGATTGGTGATTTGACGCAAGTCCATTCGCTCGAACAGTCGCCGGTCGGATTACAGAATATACCTGATTCAGTGGAAGGATTACGCGTGGGAGTCGTCGAGGATGACGGATTCTTTAGGCCTTCGCCAGCGATTCGGCGGTCTGTTCGTGAAGCAGCAGCATATCTCGAGACAAAGGGGGCTGTCGTGGAAAGTTTCAGCGTGCCAAATGCGGAAGTGATGTTCCGTTTATATGTAGGAGCGATGTCTGCTGATGGTGGTTTCCAAGCTCGGTACGTACTTAAAGGGAGCCGTTTACATCAGGCATTTAAGAAACTGGTGAGAGCTACCCGGATTCCCGGTTGGATTCGGCCGTCTATTTCCTGGCTGTTAAAACGATTGGGGCAGTACTATCAGGCCGTTTTGGTAGATGCTGGGCGAGGTTTGAGTGCGAAGCATTATTGGTTGCTGATCGATGCTATTAATACGTATCGCAGAAAGTTTGCGCAGGCATTTAACGACCAACAGCTTGACGTGATGCTGAGTCCCAGTTTTGCTTTACCTGCGATGTGTCACGATGATGGAATAGATTTACTGCCAGCCGCCAGCCATGCCATGTTACAGAATCTTGTGGGGGGACCGGGAGGAATAGTTCCCTGGTCAATTGTTCAAGTTAATGAAGAAAGCGACAGGCATGTGAATCGAGATAGGGTGGTGAAATTGGCATTCCGTACAGAGTTGGGAAGTGAAGGATTACCGATTGGTGTGCAGGTTTCCGCTTTACCGTGGCAGGAACATAAAGTTTTGGCAGTGATGAGAGAGCTGGAACGCGGGATTTCTGGTAGCGATAAAAAGCAGGCCTCAATGAGCCATGCAAGCCAATGTAAGAATCAAGGCATGAGCAAAACTTAATGCTGGCGTGATTTCTGTGCCGTCAGTGACGTATCATTATTCCACGGTGGCACTCAAAGGGCACTTAAGAATGATTTCGCCATCGAGATTCACCTTGGCTGTAATCATGGCCTGAATTTTTTGCGAAGAAAGCCCCGAATTGAAGGTGATCGGCACGATATGAATCTTCTTGGATTCACCGCTCGGGTTAAATCGTACACCAGGGTAGTCACAGGAGATTGACTCTATTGTGAAAGGTTCGTCAGCTCGAAGTATCAGCCGTTTGGTGATTTCAGTTTCAGGGCTGGTTATGCCCAGTAGTAGTGAGGATGGACTTAGGGTGACCGGGGCTGCAACCTTGCCTGATACCGGAAGCTTGATTTCCTGATTGGACACATCATTTGTAACAATGATTAAGTTGTCCTGTAGATAGCCGACCGGAATGTTGTCTTTTAGTTGTACTGCCAGTTTGTATCCGACTTGATTGGCGAGTTGTGTTCGCTCCAGAATTTCAACTTCGTAGAATGGATGCTTGCTTCGCACGTCGGTGATCATCCAGTCACTGTTGCCAGCATGTGTGACATTGAATTCCATTCTTGGTTTCTCTTTGAGCGAAAATTCTCCAAAGGCTAAGCTCGAGGGAGAAAAGGCAAGATCCGTGCGGATGAAGCCGTTAACCTGTAATTGGACCTCGGCAAAATAAGGCTTGTCAAAAGTAACAGTGACAGTTGCCCCACGTGCCCCTGCAAAGGCCTTTGTGTTGTAGGTCGCCAGAATGCTTCCTTTCTCAAATGTTTTGACGATGGTTTGTTCTGCTGTTGGAATTGTGCAACCACAACTCGCCCTCACACCTGAGATGTGAAGGTCTTCTTTATACAGGTTTGTAAATTCAAATCGAAACTCCTGTTTTGAATCCTTGGCTACGGTCCCAAAGTCATGTTCAAGTGTGGAGAACATCTTTTTGGCCCACTGCTGAGCGTCGGCGGAGTCTGCAAAAAACAGAGAGAGGGTAATAACGACGAAAGCCCCGAAGTGAGAACGAAAATCGGGTTTTAGCAATAGTGATAGCATCAGAATCGATAACAAACGATTGGTGGGATGAATATTTAACCGGTAGCCAAATCTTACAGTTTTTCTAATTTAACATGTTTAGCGTTTCTATTCTAAAAAAGTTCTCAATTGATTCGCCAGTAGGGGGATTGGCGGCCTTTTAGAAGTTGGTTTCGAATCACTCCTTGGGATATAATCGAGCAAGTTAGGACAGGTAGTCGATTTTAGGATCTATTGTCTGTATCTGACTTAAGGGCAGACTGATATGGAATAGAGGATCGATTTGATGCGGTTGCGTAGTTTAAGTGCTTTGATTTGTAGTTTAGCAACGTTTTTGTTTGTGGGTTGCGGTGATGATTCATCGACTTCATTGAATCAGCAGCAAACGTCGTCGGTAGCTCAGTTACAGGATTTGGTCGACCGGGTAACCGAAAGAGCTGAGGTGGATGGAGCCGCTGTGGCACTGCAAACCGTTGCGTTGCAGGACAAAAATCCATTTAGTCGTCGAATTCCGATTCCGGGTGAACCGTTTGCTAAAAAATCCGGCAAGGTTGAGTGGCTCAATACCGAACCTTTGACACTGAAGAAACTCCGCGGTAAATTTGTCGTCCTCGACTTTTGGACGTATTGTTGTATCAATTGTCACCACATTCTTCCTGTGTTGAAAAAGCTTGAAGAAAAGTATCCCAATGAAATCGTGGTCATCGGAGTGCATTCGGCGAAGTTTGATGAAGAGAAGAATACAGAGAATATTCGTGACGCTATCCTTCGTCATGATATTCGCCACCCGGTCGTTAATGACCATGATCACTTTCTTTGGAATTCGTTTGGAGTGAACAGTTGGCCAACTTTGACAGTAATTGATCCGGAAGGGTTCTTCGTCGCGATTAATCGTGGTGAAATCGATTTTGAATCACTGGATGGATTCTTCAAGAATTGCATTCCTTACTATGATAAGGCAAAACTACTCGATAAGACTCCAATTGAATTTGAATTGGAGCGTTACGAGGAAGAACCTACTCAGTTGAAGTACCCGGGCAAGATTTTAGCTGACGAGTCAAATGATTTGTTGTACATCACCGACAGCAGTCATAATCGCATTGTGATTTCTGATACTCAGGGCAATGTCAAGGAAGTGATTGGTTCAGGACAGGTTGGACGAACCGACGGTGGGTATGCGAATGCGTCCTTCGATCATCCTCAGGGGCTGGCACTGCACGGTGACACACTTTATGTGGCCGATGTTGAAAACCATATGATTCGGAAAGTGGATCTTGTCAGTAAGAATGTTACGACTATTGCAGGTGTAGGACGCCAGGCTAGTTTTCAGGAATCATTCCCAGGTGTGACACAGACGAAACAAACAGGGCCCTGGTTCGGAGCTCCGCTGAAAACACCGATTAATAGCCCTTGGGCCTTATGGGTACATGATGAAATTTTATATATCGCTATGGCGGGGCCTCATCAGATTTGGAGCATGCCACTCGACGAGTCGCGGATTGGGCCTTATGCCGGAAATGCACGAGAGGATATTGTCGATGGCCCACTGCTTCCAAAGGTACCGTATGCTGTTGGCGCGAGCTCTTTTGCTCAGCCTTCCGGGCTGACGTCAGATGGTGAATACATTTATGTGGCCGATAGTGAAGGAAGTTCCATTCGTGGAGTTCCTTTTGATAGGACTAAGTCGGTGATGACCGTGGTGGGGACAGCTGATTTACCTAATGCCCGCCTGTTCACTTTTGGAGATAAGGATGGGAAAAAGGCAGAAGTTCGCTTACAGCATGTGCTGGGGGTTCACTATGACGCAGGCAAGATTTATATCGCTGATACCTATAACAACAAAGTTAAGGTCGTCGACGCCAAGACTGGTGAAACCCGCACGATAGCAGGCTCGGGCGATCCCGGTACTTCGGACGAAGGCGTAGGCGAATTCGATGAACCGTCGGGCATTTCAAAGATTGGTAGTACTCTATATATAGCTGATACCAATAACCACTTGATTCGGACGTTTAATCTTGAAACCGGTCAGGTCGGAACGATGACCTTTGACGGTTTAGAACCCGTGATTGAGCCTAAGTAGTATTAGCAAGCCTTATGAAAATGGGCTGTATGAGGGGGTTTTGTTGGCTCGGTAGGCTCGTATAACTTTAGTCTCGCATATTGTCTTCCCTTTTTGAGAGATCACTTTAGCCGGCGAAAGCCGGCTTTTTTCGTATTCTGCTCATTTACAAGGTTTTAGTTTCGATTGTAGAATACGAGTTTCTCCTATAGTTCTGCAGGCCGGTAGTGTTTTTACAAAGGCCAATAGGACTATAAACGTACGCGGTGCGCTTGTAATTTTTATAAGCGTGGGCGGTGATTTCGTTATCACTGCACAGGTGTAACAGGATTATTCCATGTTTGAAAGACTTTCCGAAGGCCTTCAAGGCGCCATCAAGTCACTTAGTGGCAAAGGGCGTTTGACTGAAGCCAATATGCGAGAAGGTTTGAAGCAAGTGGAGCAGTCTTTACTTGAAGCGGACGTAAGCTATGACGTGGTGCAGTCCTTTATGGGCAATGTCACGGAAAAGGCACTGGGAGAAAAAGTATTATTGTCACTTGACCCCAGTGAGCAAGTTATTGGGATCGTACGTGACGAGCTGATCGACATTCTGGGAATAGAAGATTCAGCACTTTCCCTTGACCACGATGTTAATATCATCATGCTTTGTGGTCTGCAGGGGTCTGGTAAAACCACGACCACCGGGAAGCTGGCTCGACTGATCCGGGAGTCCGGTGGCAACCCGATGCTGGTCGCGGCTGACCTCCAGCGTGCTGCAGCTGTACAGCAGTTGCATGTGCTGGGAGAACAGTTGGGCATTCCGGTCTATTCGGAAGAGGATTCAACTGATCCGGTAAAGGTTTGTCAAAACGGAGTAAAGCAGGCGAAAGCGAATGGCGCAAATGTCGTCATTTTGGATACTGCAGGTCGGCTTGCTATCGATGAAGAATTGATGGCTCAGTTGATCAACATCGATCGCAAAGTACAGCCTCATCAGGTTTTCCTGGTGGTGGACGGTATGACGGGTCAGGATGCAGTCAATAGTGCCAAAGCCTTTAACGAAGCTTTGGAACTTGACGGCGTCATTATGACCAAACTCGATGGTGATGCTCGAGGTGGAGCGTTACTGTCGGTGAAATCCGTAACTGGTGTACCAATTAAGTTCATCGGAACGGGGGAACACCTTGATTCGCTGGAACCTTTCCGACCGGAGGGAATGGCGGGCCGAATTCTGGGGCTCGGAGATATTCTCGGGCTGGTGGATGTGGCTCGGCAGGTTGTTGATGAAAAACAACAGGCTGAACTCGAGGAAAAGCTCCAGAAAGGGCAATTCACCCTCGATGACTTTAAGACGCAGCTGGCCAGTATGGCACAGCCTGGCTTAGTGAAGCGAATGCTTGGCATGCTGGGAGGTCCGATGGCTCAGATGAACCAGTTGCTCGAGGATGACGAGACTGAAGGAGGGATTCGTCGGACAATCGGGATTATCAATTCGATGACACTCGATGAACGACGTGATCCGTCGGTGATTTCAGGAAGTCGCCGGAATCGTATTGCTCAGGGTGCGGGAGTTCAGGGTAATGAAGTTACTCAACTCATCAAACAGTACGAGCAAATGAAACCGATGATGGAAGGAATGGCCGGTAAAGGTATGCGTGAACGACTCAAAGCGGTAAGGGATTTGCACGATAGTGCGATGGCCAACCCGTTAGGTGGTGTTCAGAAAACCAAGAAATCCACGGGAACCCGACTGTCCTCAAAAGACAAACGAAATAATCGTAAAGAACGAGAAAAGTTACTCAAACAGGCTCGTCGTCGACGACGATAAAGTGCGGGTATCTGATGGAATCCACCGTGGAATCCGAAACGTTTTTTGTGAATCAATCATAAACGAAACTAATTTTTTAATTGAAGTAGCCTGGTGCTGCTCTTATTTGAGAAAACCCAAAGGAGGAATCGTGGCAGTTCGAATTCGACTGAAACGAATGGGCCGTACTCACCGACCTTTCTATCGCGTTTGTGCAATGGAT
>MDSW01126642.1_pt1 | contig 13826 bp, 6 predicted proteins | sample 811171 | NCBI WGS metagenome assembly MDSW01 (sample SAMN05326641, study PRJNA326480) | marine metagenome | isolation source: seawater | place: Atlantic Ocean: North West | collected 2012 | reverse complement strand
GATCCATCTCACGGATGGCCTGATATTGACAATATAGGAGAGGCATGGTTATTTTACAGGACAGCATATTATATCCCAATTGATGAATGGAAGGATGTAACCGATGAACAAATAATTAATGGTTGGCATGTTCTTGCTCATGACTACCCTGTTCCATCAAATTGGAAGGAAGAATTATCCTCTATTGGAGTGGATTGCTTTTCTTATTTGCCTCCACAAGGATTTCATTGTAAGGTCCCCAAATTATCTCCAATGATATTGTCAGATTATGGAGTCATAGGGGCATTTCGATTAGATGGCACAGATAAATTAGCACCAGACATAATTCCAATTCTTGACGGTGCTGATTTTGGTCAGATTATGGAAAAAGATAGATATCTAATAAATTTAGTACTATCTGGTGAGGAAGAAGGAAATAATTTACTCTCTGCGGGTATTGAAGTAACTATGCTTTCTGGTGTATATTCTTCAGTTGTAGTTGATGAGAAACAAATTACCTGGCTTTCTCAACAATCTTTCGTAGAATGGATTGAACCCTCATATCCCAGTGTATCGTTCGATGATCAGGCTGCTGATATTATAAATTCCGATTTATTATGGGATTCAAGTTACATGGGAGGGCCCTCTAACACATTGACGGGTGAAGGAATAATTATCGCTGTAGCAGATGGTGGCCTAGATAATTCGAATGAATGCAATAGTATAGAATCATGTAATGCTGCAAATCCGAACATAAATTCTGATTTTCAGGGGAGAATAAAAACTATTATCTCAGCTACTGATAATACTGGTAGTTGTCCGGATGGAGATCCTCATGATTTAAGTGGTCATGGGACTCATGTCTCAGGATCTGCTCTAGGTTCAGGTTCCAATTCAGAAGGGCTTTACAAAGGGATGGCATATGAGTCCGAACTATGGTTTTACGCAATGTACAATGAAAATAGTTGTAAAAGTGGACTAAGAGCACCTCTTGATATAGTAAGTTCTCTTTTCACTCCGGCTTATGAAGCAGGTGCAAGAGTACAAACAAACTCATGGGGTACCGACCCAATGAATCTTCCAAATCAATACAATGCTGGTCCTAATTATTATACCTCATACAGTAAACAAATAGATGAGGGGGCCCATCTATATGATGATCTAGTAATTCTTTTTGCCATGGGTAATGAAGGTAAAGATAGTGACCTAAATGGAGAAGTAGATATAGCTTGGTTACAAAGACAAGCTGCTGCAAAAAATAGTTTTGCAATAGGCGCTACTGAAAATTGGAGACCTGAATTAAGTATTAACTGTGGTTTGTATCAAGATAGTGATGATAATATCAAATTTCCCGCAGATCCAATAGAAAGTGATTTTGAATCAAATAATATTGAAGGAGTTTGGTGTAATTCTAATAGAGGACCTACTCAAGATGGTAGGATTAAGCCTGATTTGGTCGCTCCAGGGACCCGAATTATTTCTGTCTATTCAGCAGATGATGATGGGACACATGGTTCCCCCCTATCCTCTAATGATAATTACATGTACAAATCTGGGACTTCTATGGCCACTCCTATAGTAGCAGGGGCCTCAGCACAACTAATACAATATCTAAATAATATCGGATACTCTTCTCCTAGTTCTGCTTTAATAAAGGGAATCTTCTCTGCAACTTCCATAGATATGGCAGGACAATATCCTCCATCTTCATCTGTACCGTTCAATGCTGCAGTTCAAGCAATACCGAATAATCATGAAGGATGGGGTAGAGTAGATGTTTCACGGGCTGTAGATAGTTCGTTCATTGATCGATTAGACATTGAAACGTTAGAAACAAAATCTATGAGACTAAATATACCTGTTGGAACTCCTGAGTTTAGAGTAGTTCTTTCATGGACTGATAGCCCAAATATTGCAGTTTCGTCATGTGCCACACAATGCCTAGTGAATGATTTGGATTTAACTCTCAAAGACCCTGCTGGAAACATATGGGGTGAAGAAAATGGAGATTTAAATAATTTACTTGGCATGACAGTCTCTAATCCGGATGCTGGAGATTGGGAGGTAATCGTAACCGGGACAAATGTCCCCGAAGGACCTCAAAATTTCTCAATAGCAACAAGTGGAAATTATATGCTAACAGATATGAGTCAGCCAGTTTCAGGTAGCCTTCAAGAAGCTGGTTTTCAAGAAGGGTCAATATTTACTGAAACTACTCTCTCCGTTGGTTCAAATCACGTTTGTGCAATTCTTGATGATTCTTCAATGAGCTGCTGGGGAGATAATTCCAAGGGACAACTTGGGGACGGCACTACAGTAGAGCGTCAGACGATGACTTCTGTAGATTTTGGAGTCGGCCGTACTGCCGTTTCTATTTCTGCAGGACAAGATCATACCTGTGCAATACTTGATGATGCTAGCTTGAAATGCTGGGGAGATAATTCTGATGGACAATTAGGGGATGGTACTACATTTAATTCAAATATACCCGTGAATGTAGATTTAGATTCTGAAATTCCTATTTCTGTCTCTTCTGGATTAAAGCATACATGTGTTGTTTTAGTAACTGCAACATTAAAATGCTGGGGAGATAATTCTGAAGGACAATTAGGAGATGGAACCACTTCGGACTCAACAGTTCCTTCAGACGTAAACTTGGGCTCTAGTAAAGTATTAGCAATCTCTACTGGCGCATACCACACATGTGCTGTAATTAATGATCCACTTCTAAAATGCTGGGGAGATAATTCTGAAGGACAATTAGGTGATGGCACAAATACTGATCGCACTAACCCCACTACAATTTCTCTAAGCCCAAGTCCAGTTGCTGTTTCTTCTGGTAATATGCATACTTGCTCAATATTATCTGACTCAAGTTTATATTGCTGGGGAGATAATTCTGAAGGGCAATTAGGTGATGGCACAAATACAAATTCTAATTCTCCATTATCAATATCCTCTGGTTCAAATACGATTTCTTTGGGAAACTCTCATACCTGTACTTTAGATAATTTTAATGCCTTAAATTGCTGGGGAGATAATTCCGAAGGACAATTGGGGATTGGTTCTACGGCAGATCAAATATCTCCAACTCAAGTTATTTTTTCAGGTGCAAAGTTTCCCATTACAATAGCATCAGGTGGAAACTATTCCTGCTCATCCCTGAATAATGATTTATTATCTTGTTGGGGCGGTTCTTCTAGTAATTCTATCTCAATGTCTGCATCACCAACTAGCTTATCAATAGATAGATGGTCATATATTAATGCAGCAGAAAGAGATTTGGACGATGATTCCCAATTGAATATATTTGATACTCATATAATAGGAGATTCAGACGGAGATGGAGTCTCTTCAGGGCAAGATGTAGATGATAATAATCCTGCAATAGCAGTATCTTGTTCTATAGGGGAATATGGAAGATATTCTTGCCAACCTGCAACAGTTGGTTTTTATGTTAATGTGCCTGGTAGTATAATCAAAATACCTGCAAGTCCAGGCTATTATGTTTCCAGTGATGGCGCTACATCGCAAGAGCCATGTTCGATTGGAACTTTCCAAATTTTATCTGGAATGGACAAGTGTGATGACGCTAATCCTGGTTACTATGTCCACACCACTGGTTCTAGTTCTCAGTATGCATGTTCTGGCGGAACTTATAATCCAAATACAGGTTCACAAAGTTCTGTAGATTGTGTAGGTTCAGATGCAGGTTATAATGTTCCAATAATAACTTCTATAAATTCAGGAAATACTCATTCATGTGCAATCCTTGATGATGGTTCTGTTCGTTGCTGGGGAGATAATAAAAATGGACAATTAGGAGATGGAACTAGGACCAATAGTATAATTCCCATTCTTGCCGCTACTCCTTTAGGAAAATCAGCCGTATCATTATCAACGGGAGCTGAGCATACATGTGCTATTTTTGATGATGGAACGCTAAGGTGCTGGGGAGGCAATTCTAATGGTCAATTAGGAGATGGAACGTTAATTGAGAGGACAACACCTACTTTGATTAATTTAGGATCAGGAAAATCTGCAATAGGGATTTCACTCGGACAAACTCATTCATGTGCCATTTTAAATGATAATTCTGTTAAGTGCTGGGGGAGTAATTCTAATGGTCAATTAGGAGATGGCACAACTATCGATAGTCCTAGTCCCAAATCAGTTTCTTTAGGAGATGGAAATAATGCAATTACAATTTCTGCTGGTTCTTACCATACTTGTGTTGTAATGGACAATTTATCAGTAAGCTGTTGGGGGGACAATTGGCATGGTCAATTAGGAGATGGTAGTAATGACAGGAAATTAGAGCCTGTTGGAATTTCACTTGACTCTGAGTATGAAACTAAATCTTTGGACAGTGGTTCTTTTCATACATGTGCAGTATTGATTAATAATTCTATATATTGTTGGGGTTTCAATTCAGCAGGACAAATAGGTAATGCCGAATTAGAAAATTCCAATACTCCAACACAGATGCAACTTTCTGATTCACAATTGCCTTCTAATATTGCATCAGGTTTTCATCATACTTGTTCTCTGCTAGAGGATAACCAGATAATTTGCTGGGGAGATAATTCTCGAGGGCAACTTGGAGATGGGACCAGTATAAGTAGACATACTGCTGAAATGGTATCAATTCCAGATGATAGATCTGTCATGTCAATTTCTGTTGGGCATAGACATTCTTGTGCTATCTTTGATGATGCTACTTTATATTGCTGGGGCCTTAATTCAAACGGGCAACTTGGAAACGGCGATATAATAGATAGTAATTCTCCAGACTTAGTTAATTTAAATCATGGTTCAGGTTCTCAAACTGCTTGTGAATCAGGTACCTATCAACCAGATTCCGGGCAAACATCGTGTATCTTGGCATCTAGAGGATTTAGTGTCCCAGATGCCGCATCTACAGGTCAAATCTCATGTACAGTTGGTTACTATTCTAATGTAGAGGGGCAAGCAGATTGCCTTCCTGCGGCTAAAGGATATTATGTCGATACCGATCAAGCTACAGGGCAAATTTCATGTCCTGAGTTGTCATCTACAATTGAGTTGGCCTCTAACTCTTTCACAGATTGTATTTTGGATACGGATGGGGACTTCATTCCAGACTATATTGATGCTGATGATGATGGGGATGGAGTAGATGATGCCAGTGATTTCGACCCCCTAGATCCAAATGTATATGCAGATACAGATGGCGATAACATACCAGATAATATCGATGCTGATGATGATAATGATGGTGTAAATGATACTTATTTAGCACCAGTTTTAGATTCCAATGGAAATATTATTTTTGAAATACAACCCTTGGATCCATTTCCTTTGAACCAATTCGAATGGGCAGATACTGACTCTGATGGGATAGGAGATAATACTGATGATGATGATGATGATGATGGTCGAACAGATAATTTTGATACATTCCCTTATAATAGATATGAATGGACAGACTATGATGGAGATATGTTAGGAGATAATTTCGATGCTGATGATGATGGAGATGGAATCTGTGATACTAATACTGGAACATCTTTCACAGATAATTCTAATCTATATTATGGACAAAATCATGATATAGGTTCTGTTATTATTACTAATTCCAATGGGGCTCCGGTTTCAATAGATCACCCTTCAGTCCTTGCATATCTTCCAATTTCTTATCCATTAATTTATCCTTCAGATTTAATAAATCTCTCTACTAGTCATCCAAGTTATGATATTGTAATAGATAATTGTAATCTATTGGGTGATGCTTTCCCACTAGATCCTTCTGAATATCTAGATACAGATGGAGATACATTAGGTAACAATCTAGATATTGACGATGATAATGATGGATATAATGACTCTGTAGATGCATTTGAATTAGATGTTTCTGAATGGAATGATACTGATGGCGATAATATCGGAGACAATTTTGATTTGTTTGATAACGACCCTTTTGAATGGGCAGATTCCGATGGAGATACCGTTGGAAATAATGCGGATCAATGTATTTTTGTTCCAGGATTAAATCCCTCGGATGATAATTTCGCCCATTTACTTGCTATTGGTAATTTACTTGGCTGTATTGCAGATCCCAATCTAGGAGCCGTAGAGGAAACAGAACCAATACTTCCAGTATTTACAGAAGTTGACTTTTTAGATATAGATAATGATAATATAATCAATCTTGTTGATTTAGATGATGACGGCGATGGAGTCCTTGATGTGGAAGATAAATGGCCCCTTGACAAGAATAGGCCATTTCCTCCTTCAGTTTATGCCATCAGTTTATTGAGTATTTTATTCCTTAGTTTGATGGGGATGAGATTGATTAATTGGCAGAAAACAAAACTTGCTAAATTCCGTTCCAAAAGAATAAGACTAGAATAATTTCTGGTGCAGGGGACAGGATTTGAACCTGCGAAGCACTACGCACTGGGACCTAAACCCAGCCCCTTTGACCACTCGGGTACCCCTGCTTGTTTAGGTGCGAGCGCTTAATGGTCAAGAAGGCAACGTATTACATGTTCATTTCCCATAGTATGATAACGTTGAGTTAATACCATCAACATGACTAATATGGCACGAATAGGAGTAGTTGGTCTAGGTAACTGGGGGTCTGCTCTCGCCAAGATATGGATAGAAGATGGCCACACTGTGTCCGGTTGGACCATAGAACATGATGTTTACAAATCATTAATGGAAGAAAGTATAAACCATAAATATCTACCTGGATATGATTTATCAGGTTTACAACCAACCATGGAAATTAATGATATTTTAGAAAATTGTGAACTAATTATAATGGCATTACCTAGTTCAGTAATAATTTCTGTTTTTGATAAAATGGTAGATAATCTAAGGCCATCACATGTAATAGTAGATTTAGCCAAAGGTTTGGCGCCTGAATCTGAAGATTATGAATTAATTTCTCAGGTATTGGAAAATAAATTATCTAAGGCTGGAAAAAATAATCCTGTAGTTGTAATGACAGGTCCTACCATAGCACCTGAAGTAGCCAAAGGAGTTCTTACGAATGCATTAGTGGCTTGTCATGATAAATCAGTAGCGGAACGTGTCTCAGAGAGATTATCAACAGGTACATTAGTTCTTACTCCTGCTGTAGATCCAATAGGGGCAGAATTGTGGGGAGCATACAAAAATACGGTTGCATTAGCCTGTGGACTGGTTGATGGTTTAAGGGATAGTATAGGGGGAGATAATCTAAAGGCTGCTTTAGTTCTAGCCGGTTATAGTGAAGGTATTTTCCTTCTTGAGAAGATGGGTGCAGGAGGGCGTACTGCATTCGGGCCGGCAGGTATTGGAGATTTGTATGTAACTTCAACAAGCCCACGAAGTCGAAATCGCTCTCTGGGCGAGAAATTAGCCTCAGGGATGCCTTTAGATGCGGCATTAGCAGAAATGCATATGGTTGCTGAAGGTGTACGCGCTACCAAGTCTTTCTTAGATTATTCAAACAAAATAGACGTCGAAGCTCCTTTCTTATCTTCTCTATGGTCCTTATTAGAAGGAGAATTAGAAGTGGAAGATGCTGTAAGGAAAATGGTTGAATCATATAGGAGTTAAGAATTTGGCTCTTACTGATCTTACTGAATTCGAATTGCGTCTGTTGAAATGGATTGCTGCATCTGATTTTACCGAAGTACCTTGGTCGACTAAACGTGCCGCAGAAGCATTCAAAGTTCCAGAAAAAAATGTTTATGAGGCACTTTCTGCCTTAACTGTCAAAGTAAAAGATAACATACAGATATCATATAAAGAAGGAAAAATAAGAATTATCGCATCCGATATCTAGTTTATTCTACATTTTTAAATTAGGAAAAATTATATTCCACCATGAAGGCTTTGATATATCTCCTTCTTCATTAAAATAAGATCTAGCACTAATTGATAAGAAATCAATTATTAATACTACTATGAATATTATTATCAAATATGATAATACCATATCGTATTGAAGAAATTTAAGATAAAGATTGATGTAATAACCAATCCCTCCCGCTCCAACGATGCCAATTACAGTCCCATGTCTAACATTATATTCAAACATAAAAATCATCTGAGAAATCAAACTATTTGCCATCTCGGGTATCACCACTCCAGTGGCTATTTCTATTTTTGATAGGCCCATAGATCTTGCAGCTTCAAGGGGGATGCTATTCATCCCTTCTATGGCCTCATACTGAAGTTTTCCAAGATAACCAACAGTGTATATCGTCATTGCCAAGACTCCAGAGAGAGGGCCAAAACCAACTAATATAACAAAAAATATTGCCCAAATTATACTCGGCAAACTTCTTGCGGCTGCTAAAAAAACTCTTGCTAAATATGATATCCCAAGAGAACTCAAATTACGAGCAGCTAAAATTGATATGGGTAAAGATATAAGAGATCCAAAAATAGTTGAAACAAATGCTATTTTTATTGTTTCTGTCATTCCTTTCCACGCAGTTGAACAAGTAAAGTCAAAATATGGATATGCCGTACAAACTGGATAGGCTTCAGGTTCAATCACTCTCCAATTAGGGGGCCATAAAGATTCACCAAAGAAAATAAATAAATTCTCCAAACCTCCTGATAATCTACCCCAGTCATCTACCATCCCATTAAGTATCGAAAAAGAAAACATTATCATGATTAAAATAATAGAAATAACTTTAAATTTCAAAGTAATCATAGCTTAACCTCCAACATCGTCACTTCTGTTATGAATGGATTTATACGTCCATCATCGATTACTAACAATCTATCTGCCATAGATTTGGCCCTAGATACATCATGCTCCACAACAAGTAAAGCTGCATTATTACTTCTAATATATTCAACTACGCCTTTCAATACAGCACCCATCGTTTCCTCATCTAATTCACTGAGGAATTCATCTGCTAAGATTAATACAGGCTCTTGAGCTAAAGTTCTCGCTGTTGCAACTCTTCTTTGTTGCCCTCCAGATAATCTTCGAATAGGCTCATTTATCTTATCATATAACCCCATTTTTCTAATCGCTTCATGAGATTTTATTTTCGCCTTTGCTGAAGGAAAAAATGATAATGTAGAATTCACAATCTTTTGAATAAATTTATTTCCATATTTAATTTCATTTTTATGCCCTGCATTCGCTCCCAACATAACGTTGTGCATCACACTTGCATGTCGTACTAGTCCTAGCCGTTGTGGAATATATCCAACCATCCCTCTCTTGGGTTTGTATGGGATTTCCTTATCGCATACCACTACTTTACCAGAAATTGATTTTACCAATCCTGCAATAGTTCTCAATAATGTAGTTTTTCCAACACCAGAAGGTCCAGCAATAGCTACTATTTCTCCTGGAAATATCTCAAGATTAGGAATTTTTACTAAGGTTTCATTATTTTTATATCCTATTTCAACGTTCAGTAACTTAACTATTGGTCTTTTTACAACCTCAGTTGACGTAAAATCATTATCCATGCAGTAGTCACCAAGGTTTAGTAGAAAGTTTAGGCGACCCTAAACCATTATTTGGTATTGTCGGGGGACAAATTCTCCATTATTCTTTAGAAATTTGGTAATGTTGTAAATAATATTCGCTGATACCTGGAATATTTGTAATTAAATCAGAAAAATAACCTAGATGTTCTTGTGAAGTAACTCTAACTATTCCAATAGAATCAAAAATATTCTTCAAAATCTCTGATCCACAGGTTTTCTTTTCGGAATCTTCATCAATTACATGAACAGATATATCGTAACAACCAGTATATGTTTTTCCTGCAAAGGAGTAGTTTTCAACATACATCTCATAATTCAGGGAAATAAATGCATTCAGGATTGCAGTCCTACTTTGTACATCTAAATTTTCGGGATTATATATTAATGCACTAGTGGGAATTTCACTATTAAATTCCAGCAAAGTATATTCATCTATATCAAGACACCAATCGACATTATCTTCTTTATTTTCATTATCACAATGTAATTCTAAAGTACCTTCTTCAACAAAAGCAATTTCTCCAAAATCCTCAGAAAGACATTTCAAAGCACCAAAATCTCCATAATATTCTGAGCCAATTTCAGGTATCGAAGAATTTGAATTAAAGAAATCAAATATTGTATTATTCAAAGAACCAATCCCATCCGTATTATCTATATTTTTTACATAATTATTTTCAATTAGATACCCCATTGGCAATAACATTCCGGACAAACTCATCCATTCTGAATGACAAGAGATTTTTCCTTCTAAAAGGGCATAAGGATTAGTATCTAATTTGTTATCTAGATAAGCTGATGCCATGGTACTACTTTCTTTTATTACAGCTACTGGTTTATTGTATGTAAGCTGATTTAATTCCTGTTTTGCAGCCATAGCAACCAATCCAAACTCTTTCCATGCTATCCAAGAAGCACTACTATTCATGATTGCAATGTCTGCGTTTCCTGTTGCTAAAGATTCAATTATTTCTCCTTCATTTTCAACATTATATAGGCTAACTTTTACGCCTAAAATTTCTTGTAGATAATCAGAAATAATTTGAGGGTCGTAAATACTATTTGCACTTTCTTCAACGTTTTCAATTGCAATTATAATCTCTTTGATGGAACTAGATAACGTACTATTTATGGCATATCTATCATTGTAATACGCTGAAATTCCTGGAATATTTGATATTAATGAAGAATAACTGCCTAGATGGGAAGTAGTGTTAGTGGCCTCAAAACCAATAGTATTTAGTATATTATTGAGTATATTAGATGCTGCAGGATCATTTTTCATACTTACAAGAATATTGGTAATTTCATCACTTAAGGAATTATCTAATATCGATGGGTTATATACAACCGATTGACTAGGCGATTGACCGAACACAGGTAATGATACATAGTCTTCAATATCAAGGCACCATTCTTCATTGTCCGATTCAACGATATTATTACACATTATATCTACAGTATTTTCCTCGATGAATGCTACATCTCCAGCTTCTTCTGATAAACATCTCAATGCCCCTGCATGCCCATAGTAAGGAGTCCCTATTTCGGGTATCGAGGAATTAGAATTAAAGAAACCATAAATTGTATTTCTAATTGTTTCTACATCATCTGCTTCACCGATTACATTAGCATATCCATGCCCAATCAAGAATCCCATTGGCAACAACATCCCTACTGAATTTAACCATCCAGTATGACAAGAAGTCTTACCAGAAAGAAGTGCAAATGGGTCTGAATATGGATTTTCATCTAGAAATGCTTCTGCAATATTACTATCAGAACGTACCCAGGCATTTGCATTATAATACGTCCTACCATCTATATTGAGATCTGCCGCCATAACTCCTAAATTATATTGTTGCCATCCCATCCAGGCAGAGCCAGCATCCATAATTGCGATATCTGCATTTCCAAATCGTAATGCCTCTACCATCGCTCCTTCCGAATCCACACTAAATATTGATACATCATAATTTAGTTTCTCTGTTAGATAATCTGATAATATTTGTGGATTGCTATCAATTTCTAGAGAGTTCTCTTTTATTTCATATGCGATTACCAACGTTCCTAAATAATCATCATCATTTTCATTTTCTAAACAACCTGAAAAAATAGTTATTAAAAAAAATATTACGACAAATAATACATGAATAGTTTTTTTTTTCATTTTTGTCCCTCCAAAAATATCTATATACTCTTTGTATAATAACTCCCAACTTTTCATACCTTTTCAATGTGAGTTTTACATTATCATATTTATCAGAACCTTACTGGTCAATGATAGGCGTTAAATTGAATGTGTATTTCTAATTTTTAACAGATGAGGCTATTATGATAACTGTGGTGCAGGTATCTACGCCTATCATTGCCGTAAAGTGTATATTCTCTGATATATTGAAAACCATTATTGCAGAGTTCCAATATCTGAAGCTGTTATGCCTAACATATCCCATGCTGGTTGGAGATGTGCACGAACTGCTGTTTGATAATCAGTTCCAGCTACTGGAACATTAGAAAAGTCATATATTCCATTTATTCCTGTAGTTCCAAAGCCTGGTAAGTGAGAAAAAGCACCACATTCTGCTTCGCTCATCTCAGCGCTGGTTGTATGAGAATCTGTATTGTAACATCCTGTAAACATTGTGGCTCCATAATTAACATACCAATCGTATGCTTCACAAACTGTCTGACTTACTTCTGAGGTAGAATGAGTAACGCTATTGTAACAAGTATCTACTCCATCATTCATCTCATAATCTACTAACCATACATAAGCTGAACATGTTGCATTATCTTCATTAGAAACTTCATGAGAGAACATATTGTAACATCCAGTGAATGAAGATCCACCCATCTCAACATCCTCATAGTAACTCCATGCATTAGTAATTGTTTCATTCCAAGTACTATTCATTGTATGTGTCACTGAATTGTAGGCTCCTGTATATACTGTAGCACCATAGTTTGGCAAGAACATATATGAATCACATTTTTCTTCTGTATCATCTGTGGAAACCTCATGAGTTTCGATGTTGTAACATATGTCTGATCCATCTCCCATGTCATAATCTGTCACATACATGTAGGCTGCACATTCATCAGATAGTGCTGAACTGACAGTCATAGTTTCTCCATTATAACAATCATTACCTGGAGTCGGATTACTTGCGGCAACTGTAGATTCGATGACTCTCCAGAAAGAGTACCCTTCAGCTTGGTGCGTCTGAGCATCTTCTACTGTTTCATCAGTATTCATTTTATGTGCATATCGAATCGTTGCTTGTGAATAAATTATTACTAAATTCTTTACTATTTTGTCTCTTGCAGATGTTGCTCCAACCAAATCTTCTGCCTGAAGAGCTGCTAATCCTTCATTCATTGCTTCTAGTATTGCAGCATTCGCTTCTGCTGTACCATCTGAATTAGCAGTGCCAAAGTTTCCTGCTCTTTTATCTCCAGTAGCATAAGCTGAACATGACACGGATTCATCAGTTCCATGATACAATCCCCATCCTTCGTCCCAAGCGTGTTGTGCATCATCTGCTCCAAAGTTTCCTGCTTCTGCTTTTTCTATTGCAGCATTCCATTCATGGACTGCATATGCAATTAGATATTGATTTTGTACTCCTTTTTCTACTGCTTGTTCTCTGACACTATCGGAAGCACCTGCAAACATGCCTGTACCATCTAAGGCGGCCATCAAATAATCATCTAATGGGGCATCAATGCCATAATATTCTGACAACCCATGTTTCTTACCTGATGCAGAAGCATGCTGTTCTAATGTTTTCATTGTCCCATCACTCTTCTCAACATTCTTGCCATTTTGATAAATATCTTTTATTGTATCCCAATCATGATCTTCTGCAAGTTCCTTGATATCGCAAACATCTTCACTCATTAATCGATATACATCGACATCAGTAACATAAGTATATCCTCCATCTTCAGCATCTAATTCAGGCCCATCGCTACCAGTACATCCTGCAAATGCTGATGTAGCAAAAAGTAGTACGGCCATTATGGTAATTGTCTTATTTTTAGTATTTTTAGTCATTTTTTCATCTTCCTCAAAGGCAAGTTTAGGACGCCCTAAACCTTGCGACGCAGGTTTGGTTATTAAGATTTAGGCTGACCTAAATTTAATTTAGTTAGAATTATTTTAAAAACATATGAACGATATAGTAATGACCTCCTGCCTCTTGATGGGACTGTGAACAGTGAAAAGCCAAGGGTGCCTGTAATCATTATTTGTTTAATTTTCATTATGATAAGTTATATGCCTTTTTTTAGTAATAATCATTCTCTAAGTCAAGATATTACCAGAATGGACCAATTTGGAGGAG
>MDSW01103670.1_pt1 | contig 13826 bp, 15 predicted proteins | sample 811171 | NCBI WGS metagenome assembly MDSW01 (sample SAMN05326641, study PRJNA326480) | marine metagenome | isolation source: seawater | place: Atlantic Ocean: North West | collected 2012 | reverse complement strand
GTACAACTATGACATTTTTTTTATCAAGCCCCGCTTTTTGAAGCTCGTCCTCTGTGGAGGGACCAATCCATTCTAGTGGTCCAACTCTACTCTGGTAGCAAATTACCCAATCTAATTCTGGCCTTGATAATTTTGCCACAACTTCAGAAACCGTTTGCTCAACTTGACTTTGATATGGGTCACCTTCTTCGATGATTTTTTTTGGTAACCCATGAGCTGAGAATAAAATCCTATATGTTTTAATATCAGTGATTTGCTTTATTGTTGACTCTATTAGTTCAACTTGAGCATCTATCCAACCCACATTTTCAGGATAACAACAAATGATTTTAGTGACAACTTCTAGCCCTTTATTTTTACAAACCCTTTTCCATTCCTTTAACGATGAGCCAGACGTTGTTTTAGAGAATTGTGGATACAAAGGTAAAAGAATAATTTCATCTGGATCGTAAACTTTAACAGACTCAACTGTTTCTTCGGTCATTGGATGCCAATGCCTCATCGACACAAAAACTCTCCCATTACAATACTTTGCCAATTCCTTTTCAAGTGCATTAGCCTGTGCTTTTGTGAGCTCTAATATTGGAGATTTGCCCCCTATTAGCTTATATATTTCCTGCGCTGTAGTTTTCCTTCTGCGGGATATAATTTGTGCTACCAGCCACCTTAATGGCTTTATAAGATTTATAATTGCCTTGTCAAAAAACAGATTAAATAAAAACGGCTGAACTGAATCTAAGTTATCTGGGCCCCCAAGATTGAATAAAACGACAGCTATTTTTTTAGTCACTCTTTTAGCCTTTGACGCTTAATAAGATCTATTACAGTTTGTAAATTATTAACAGGAGTTTTGGGTAACACACCATGTCCAAGATTAAAAATATAAGGTTTTTCTTTAAATGTATCCAAGATTTTCTCCACTCTATCAATTAACCTGCCGCCGCCAGCTAACAACAAATTATTGTCTAAGTTGCCTTGTACAGTTGCCAGTGGTTGAATATTTTCTGCTGCCCACTCTAACGGAACCGTTTCATCAAGATTAACACCATCTACATCAGTTCCCTTTACAAAATCTACATATTTAGGTCCTGACAATCTTGGAAATCCTATAATAGCTACATCAGGCGCCTCTTTTTTTATACGTTTTACTATTTTCCGCGTTGGCTCTATTACCCAAGCCTCGAATTCTTCGTCACTTAACACGCCAGCCCAGCTGTCAAAAATCTGTATGACTTCAGCTCCATGCTTAATCTGCCCAAGTAAATATTTAGTGGTAGCCTCAGTTATTAAATCAATTAATTCCGAAAATGCGGAGCGACATTGATAAGCATAATTTCTCACAAAGTGACAGTCTCTATCACTTTTACCTTGGACCATGTAAACAGCTACTGTCCAGGGCCCACCCGCAAAGCCAATCAACGTGGTACTGTTATCAAGCTTTGACTTTAGTTTTTCTAATATCTTGTATACGGGGCTCAACTTTTGATCGATATCAACAATTCCTTTATTTTTTAGTTGGTCAATACTAAGAATGGGTTTTAAAGTTGGGCCAACACCCTCAGTAAAAGTGACATTTTGTCCTAAGGCATCTGGAATAACCAAAATGTCTGAAAAAACTATAGCTGCATCTGGTTTCCATCTGCGAATGGGTTGAAGTGTTATTTCTACTGCTAAATCTAGAGTATAGCACAGTTGTAAAAAGTTTTTTGCTTTCTGTCTTATATCTCTATATTCAGGCAAATAACGTCCAGCTTGTCTTAGAAACCAAAAGGGAGGTACATCAAACGTCTCTCCCCTTAGAGCTCTTATTAATTTTTTATTATGCATTTTTGAAAATTAGAACTTTTTAAATTGGGTTTCTACTAATCTTTTTTATAAATATTTTGAGTAATGGTAGTGGTAGAATAAAAAATCATGGGGATTATTTATTATCTCGAGTTTTGCACATTTTAGCATCTCGGGCTAGCTTATCTAACCAAGTTTATATAAAATTGTTGATTATAAAAAAAGTGACATTTTCACAATGACTTGCATTAATTTTTTAACTTATCAAATGATGTATTAAATAATAAAAGCGTGTATATCTTATCAATATGCCATTAAAAGTGTCTAGGTGGAAAAACTTATACGCTTGGAATATGAGTAGGTATTATTTTTTAATATCGTTTATAAATAAATTAAATTCAGTTATTGTTCACACTTACTAACAATTGCCAGACGCTTTTTTGAGTATTTTTATGAAAACTTCCTTCAATATCTATTTGGTCTCAGACTCGACAGGAGAAACAGTTGATCATGTTTCAAGAGCTTGTCTTGTCCAATTTAATGAATTTGAAGCGATTGAACATGTTTGGACAATGGTTAGATCGGAGGAGCAAGTAAAAAAAGTAATAACCGCTCTTAAATCAAAGCCAGGGTTTGTTTTATATACACTAGTAAATGCGAAGAATAGAGCGCTATTAGAGGAGGGATGTCATTCTTTGCATATTCCATGTATATCTGTCATCGACCCTATAGTCGATGCGTTGAGTAATTTTCTAGGAGCGGAGAGTATCGGGAGGCCAGGAGGGCAGCATGTTCTAAATGCTGATTATTTCTCACGGATTGCTGCCATGCAATTCGCGCTTTCGCATGATGATGGGCAAGCAGCACAAAGTTTGGAGGAAGCAGATATTATCTTAGTTGGGGTGTCTCGCACCTCTAAAACTCCAACAAGTATTTATTTGGCGAATCGTGGCATAAAAACGGCTAATATTCCAATCGTTCCGGGGTGCCCAGTTCCTGATAATGTTTTCAAACTGCAAAGGCCAATGATTATTGGTCTTACTAAAGACGCGAAGAGATTGGTAGAAATTCGGAGGCAGAGATTGAAATTATTAGATCACAACGATAACTCAGATTACGTAGACTTTGAATCTGTTTCTAAAGAAATATTAGAAGCAAGAAAATTATTTACTAAAAATGGTTGGCCAGTGTTAAATGTGAGCCGACGGTCGATTGAAGAAACTGCTGCAACAATATTACAACTTTTTACAGAATACCGGGAGAAATACGCCTGACACAGCCGTTAGACTTAATTTTAGCCTCTAGTTCACCCACTCGAACATTGTTATTAAATAATGTTGGGATAAAGCATAAAGTCATTCCAGCGGGGGTTAATGAAAGCATTATAAAAGAGAAGTGTAAGGAGGCAGGTATAAACGCAGCGTTGACGGCTATAAAATTGGCCGAGGCTAAAGCTTTAAAGGTAAGCTCAAGCTGTCGGGCGTCTTTAGTGCTTGGGGCTGATCAAATGCTTGAATGTGATGGAATATGGTTGAGTAAAAGTGATAGTTTAAAGGACGCCAGAAAGGTGTTGAAATTTCTCAGGGGTAAAACACACACCTTATCATCAGCGATCGCTGTTGCAGAAGATAACCAAGTCATTTGGACTTATGTTGATGAAGCTAAAATACAGATGAGAAATTTTTCAGATAGATTTATAGATTTTTATCTTGATAATGAAGGCGCGACAATTCTCTCATCAGTTGGAGTTTATAAGCTCGAAAGGTGGGGTGCCCAATTATTTTCCGGCACAACTGGAGATTACTTCACAATTCTTGGAATGCCAATATTCCCTTTGCTGAGATTTTTGCGTATTAAAAAGGTTATAATGGAATAGGATAGACAAATGATAACAGGGGGCGCAAAGATTGCTGGGGTCATAGGCTGGCCCATAACACATTCGATGTCTCCATTGATCCATAATTTTTGGTTACATCATCATAAGATCGATGGGACCTATATACCAATGGCAGTTGATCCCAAAAACCTCGAAGTAGTCATCCGGACGTTACCATTGATTGGTTTTCAAGGAGTTAATATTACTGTTCCTCATAAAGAAAACGCGCTAAAGGCAGTAGATAAGGTTGAACCTCCTGCAGATCTCATAGGCGCGGTCAATACATTAACAATAGATGTATCAGGCAATATCATAGGCTCAAATACCGACGGGTTTGGCTTTTTACAAAATTTTCGTCAGAATTTACCGAATTGGCAATTTGGTAGAAAGATTGTTACGTTAATAGGAGCTGGAGGTGCCGCTAAAGCAATTCTATTTGCTTTACTTGAGAGTAATGTTGACGAGGTTCGTTTGGTTAACAGGACACACAAACGAGCTATTGAACTTTCAGAGCATGCTGGAAACCAAAGGATCAAAGTTGTTAAATGGCATAATATTGATAATGCTATCGAAGACAGTGATTTGTTGGTTAATACCACTGTTTTGGGAATGAAAGGACAGCCTCCATTAAATCTGTCTCTGGAAAGACTTGCTCCGGGTGCTGTGGTAAATGATATAGTGTACTTTCCTTTAGTAACTCCTCTATTGGGGAAAGCGAAAAAATTAGGTATTACGACAGTCGATGGCATTGGAATGTTGCTGCATCAGGCATGCCCAGGTTTCGAAACATGGTTTGGGGCCATCCCGCATGTGACTAACGACTTAAAAGCTTACGTTTATTCAAAGATACCGAAATAATATGATAGTCCTAGGCCTAACAGGTTCTATTGCTATGGGTAAAACATTAGCTGCCCGGCAGTTTCGATCCTGCGGTATACCAGTTTATGATGCCGATAAAATAGTCCATTTTTTATTAAAAGAAGATCAACAGGTGCGATTTCTCATTGAAAACGAGTTTCCGGATGTTTTAGTAAATGGTAAAATTGATAGGCTACTTCTTGGGAATAAAGTATTTAACAACCAAGAGCCACTTCAAAGATTAGAGGGCATACTACACCCACGTCTAAGGGAATATAAAGCTAAATTTTTGCAGAATAACTTGATCAGGCGACAGCGTTTGGTAATTTTAGATATTCCACTTCTTTTTGAGAAAGGTGGAGAATTAGAGTGCGATGGGGTTGTAGTGGTTTCGGCACCAAAATTCGTCCAGGACCATAGGGTGCTCAAAAGGCCTGGCATGACAAAAAAAAAATATTTATTTATCCTATTGCAACAACTTGATGACATAGAAAAAAGAAAAAAAGCTGATTTCATTATAAATTCTGGTCTTGGGAAAAGGGAAAGTTTGCGCAAAATTCGAAGCATTATTAATTTGACCCGGAAATGGCCACAAAGAAACAACGGAAACCGGAATAAAAAATATTTTCAACGTAGTACAGAAAGACCGCAAATATGCCGCGCGAAATTGTATTAGACACGGAGACTACAGGTTTAGACCCTTCCTCTGGGGATAGAATTGTTGAGATTGGGTGCGTTGAGTTATCAAATCATATCCCGACCGAAAAAACGTTTCATCGATATATTAATCCGGAACGGGAAATGCCTGAAGAGGCATTTCGGGTACATGGGTTAACCGAAGAGTTTTTGAGCACTAAACCCGTGTTCGTTGATGTTATTGAAGATTTTCTATCGTTTGTCTCTGATTCAACCCTAATAATTCACAACTCCAGCTTTGACTTGGGATTTATAAATTTTGAGCTTAACCGGTTAGGTTTAGCGCCTATAGATAATCCAATTATAGATACTGTGGGGCTAGCTCGAAAGAAATACCCAGGATCGTCTGCTAGCTTGGACTCTCTTTGTAAGCGGCTTGAGATAGATAATTCACATAGGGAATTACATGGGGCTCTCTTAGATGCAAACTTGTTAGCACTCGTATATGTCGAGTTGATTGGAGGGCGCCAAAGAAATTTTGCTCTATCCAGTGATATTAAGCTAGGGAAGGGCAGCGATTATATTGAAAAAGATGAAAAACCAGATAGAATGTTCAAGGTGTCTCCGAACGAGGCTAGAGACCACGAAAAGTTTCTGAAATCCCTTGATAATGCTTTGTGGTTACAGATAGAGCGTCAAAAATAATTACTGAAAACTCATCTGAGCTCTCAACTACTTGTTGGTTTGGGCGGATTCTCTCCTTGACGGGCTAGCTCTTTTTGAAACATGTCAGCAAAATCCACAGTGCCTAACATCAAAGGAGGAAAACCGGCATCCCTGGTGACTTGCGCCAAAACGGAGCGGGCGAAGGGAAATAAGAGCCTTGGGCATTCTATCAATACGATTGGTTTTACAGACTCGGGGTCAGCGTTTATGGTAAAAATGCCACAATACTCAAGCTCTATCATAAAACCGATGTTTTCCCCAACCATGGCTTTGGAGTCAATGCTCAAGGTAACCTCAAAAATATTTTCCTCGAATTGTTTTGTGGTTACGTTTACATTTATGTTGATATTTGGCTGATTCTCTTGCATTTCTGCTAATACTTCGGGCATTTTTGGGGCCTCGAAAGACAAGTCTCTGATAAACTGGGCATTAACGAGAATAGGGGTACTTTGGGAACTGGTATCTCTATTTTGTTTACTTGGTTTAGCTTCTTTAACCATAGTGTACCTCCGATAAGGGCCTATTTTTGCCTAACATGAAAAAGGGGTCATAACAATGCTTTTATTTTGAATAATAAATCTTAATAATTTATGGGTTTTTTCTCTCGGTATAATCTTTTTTGTTTGGGGTAAGATTTTTATATTCTCCGTCAATGATTGGCCCAGTATTCTCAAACACAGCTGATCCAGCGTCTTTACTTCTTGGCCGGGAAATTTGAGTTAACCTTGAAAAAGCAGTTTTAATTGCTTGACTGGTCCACGGTAACATAATGAGCACCCCTAAAATATCGGTAGCAAAACCTGGCAGGAGCAGAAAAAAGCCAGCAAACACAGCTCTTAGGCTTTGAAATGCGTGCCAGGAGAAAGCTGTATGGCCTTGCGCTTCCATTACAGCCTTTGTCAGCAGCGCGAGACCTTGTTGGCGAATTATAACTAAGCCAATAAGCGAGGTTACAATCGATGATACGACCGCGATAAAAAAACCAAAGTATTGAGAAAAAACTGTCAGGATAAATAGCTCAACAACAAAAATACCGCAGAATAATCGTAGGAATGGGTTCCTCATACTTGCTCTTTCCTTGATTAAGTCTTATTTATCCAATAAGAGAAATATAACTTGGGTATGTCAGGCTGTGCACTCAGTCTTCGAAGCTAAAAAAGTGAAGTTATGATTATTGAAATTCAGTATAATATTATATAGTGAAGAATTTAAACGCAATTGTTAAAAAAGTAAGGTGATGGATGAGCAATGAATTTCAAAGCTTAGATATAATTTTATTTGCGATGATTGCAATTTTCTTGGCTTTGCGGCTGAGAAGCGCTTTAGGTCGGCGTGATGGAAACGATAATATTTCTGAACGGAGAGCGAAGCCTGAGGATGGGGCATCTAAACATCAGCCAAAAGTTGTAGAGTTGCCAAATAGAAAAATGGGTGATCAAGAATGTGAGGAGGATTCTGAGGTTACGTCAGAAGCAGATGTAACTGATCAAAATCCCTGGTCAAGCTCAGAAATGGGGAAGTCATTGTCTAGGCTGGTCTCGCTTGATCCCACTTTTTCTGACGAGAACTTTGTGGTTGGAGCTCGGGTTGCGTTTGAGATGGTTTTAACCGCTTTTAGTTCTGGTGATACCACGACTTTAAAAAAGCTTTTAAGCGCAGAGGTATATAGTAATTTTTCCAAAGTTATTAAGGATAGAGAGAAAGCAGGCTCTCTAATATCAGACACCTTGGTGGGCATAAGCTCCTCTGAAATCGTGGAACTGTATTTAGAGGGTCACGTGGCAAACATAACGGTTAAGTTTGTATCTGAGCAAATTAAGGTGTCTTATGATGACGCAGGCGAAGTTATCGACGGTGATCCAAAGGCTGTAATAACAGTTACAGATTTCTGGACGTTTGCTAGAGATACAAAATCCAAAAATCCAAATTGGAGCTTAATTGCTACTCGAAGCCTTGATTAGGAAGTGTAGGACAATTTCGCACTTTCGTTACATTTATCTGATTTTTTGTATTTTCTTTATTTGTTCCTGCTCCAATGTGTTGCGAGACTTTGCTAATCAAGGTGCCGAAAATAAAAGTGATATAAAGGCAAAGCCCTTTCAATTGGCTCCTATCGAATTTAAACAGATACCGGGCTGGAAGGCAGACTCACATAGTGATATCATACCTGTCTTCTTAAAGAGCTGTAAGTCATTTCTAGCGCGTCCTGGTGAAGCGCAGGTAGGTAGGCGACCAGAAATGGGTACGGTAAAAGATTGGGCAGAAATTTGTAACGCTGTCCCAATGATTAAAGCGGGTAGCGACGTAGAGGCTAGATATTTTATTGAATCACGTTTCCAAGCTTATGCCTTTGGAAACAAAAGAAGCTCTAGGGGACTCTTTACAGGATATTATGAGCCCCTTTTGAGGGGGTCTTTTCAGCCAGACTCAAGATATAAAGTTCCTCTACTATCAAAACCCAAAGATCTTTTTTACGCAGACTTGAGTAAATTTAAAAAAGAACTGACAGGAGAAAAAATTACTGGAAGACTTCGGGCTAACCAACTCATACCTTATTTTAGCAGAGAAGAAATTGAGCAAGGTGCTCTAAAAGGCAATCAGCTAGAAATACTCTGGGTAGATAGTGAGATAGATGCCTTTTTTTTGCATATACAAGGATCTGGTCGGATACTGCTCCCTGATGGCACCTCGGTGAGGGTTGGATTTGCTGGAAAGAATGGCCACTTATACACCTCAGTGGGTAGGGAGTTGGTTGGAATGGGGGTTATGAAGTTATCCGAGGTTAATATGCCAGTAATTCGATTGTGGATGGAACAGAATCCTTTGGCGGCTCGGGCTCTAATGAACAAGAATAAATCATATATTTTTTTTAGAGTATTAGATACGGCCGGGCCAATCGGGAGTAGCGGGTCTGTCTTAACCCCAGGCCGAAGCATTGCTGTTGACCCAAGGTATACGCCCTACGGATCTCTGGTTTGGCTGTCAACGGACTTTCCAGGGGAAAAACCGAGAAGACCGTTGCGCAGACTACTTGTTGCTCAAGATACGGGGTCTGCTATCAAAGGTGTTGTTAGGGGTGATGTATTTTGGGGTGAGGGCCCGGATGCCGAAAGGAGAGCTGGGCTTATGAAGAGTAAGGGCACCCTTTTTATATTATTGCCTAAGAATGCGGCATTGGCGCCCGTGCAGTAGTAAATTTGTGCACTTTAAAAATAAAATGAACCAGGATACATACTCAGTTATGCCAAATAAGAATAATTGCTCGCCACATGTTGGCTTATTTATTACTTGCCTAATTGATTTATTTAGGCCTTCGATCGCTTGGGCAACAATAGACTTATTAAAACAAGCTGGGTGTAAAGTTACTGTCCCTCAAACCCAAACGTGCTGTGGTCAGCCAGCGTATAATTCCGGAGCGAATATTCAAGCCCGTGACCTAGCCAAAAAGCTTATAGATGAGTTTAAAGAGTTTGATTTTATTGTTGTTCCCTCGGGGTCTTGTTCTGGGATGATAAAACAACACTTTTTGGAGCTATTTAAGGATGATGTTTCTTGGCTTAAAAAGGCTACCCTTATATCACGAAAAACGTATGAGTTGACGGAGTTTTTAATCGATGTGTTAGATTTTAAACACGTTCATAAAGGGCCCCGCTACTGCTATAAGGTTACATATCATGACTCTTGCTCAGGTCTTCGTGAGTCCAATATAAAGGATCAGCCGCGAAAATTATTAAAACAAATTGATGGTTTAAATTTAATCGAGGGAAAAGAAGCAGAGACTTGTTGTGGGTTTGGAGGTTTATTTTGTATGAAATATCCAGAAATTTCAGAAAAGATTGTTGATTTAAAAGTAGATGATATTTTAAGTACTAAAACCGAACTCCTGTTAGGCGGTGATTTGGGGTGTTTGATGAATATTGCTGGTAGAATAAGTCGCAGGGGTGAGAGGGTTGATGTACGGCACGTCGCTGAGTATTTAGCAGGTTCAATTAATAAGCCACCTATTTAAGGTTCATAAGGAGGTTTAACTGTGACAATAAGGTCTAAAGATTTCAACGCCCTAGCAAAGGATGCTTTAAAAAACAGCCAGCTGCAAATGGCTTTAAGCAGGCTATCTGAGGGCTTTCCAGTTAAAAGGTTAGAGGCCGCTTCAAGGCTGACGGAATTTGAGGAGTTACGAGATCAAGCTAGAGATATTAAGAACCATACAATTGAAAACCTTGACCTCTATCTTGAGGTATTTGAAGAAAAGGTGATGGAAGCAGGAGGAGTAGTCCATTGGTGTGAGAGTGCTGAAGATGCTCAAAAAGAAATTTTAAAAATCTGCCAAAGTGTCAATGCTAAAACAGTGACAAAATCCAAATCAATGATTGGAGAGGAAATTGGTATAAATAAATACCTTGTTGAAAATGGGATAACACCGATTGAAACAGACTTAGGTGAATATATAATTCAGCTCAGAGATGAACCACCTAGCCATATTCTCGCTCCAGCCATTCATCTAAGTAAGGAGCAAATAGCTAAGACGTTTCAGGAAAAACACGGCGGTGAAACAGCTGACCGAACTCAACCAGAGCACCTACTTAGCGAGGCAAGGGAGAAACTTAGGTCGAAATTTTTAGCGGCAGATGTTGGGTTAACAGGAGCAAACATGTTGATTGCTGAGACGGGCTCAAATGTTCTAGTAACCAATGAGGGAAATGCTGATCTAACCTGCACCTTGCCAAAAACCCATATCGTTATTGCAAGTATAGAGAAAATCGTGCCCACGTTAGAAGATGCAACGACAGTTCTTAGAGTATTAGCTCGGTCGGCAACAGGTCAAGAAATGGGCGTTTATACAACATTTTGTACTGGCCCAAAGCGGAAATTTGATATAGACGGCCCAGGGGAACTTCATGTCATTTTATTAGACAACGGCCGATCTAAGCTAATTGGTACAGAATTTCAAGAAATGCTTCGTTGTATTAGATGCGGGGCCTGTCTTAATCATTGCCCAGTATATAAAGCGGTTGGCGGGCATGCATATGGCTGGGTGTACTCTGGGCCCATGGGAGCGATGCTGATACCCGGTTTACTAGGTATTGAGCATGCTAGCGACCTTCCAAATGCGTCAACTTTATGTGGAAAATGCGAAAGTATTTGTCCCATGAGAATACCGATCCCGAAATTGTTGCGCAGATGGAGGGAAGAAGAATTTAAGAACATACCCCTGAGTAAACCGAGGAGATTATTTATGGTGATTTGGGCGAAAATAGCAAGCAATGTTCCAATTTATAGAGCAACCTCTCGGCTAGCAGTCATCTATCTTGTTCTGTTTGGAAAAATAATAGGGAAAATTAACAGGCTTCCTCTTGGCCGAGGGTGGACCTTGTGCCGCGATTTTCCTATACCTCAAGGAGAAAGTTTTTTGTCACAGTATAAGAAAACACATTAGATGTTAAGATCATGGCTTAATTTGAAAAAGAAAAACTAATGTCAAAGGAAAATATTTTATCAAGGATTAGGAAATCTAAAAAGCCTATACCTGATGGGCTAGATAGGTCTCAAATAGTTAAAGAAAGGCTTTTTAAGCATCCCAAAAATGTTGTCCCAAAGAGATCTCGTGGCGGGAAGGGGCACCTTATAAATTTGTTTGTAAAGGAGGCAGAACGAGTCCAGTCTGAAATTAGTTTTGTTAAAAGCTTCTGTCATGTGCCGATGGTGGTATCAGAAATTTTAAAAAGCAAGAACCTGCCCCATAAAGTAAAATACGCTCCCAGCTTAAGGTCACTTCCCTGGGAAACTACGTTGTTAAAAGCACGGGAGGGAGCGGCATCGGATATTGACAAAGTCACTGTCACTCGAGCCTATGCCGGGGTTGCTGAGACAGGAACCCTGGTTTTATTGTCTGGAGAGGAATCCCCAACTTCGTTAAGTTTACTCCCAGAGATAAACATTGTGTTGCTCGATTGTGACCGGATTTTTGCCGCATACGAGGATATCTGGGACTCGATGAGACAGGAGCGAAACGTCTCGTTGTCAACGCCCACGTTTTTGCCCCGTGCTGTAAATTTTATCACTGGTCCATCTCGTACAGCTGATATAGAACAAACGCTAATGTTAGGCGTTCATGGTCCCCAATCTTTGCACATTTTGGTAATAAGAAATGATCCATCAATCGAAGTATCCAAAAGCCCTAGCTGATACTGAGCAGAGAAAACTAGAACCAGAAGAAATAGATCTCTGGGAGCGGGTTACGCAAACCTTTAAAACGAAAAACGGCAGAAACAACGAAGGAAAAATATTGCTAAGTAAAGGGTCAGCTATAAAAAATGATGCAGTTACTAATGCGAAAAAAACAAATTTCCCTCAAAAACTTATTGACTCCGAAGAACCAAAAAGCCAACAGAAGCTTGGTAAAGTCCCAGAGCTAGACCGTAAAACAAAAAGAAGGCTTAGCAGGGGGCAAGTTGACATAAAGAGGGTTTTAGACCTACATGGGCATACACAAAAAAGCGCAAAAAAAGCGCTGATTGTTTTTCTTGCGCAGGCTTTTAATGATCAATTTCGTGAGGTTTTAGTGATAACGGGCAAAGGTGGAAAACAATTTGGTGAATTGGGAGTTCTTCGTCAGTTTGTTCCAATATGGCTCAATGAAAAGCCATTGCGAGGATTGATTCAAGGCTTTAGTTATGCCGCACAGGCCCATGGCGGAGAAGGGGCACTGTACCTTATTTTGAGGAAAAAAAAATGACGCCTTTTGGAGAGAAAGTAAGGGAATATAGAATATCTAAATCTATTTTGCTTAAAGATATGGCTCGAGATCTTGGGGTGAGTTCGGCTTATTTTTCGGCCTTGGAACACGGGAAAAGGGGAAGACCAGGGATTGGATTAGTGCAGCAAATTTGTGGTTATCTTGATTTAATTTGGGATGACGCCGAGGAACTTAAATACCTTGCTAATCTATCCCACCCAAAGGTTACTGTTGATACCTCATTGCTTAGCTCGAGGGCGACGTATCTGGCTAATTTGTTGGCTGAAGCCATAAAGGGTTTAGACGAACAAACCATTGAATGGATAATAGATGAAATAAACGTCCAAAAAACAACCCTCAAGGGACCTCGTTATTGATAAGGTGTTTGTAACATTCAGGCTTCTACAAAATAAATTTTCTTAGGTCGGCATCTTTGGCTAAAGAGGACAACGAATCTTTTACTTCCGCAGCAGTAATATTTATAGTCTCTCCAGCTTTCTCTGACGCAGAAAAACTTATATTCTCTAATAATTTTTCAAGGACAGTGTGAAGCCGCCGGGCCCCTATATTTTCTACTCCTTTATTTATTTCAGCCGCAATCCCAGCGATTTCATCAATTCCATCCTCGGTAATGTTTAATAAAACGTTTTCAACTTCTAACAACGCAACATATTGTTTAACTAGGCTCGCTTCAGGCTCGGTTAATATTCGAACCAAATCTTCCTTTCCTAAATCTTGAAGCTCTACACGAATTGGAAGGCGGCCCTGCAGCTCTGGTAACATATCAGCGGGTTTTGATACATGAAATGCTCCAGATCCTATAAAAAGGATATGGTCTGTTTTAACGGGGCCATATTTTGTTGACACAGTAGTACCCTCAATGAGGGGAAGTAAGTCTCTTTGAACACCTTCACGGCTAACGTCACCACCACTTCGCTCTGACTTTGCCGTAATCTTGTCAATTTCGTCTATAAAGACGATACCATGGTTTTCGGCCGTGTTTATCGCTAAACGGACAATTTTATCCTCATCTAGAAGTTTATCGCTCTCATCTGCCATTAAAATCTCATAAGAGTCAGCAACAGTCATTTTTTTTGGCTTTTTGGTCTGGCCCATGGCTTTACCCAACATTTCATTAAGGTTTATCATCCCCATCTGTGATCCAGGCATTCCGGGGATGTCAAAGCTTGGCATTGACAGAGATGGTGT
>MDSW01064782.1_pt1 | contig 13826 bp, 12 predicted proteins | sample 811171 | NCBI WGS metagenome assembly MDSW01 (sample SAMN05326641, study PRJNA326480) | marine metagenome | isolation source: seawater | place: Atlantic Ocean: North West | collected 2012 | reverse complement strand
AGTATGACGCCCACGCCTGGGTGGAATACTGGCAGCCGGGCGCCGGTTGGGTGCGCGCCGATCCCACCGCCGCCGTGGCGCCCCATCGCATTGAAAGCGGCTCCCTCCGCGAAAGTCTGCAGCAACAGGAGCTGGAGGATTCCCCTTTCTCCGCCCTGAGCGCCCGCAATCTTCCCGGCATGGAGCGGTTACGGCTGCTGGTGGATTATATGGATTACCTGTGGCTGAAGAATGTGGTGACTTACAATCGGGATTCCCAGTACCGATTCCTGCGCAATCTGATGGGGGAGGTGACGCCACAACGCATCGCCCTGGCCCTGGCGGTCTGCGGTGGCCTGGTGGTGTTGGGGATTGCCCTGGTCACCTGGCTGCCTCAGCGTCAGCTGCGCCGGCCGGGGATTGCGGATCGGGCTTATTTGCGCTTTACCCGGCTGCTGGCCCGGCGTGGCATCTGCCGGGAGCAGGGCGAGGGGATAGTGAGCTTCTCCCGCCGGGCCCAGGCCGCCCTGCCAGAGCAACAGGATAGAATTCAGCGGATCAGTGAATTGTATTCAACTGTGAAATATTCACCGGTCACAGGAACGACACAACACCAGGCCGACAAAAATGATAGACTGGCGGCCCTGGAACAAGAGCTGAAGCGGGAGGTTGCCCGCTTTCGACCTTAACGGCTGTGGATTAATTTATGGGGCGTTTTCAGAAACCCATCATATTGTCAGTGATTGTCGCCATCGGGCTGTATTTCGGGGCCATGTTCCTGGGGGATTTTCAGGAAACCGGCGCCGCCATTGCCCGGGTGGGTCTGGCGGGCTGGCTGGTCATTCTGTCATTGTCCCTGCTGAATTATGCCCTGCGCTACTGGCGTTGGGAGTGGTATCTCACCAAATTGTCCACCCGACCCATTCCCCATCGTCGCCACCTGGCCTATTACGTCAGTGGGTTTGCCCTGTCCACCACGCCCGGCAAAGCGGGTGAGACCATCCGTTCCCTGTATCTGAAGCAGCACGGCATCGGCTACAGCGTAACCATCAGTACCTTCTTCGTGGAGCGGTTCCAGGATTTGCTCACCATTGTGCTAATGGCCAGCGCGGCGGCGGTTCTGTTTGAAGGTTACAACCTGGTGGTAGTGTTGACGGCGGCGGTGGTGTTCGGCAGTCTGCCGGTGCTGCACAGTCGCTGGCTGATGCATCGGTTGGAACGGGCGACGGCGGTGTTGCCGCAAAAGTTTGCCAACTTGCTGGGCCATTTGCTGGAACTGCTGAAATCCTCTGCGGTATTGTTGAAGAATAAAGAGCTTTTGGGTGGCATAGCCCTGGGCATTACGGCCTGGGTGGCGGAGGGGATTGGTTTCTGGTATCTGCTGGAGTGCCTGGGCCAGGACGTGACGCTGCTGGCCGCTGTCGGTATCTATGGAGTGGCGGTGCTGGTGGGGGCCATTTCATTTCTGCCGGGGGGCCTGGGTTCCACAGAGGCGGTGATGGGGTTATTGCTGATCAGTATCGGGGTGCCTGAGCCGGTGGCCATCGCCGCCACCCTGATCTGCCGTATCGCGACACTCTGGTTCGCGGTGTTCATCGGGCTGATTGTTGCCGGTGCACTGGCGAGCCGGGGCATCGTGCCGGTAGCGGGGAGCGAAATGACCAAACTGGGTTGAGATGATGACACACAATAAAAAACCGTTGGTGGTGGATCTTGACGGGACCTTGATCCGCACGGATATTCTGCTGGAATCGTTCATGCTGCTGGTGCGGGAGAACCCACTGGTACTCTTCCTGATGCCGTTCTGGCTGCTGCGGGGCAAAGCCAATCTAAAGGCCCAGATCGCCCGGCGGGTGGAGGTGCCAGTGGCTTATCTGCCCTATCACGATGCCCTGCTGGACTACATTCGCCATGAACGGGGCAGCGGGCGCGAAATCGTTTTGGCCACGGCATCCAATCGCCGTTATGCCGAAGCCATTGCCGACCACCTTGGGGTATTTGATGCCGTGTTCGCCAGTGATGATACCCGTAACCTGGCCGGTGACGGTAAGCGTGATGTGTTAACCGAACGTTACGGCGAGGGCGGATATGTGTATGCCGCCAACCACAGTGTGGATCTGAAGGTCTGGCGTCACTGCGATCGGGCCATTGTGGTGGGTGACGCGGCTCTGGCGGGCAAGGCCGAAGCGATGTGCGGCCTGGAGAAGCATTTTGTCGTGCAACGACCCGGGGTCAAAACCCTGATCAAGGCGCTGCGGGTCCATCAATGGGTCAAGAACGCATTGATTTTTGTGCCTCTGATGACCGCCCATCAGATTGCCAACCCGGGCTTGATCTGGCAATGCGTGCTGGCTTTTCTGGCTTTTTCCGTGTGTGCATCCAGTGTCTACTTTCTCAATGATCTGCTGGATCTCAATGATGACCGCCAGCATGCCACCAAGAAGAACCGGCCTTTTGCCGCCGGCACCCTGTCGCTGTCGGTGGGAATACTGGGCGCGCCTTTGTTGTTACTGGCGGCGGTGCTGGCCTGTTTCTTTTTGCCACCGGAATTCCGGCTGGTATTACTGGTGTATTACGGGCTGACACTGGCCTACAGCTTTAAACTGAAACGACTGGTGATGGTGGATGTCGTTACCCTGGCGTCTTTGTACACCATTCGCATTGTGGCCGGTGCCGCCGCCATCGACGTGCGGCTTTCATTCTGGCTGCTGTCGTTTTCCGTGTTCGTGTTCCTCAGCCTGGCGATTATCAAACGTTACTCGGAACTGATGAAACTCAAGGCCATGAATGCCACCAAGGCGCTGGGGCGTGGTTACCAGGTGGAAGATCTGGAACTGCTGTCTTCACTGGGTGGCGCCAGTGGCTATTTGTCGGTGCTGGTATTGGCGTTGTACATCAACAGTCCCGAGGTGCAGGGTATGTACAGTAATCCGGTATTGATGTGGCCAGCCTGTCTGGTCATGCTGTACTGGGTCAGCCGGATCTGGATTATTGCTCATCGCGGCAATATGGACGATGATCCCATTGTGTTTGCGTTGAAGGATCGGGCCAGCGTGATCGCGGGGGCCCTGATCGTCGGATTTATGTTATTGGCGGTATAAACCATGGCGTCACCCTATATTTCCTGGGGCCGTTATCCGTTGCAGGAACAGCGGGGCCGGGATTACCACTGGCTGCCTCAACAGCTACCTGAACAGGGCCCGTATCTGCCCCAGGGCAACGCCCGCAGTTACGGCGACAGCTGCATGCTGCAGGGGGGGGAGGTACTCTCCAGTCGCTTTCTGCGGCGCTTTATCGGCTTTGACCCCGAAACCGGCGTGCTGCGTTGCGAGGCAGGTGTCACCCTGGGGGATATTCTGGCGGTGGCGGAACCCCAGGGCTGGTTTCTGCCGGTGACTCCGGGCACCAAGTTCGCCACGGTGGGTGGCGCCATCGCCAACGACGTACACGGTAAAAATCATCACGTGGCCGGTACCTTTGGTTGCCATGTCACTCAGTTTGAACTGTTGCGTTCCGACGGCGAACGCAAGATCTGCACGCCCCGGCGCAACAAAAAATGGTTTCAGGCCACCATCGGCGGATTGGGCCTCACCGGCTTTATTACCTGGGCCGAGCTGCAACTGAAACGGGTGCCCAATTCCGCCATCAATGCCGAAAACATCAAATATCGGAATCTGACCGAGTTCTTTGCGCTGTCCCGGGAGTCCGAGGCTGACTACGAATACACCGTGGCCTGGGTGGACTGCCTGGCGGCCGGGGATCATCTGGGTCGCGGGCATTTTTCCCGAGGCAATCATGCCCGGCCGGTACAGCCACGGGTGGCGGCCCGGGAGAGGTCGTTAAGCATGCCGCTGGTGCCGCCGCTCTCACTGGTGAACCAATACTCGCTGACCGCGTTTAACTGGCTTTATTACCATCGCCAGCACCAGCGAGTGCACTATCAGACTTTGCATTACGATCCGTTTTTTTATCCCCTGGATCATATTCATCACTGGAACCGCATGTATGGCCCCAAAGGGTTTTTGCAATACCAGTGCGTGATTCCCATGGATGCCAGTGAGACAGCAATCCGGGAGTTGTTGGAGCGGATTGAACGCACCGGACACGGTTCTTTCCTGGCGGTATTGAAAGTGTTTGGCGATGTGAGTTCACCAGGGCTGTTATCCTTCCCCCGTCCAGGTACCACCCTGGCACTGGATTTCCCCTATCAAGGGCATCGCACTCTGCACCTGTTCGAGCAACTGGATGAGGTGGTGGTGCAGGCCGGCGGGGCGCTTTACCCGGCCAAGGATGCGCATATGAAAGCAGAGCATTTTCAGCGCTTTTACCCCAATGCCGCCAAACTACAGGCTTTGAAAGATCCCAATATCAGCTCCAGTTTCTGGAATCGAGTAATGGAAACCTCATCATGAAAAATTGGATTATTGTGGGCGCCACTTCCGCCATCGCCGAAGCCGTTTGTCGGCTGTGGGCCGTGCGGGGTTATCGCCTGTTTCTGGTGGGCCGGGATCAGTCCCGGCTGGATACGCTGGGAAAAGATTATCAGGTGCGGGGCGCCGACGCCGTCCACAGCTTCGTTATGGACGTGAACGATTTCGATCAACACGCGCCGTGCTGGCAGGCGGCGGAGCAGCAAATGGGCCGGGTGGACGGTATTTTTATCGCCCATGGCACCCTGCCGGATCAGTCCGCCTGCGAGGAGAGCGTCCAGCAGGCGCTGACGGAGATCAACACCAACGGCCTCAGTATCGTCTCCCTGTGTACCCTGGCCGCCAATCAACTGCAACAGCAGGGGCAGGGGACCATTGCCGTAATTTCCTCGGTGGCGGGGGATCGCGGCCGGCAATCCAATTACGTTTATGGCGCCGCCAAGGGTATAGTTTCCATCTTCCTGGAGGGCCTGCGCAATCGGCTCTACTCGAAAGGTGTGCAGGTTACCACCATCAAGCCCGGCTTCGTGGATACCCCCATGACCGCCGATTTCGACAAAGGTGGACCACTGTGGGCCAGCGCCGATCAGGTGGCCACCGGCATTGTGCGGGCCATTGACCGGGGCCGCAATGTCGCCTATTTGCCCTGGTTCTGGTGGTGTATCATGACCATCATCAAGCATATCCCCGAATTCATCTTCAAACGGTTGAGCCTGTGATGCCCACTCAGTATTCCCTTGTTCTGGTCAGTGTGCTGGCCCTGTTGTGTACCGGCTGCTGGCCCGGTGAATCCGACTCCCTGCGCGGCTCCGTAGCCACCGAGGGCGTCTCCGCCGCGGTACAGGCCAATCTGCCGCTGGGTTCCGATCGCGCCCAGGTGGCGGCCTCGTTCTATCAGGACGGCGTGAAGCAGGCTCTGGTGGGCGGCGATATTGTGCGGGCGTACTCCGCCACCCACAGCGTCATTCTCAGATCCCTGGAAAACCTGAGCGGTGACTATCTGGCCACTTTGCCGGGCGCCAGTATTAATGCGCCGGTGAGCTTCGAAGTGGAATTTGATCCCCAGGCAGCCCGGGAAGACCGCTGGTATCCGGTGGATGAACTGCTGGTGAATCCGGGCCCCGGCGAGCTGGTGGGCTATGGCGTGGAGGTGAGTTTTCCGCCTGCCATCCAGCTGGACGCCCCCGTGGGCAACGAAATCTATACCAGTCGGGATCAGGACATTGTGCTGACCTGGGTGCCCGACGCCGCCACCGAGCAACTACGGATCACCACAGTCCAGACCTGTTATTCCGGCGACCAGAGTGTCAAGTGGGCCCTTTCCCGCATCATCGGCACCAGCGATCCCGGCACCTACAGCGTGCGGGTGGGGGATCTGGTGCCCGCCAACGGCCTGATCAATGCATTGACGGACATTGTGTCACAACTCAGCGTTATTATCGTCAGCGCGGTGGTGGAAGCCACCACCTTCGGGCTGGTGGGCCACGATGATATCGATATCGATCGCTTCACCCTGGAATCCTGCGACATCAGTCTGACTTTGTTCCGGGAAATCAGTAACGAACTCAGCGGGGACATCGCCGGCGGTTATGCCATCGGTAGTACCAGTGACACAGTGACGGTGGTGTATCAGCCATGAAGCAATTAACGGGAACAGCCACAGTTTTGGGTCTGCTGATGATCACTACCCAGGGTTTTGCCGACTCCGCCAATTCAGTGCCGATGGGTCTGGATTCACTGTATCTGAACGTCGGTTATGACTGGACCGATGTGGACGATGCGGACTTTGACGAAACCTTTTCCGCTGAGCTGGGTGCCCGCTGGCGGCTGCAGAATCCACTGTACCTGGAAACCGCTGTGGCCGGCGTCAACGGCCCGGAAACAGAGCGCAAAGCGGATAATACCGGGCAATATCAGCTGACTCTGAATGGCTTCGACCTGCTGGCGGGGCTGCAATACCGGCACCCCCTGGGGTCGGCACTGGAAGCGCAGGTGCGTGGTGGCCTGCTCTGGTACCGTCTGGAACTGGAGCTGGAGGAGGAGTTTTTCAGCCTTAAACAAGGGGGCACGGACAGCGAAACCGATCAGGGCTGGGGTTATTATCTCGGGGCCGGTGTATCCAGGTCCTTGAATTCTGACTGGCGCTGGTCTGGCAGTATTTTGTATCGCCAGCGGCGGGATATGTTGGGGGACAGTGAGCGGCCCTTTGATGTGACCAGCTTCGGTCTGGCTGCCGGTATCGCGCGGTCGTTTTGATAGCCCCGGTTGGTTTCCCAAGCACCCGTCCAGCAAATAACAAAAAGCCCCGACATGCGGGGCTTTTTTATTATCAGGCTTCCTGGGCCACCGCGATTTTCACGGTGTCCGCCAGTTCCTGGTACTCGGCCATCTGATCGAAGTTCATATAGCGATAGATGTCCGCCGCCATGCTGTCGATATCCCGGGCAAAACCCAGATACTCTTCGGCGGTGGGCAGTTTGCCCAATACCGCCGCCACCGCCGCCAGTTCCGCGGAGCCCAGATACACATTCGCGCCCTGTCCCAAACGGTTGGGGAAGTTGCGGGTGGAGGTGGAAACCACCGTGGAATTTGGCGCCACCCGGGCCTGGTTACCCATACACAGGGAGCAACCGGGCATTTCCGTGCGGGCACCGGCACGGCCGTAAATGTTGTAATAGCCTTCCTCCATCAGCTGGTGCTCATCCATTTTGGTGGGGGGCGCCAACCAGAGCCGGGTGGTCAGTGACCCCCCCGGCACCTTGTCCAACAGCTTACCGGCGGCCCGGAAATGACCGATGTTGGTCATGCAGGAGCCGATAAACACCTCGTCAATTTTGTCACCGGCCACGTCGGACAGGGTCTTGGCATCGTCCGGATCGTTGGGGCAACACAGGATGGGTTCCTTGATCTCATCCATGTTGATTTCAATCACTTCGGTGTATTCGGCATCAGCATCGGCGCGCATCAGTTGCGGGTTGGCCAGCCATTCTTCCATGCCACGGATACGTCGCTCCAGAGTACGGGCGGCGCCGTAGCCGTTGGCAATCATCCATTTCAGCAGGGTGATGTTGGATTTCAGGTATTCGCCCACGGAGTCTTCCGACAGAGTAATGGTACAGCCCGCCGCGGAACGCTCGGCGGAAGCATCGGACAGCTCGAACGCCTGCTCCACGGTAAGATCTTCCAACCCTTCGATTTCCAGGACCCGGCCGGAGAAGATATTCTTCTTGCCCTTTTTCTCCACCGTCAACAGCCCCTGCTTAATGGCGTACAGGGGAATGGCGTGTACCAGGTCACGCAGGGTAATGCCAGGCTGACGGCTGCCGGTAAAGCGCACCAGCACCGATTCCGGCATATCCAGCGGCATCACGCCGGTGGCGGCGGCAAAGGCCACCAGCCCGGATCCGGCGGGAAAGGAAATACCAATGGGGAAACGGGTATGGGAATCGCCACCGGTGCCCACAGTGTCCGGCAGCAGCATTCGGTTAAGCCAGCTGTGAATAATGCCGTCGCCGGGACGCAGGGAAACGCCGCCACGGTTCATGATGAAATCCGGCAGGCTGTGCTGCATTTCCACGTCCACCGGTTTGGGATAGGCGGCGGTGTGACAGAATGACTGCATGACCAGATCGGCGGAGAAACCCAGACAAGCCAGGTCTTTCAGTTCATCCCGGGTCATGGGGCCGGTGGTGTCCTGGGATCCCACGGTAGCCATCTTCGGCTCGCAGTATTGCCCGGGGCGTACGCCGGGCAGGTCACAGGCCTTGCCCACCATTTTCTGGGCCAGGGTATAGCCTTTATCGGAATCCGCCACCGGCGTGGGGGAGCGGAACAGATCGGAAGCCCCCAGCCCCAGCACTTCCCGGGCCTTGTTGGTGAGTCCGCGGCCGATAATCATGTTAATGCGGCCGCCAACACGAACTTCATCCAACAATACTTCGGACTTGAGCTCAAACTCGGAGACCACTTCGTCAGTGTTGTGTTTTTTGATTTTGCCTTCGTAGGGATAGATATCCACCACATCGCCCATTTCCAGGTTGGACACGTCCGCCTCGAAGGGTAGGGCGCCGGCGTCTTCCATGGTATTGAAAAAGATGGGAGCGATCTTGCTGCCGATACAGATGCCACCCTGACGCTTGTTGGGCACATAGGGAATATCATCGCCGGTGAACCAGAGTACTGAATTGGTGGCGGATTTGCGCGACGAACCGGTGCCCACCACATCGCCCACATAGGCCACCGTATGACCCTTGGCTTTAAGCGCCTCAATCTGGCTCAGGGGGCCGATCTCACCGGGCTGTTCCGGATGGATGCCCTCGCGCTCGTTTTTCAGCATGGCCAGGGCGTGCAGGGGAATGTCAGGCCGGGACCAGGCATCCTGTGCCGGCGACAGGTCATCGGTGTTGGTTTCGCCGGTGACCTTGAACACGGTGATGGTGATCTTCTCCGGTACTTCCGGCTTGCAGGTGAACCACTCGCCCTCGGCCCAGGATTGCAGCACTTGTTTCGCATTGGCGCTGTGCTGGGATTTCTCCACCACATCATGAAACGCATCGAACACCAGCAGGGTTCTGGACAGCGCCGCAGTGGCGATGTCACCCACCTCCGGATCGTCCAGCAGCTCGATCAGGGGGGCCACGTTGTAGCCGCCCAGCATGGTGCCCAGCAGTTCAGTGGCTTTGCGCTTGTCCACCAGGGGCGAGCTGGCTTCTCCCTTGGCCACGGCGGTCAGGAAGCCTGCTTTCACGTACGCGGCCTGATCCACTCCGGCGGGCACCCGATGAGTCAGCAGCTCAACCAGGAACTCTTCTTCCCCGGCCGGGGGATTCTTCAGCAATTCCACCAGATCGGCGACCTGCTGCTCATCCAGGGGTTTGGGGGGAATACCTTGGGCGGCACGTTCATCAACATGTTTACGATAGGCTTCGAGCACGATGTGACCTCTCTACAGTGTGTCTTCGATGGCGTCAGACTGGCGGATGGCCAGCCCACGGGAACCCCCGCAGGATCGCTGCGGGCCTGAGATACCGGAAAATAAGCGCGCGGATTATAGCAAAATACGCTGCCGATGACAGTAGACAAAAGTGGCAACGGGTCTCTGTCCATTATTCTAGGTAACTGAAAACAAAGGCTTTTGCGAATGCACCAGAGTTGGGCGACGCGCCGGGGCCTGATGCCGGGAGTTATTTGTAGAAGCTGGGCTGTTTATCAGGACGACGCTTGAAACGCTTGTATTCCCACTGATACTGCGCCGGATCGCGCCGAATGATGCGCTCCACACACCGGTTCATGGCGGCGGCGGACTGCTGAATATCATCGGTGTAAAAATCCGCGTCCATGGGCTCGTAAAACACATGGAAGGTTTTGCCGTCGGGATTGCGCTGACAGCCATAGCCCAGTGCCAGGGAGCCGGTGTCGTTAGCCAGCTTGCTCACCAGTATGGGGGTCAGGGCCGGAATCCCGAAAAATGGTGCCCAGACCCCGCTTTTGCGCTCCGGCTCCTGGTCCGGCAGTACACCGGTGACCTTGCCCTGGGCCAGGCCCCGGAACAGGGCGATCACGCCCCGTTTATCGGCTGCCACCATCTGCGTATTGTGGGAGCGGGCCCCATAGATCAAGCGGTCCAGGGCGGGGGAGGCCACCGGCTTGTACATGGCCATCAGGTCGCATTTATGGGACATATAGTAGTTGCACAGTTCCCAGTTACCGAAATGGGGCACCACAAGCACCACACCCTGGCCCCGGGCCAGGGCCTGTTCCAGCAGATGCTCATTATCGGCATGGGTGATTCGCTGCAGAATCCGGGCATTGGGCTGGGTCCAGGCCGCCACCATCTCCAACGCCGTACGCAGGGTTTCTTTCAGGGAGTCGCGGGCCAGCTGCTGGCGCTGCTCCTCGCTCAGTTCCGGCAGACACAGTTCCAGATTCTTCAGCGTCACCTTGCGGGCGCCGGGTGCCAGCCGCCACGCCAGGGGCCCCAGGCCTGAGCCAATGGCCCCCAGCGTGGAGAAGGGCAGGCGGCCGGCCAGACGCATGGCCGCCACCAGCAGGGAACCTTTGAGATCGCGTTCAGTGGTCACCGGTCTTAGTCATCTCATTGCCTGCAAAACGGGGCCATAGGATAGGGCAAAAATCGCTTTTGCTCTACGGTCTGCGTATAATCCGCCGCACTCAAGAGTGGATGTCAGGGCAGAATACGGAACCATGGCTGAGATCGAGGAAATCCGGGAATTTTTGGGGTGTGCAACCCCCGAAGCCTGGTTACAGGCGGCGTTACAACAGGTGCCGACGCTGCTGATTGATCATGCCCACTGTGAAAAGAAGGCCGCCTCCACCGCGCTTAACCTGATGTTTCGCTACGTGGACCGGCGCAACCTGCTGAGCCGGCTCGCCCAACTGGCGCGGGAGGAAATGCTGCACTTCGAACAGGTGCTGGAACTGATGGATCAACATGGGGTGCGCTATGACCATTTGAGCCCGGCCCGCTACGCCAATGGATTGCGCCGGCATATCCGGCCCCGGGAGCCCTGGAAACTGGTGGATACCCTGCTGATTGGCGCCCTGATCGAGGCCCGCTCCTGTGAACGGTTCGCCGCCCTGGCGCCGTTACTGTCAGAGCAGGAGGCCACCGCGGATATCGGCCGTTATTACCGGTTTCTGCTGAAATCAGAGGGCCGTCATTATCGGGATTATCTGGACCTGGCCCGGGAATACAGTCCGGAAGACATCAGCGCCAGACTGTTAAAATTACGGGAAATAGAGGCTGAGCTGATCACTGCCCCGGACCCTGAATTCCGGTTTCACAGCGGCGTTCCCAGCGCCTGAACAGCGGGGTGTCACGGCTGCAACCACGGCTGGGCCACCTTCAATCAGAGGGAAATTCGAAACTTTCCAGCTGCAGCGAGTGCTCGTCAGCCAGCAGATACCAGCCTTGCTGATGCCAGTCCCCCAGCACAATGCGCTCGCACTGACTGCCGTCTTCCAAATTAACCCGGTGGCGGGCAGGGCGGTGGGTGTGGCCATGTACCAGCAGCGGCACCCGGGTATCCTGAAACACCTGTTTCACGGCTTCCTGATTGACATCCAGTATCTCGTAGGTTTTGTCCCGGGCATCCTCCTGGCTCTGGTTACGGGCTTTTTTACCAAACGCCACCCGTTCCGCCACCGGTTTGCTCAGAAAAGTCTGCTGCCACTCCGGATCCCGCACCATGGCGCGAAACTCCATATACAGCTGATCATCCGTGCACAGTGAATCCCCGTGCATCAGCAGGCAGCGCTCACCGGCCAGCTCGATCAATGCCGGCTCGGACAGTAGTTCAGCTCCACACTTTTGCGCGTACTTCGGGCCCAGTAGAAAATCCCGGTTGCCATGCATGATATAGACGGCGCTACCGGTTGCGGAGAAGGCGGCCAGACGTTTTGCCACCGCCTCCGCCGTTTCTGACAGCACGTCATCCCCCAGCCAGACTTCAAACAAGTCGCCGAGAATATACAGTGCCGCCACCTGACCCTGAAACCGGTCCAGCAGATGAAACAACGCCCGGGTAATATCCGGGCGTTCATCCTGCAGGTGCAGATCGGAAATCAGCAACCGGGCCATGTTACTGGCTGACCACTTCCGCGGTCTCAATCAGCACCGGCTCCACCGGCACATCCTGGTGAAAACCATGGCGGCCGGTCTTAACGTTCTTGATCTGATCCACCACCTCGGTGCCATCCACCACTTTACCGAACACGGCATAACCCCAACCCTGGGCGGTTTCCGCGGAAAAGTTGAGGAAGTCGTTGTCCTTTATGTTGATAAAGAACTGGGCGGTGGCGGAGTGGGGATCGGAGGTACGGGCCATGGCCACGGTGTACTTGTCGTTTTTCAGGCCGTTATTGGCTTCGTTGCGAATGGGTTCGCCGGTGGGCTTCTGTTGCATGTCCTGATCAAAGCCCCCGCCCTGAACCATAAAGCCGTCGATCACCCGATGGAAGATCGTACCGTCATAATGGCCGTCCTTCACATAGCTGACAAAATTTTCCACGGTGACCGGTGCCTTTTCCTGATCCAATGCCAGTTTGATGTCGCCCATGGAGGTATGCAGTATTACCAGAATTGCTTCCATCATTTTTTCCTGTATAAGGTTCTGTGTTGGGTGATTAGAAGAAGGTTAAGGGTGTAATTCCTGCGCCGCAACCAGCGTGTTTTCCATCAGCGTGGCCACCGTGAGGGGGCCCACGCCGCCGGGTACCGGGGTAATCCAGGCCGCCCGTTCGCAGGCCCCGGCAAAATCCACATCGCCGCGCAATTTACCGTCATCGCAGCGGTTCATGCCCACGTCGATGACAATGGCGCCGGGCTTGATCCACTGCCCGGGCACAAATCCCGGCTTGCCCACCGCCACCACCAGCAGATCCGCCCGTTCCACATGTTGCTGCAGGTTTTTGGTAAAGCGGTGGCAGATGGTAACAGTGCACCCCGCCAACAGCAGCTCCAGGCTCATGGGGCGGCCGACAATGTTTGACGCTCCCACCACCACCGCCTCCAGACCGTGCAAATCAGTGCCCGTGGACGCCAGTAGCCGCATGATACCCTTGGGGGTACAGGGGCGCAGCAGGGGAATGCGCTGGGCCAGTCGACCCATGTTATAGGGGTGAAACCCATCCACATCCTTGTCCGGGCGAATCTGGTTGATGATGGCCTTGTCGTCCAGATGGGCCGGCAGCGGCAGCTGCACCAGAATCCCATCGATTTCCGGATCTTCGTTCAGGGTAACGATAAGCTGATTCAGATCCTGTTGGGTGGTGGCGGCAGGCAGGTCGAAAGACTTGGACAGAAACCCCACCTCGTCACAGGACTGCCGCTTTTTGTTGACATAAACCGCCGATGCCGGGTCTTCCCCCACCATGATCACGGCCAACCCCGGGGGCCGTTTGCCATTCTCACGACGGGCAGTGACGGCGTTTTTGATATCCCGTTTCAGACTGGCGGCAATGAGGTTGCCGTCGATGATGTGTGCTGTCATAGGTCAGGTTTCGATCCAGGCAGTAAAGATCAGTAAAAATGCGGGCCGGAACTCCGGGCGGGCATTCTCTCATTATACCGGTTGCGGGGTAAAGATCTGCGGCCAAGGGATTGATCTGCCAGCGCTTTATGAAAGTATTTGACGTGTGCAATGGGGATGTATATTATTCGGCCCTCCTCGTTCGCGAGGCAGTAAGCGGGGCATAGCGCAGTCTGGTAGCGCGCCTGCTTTGGGAGCAGGATGTCGGGGGTTCGAATCCCTCTGCCCCGACCAGAAAAGTAAACAGTTTCAGATGATTAGCTGTGTCCCAGGAACCAGCGCTCGTAGCTCAACCGGATAGAGCATCGGCCTTCTAAGCCGGCGGTTGCAGGTTCGAGTCCTGCCGGGCGCGCCAAATGCTTCATCT
>MDSW01022270.1_pt1 | contig 13826 bp, 25 predicted proteins | sample 811171 | NCBI WGS metagenome assembly MDSW01 (sample SAMN05326641, study PRJNA326480) | marine metagenome | isolation source: seawater | place: Atlantic Ocean: North West | collected 2012 | reverse complement strand
ACCAAATAACAGGAGACTCATCTTTCAGATAAATAACAACAGGAACAGAACCACGAAAGAACTTGTGGAACTGACCTGTTATCTCTACTGTGGATGGGTCGCCTTCAATTGATAATGTAGGCACTTCAACATCTACCGTATCGATGTTTGACCTACTACTCGATATGTGAAAGTCTTCCCCATCAGTGTCGAACTTGTACTTTGCATTGTTAATTACATCACAAGTCTTGATTGCTTCTGTCAGCATCTTTGACCCTGTTGTTATCACTGTCTCAAAAGTCACACGACTAAAGACAGGATTCTCAGGTGTAATTGTGTAGTTCTGTATTCTAGCAATCATAGATGCATTAGGGTGATTCACAACTAATGGCATCGTGGCTGTCTTTCCACCATCTAAGTCCTTTAGAGTAATGTAGTCTGTTACTGCAAGCAATACCGAATCTCCGGTGAATGTCTTTAGATACTTCATCATCTTATCTATCTCAACAACCATCAAGTTGTTTGTGTCTCTTCCTATGTTTCTAATAACAGGAACAGACACACGACAGATTGTTTGGTTGTCGGCATTGTATAGATTGAGTAGGTTGTCTTGTATCATCTCCAACATAGCATAGTCAGTCAACTGACTGTTCTTTGCTGATTCTCCGTTGTGATACTTTCCTTTCATCCATACATCTTCTAATGCGTTTGTTAGTGTTTTGTTGTCTATTTGTATTTCCATAATTATTCCTCCATCAAATTGCAGAAGGGACAGGGGGTTTCCCCCCTATCCACATCTACGTTACGTTCAGAGTTCCCCTGCTTTTATCTCAGGGAAACCTGTCCAGTCTACTTTACCATCTTCGATAGTTAAGACCTTCATCCTCTTGCCAATCATCTCAGGCTTTCTAGCACTTGCTTCTACCATAGCGGTAAAGGTTGCACCGTTCTTCCTGATATCTCTTGACATTCTGACTGTTGCGGTAAAGATATCCTCTGTTGTCGAGTGCCAGTTGGCCTCAACACCAACAGGATTAGGATTACCTGCATACTTGTCCTTAGAGTGAGCAATCACAATTCTGTGACATGGCATCTCTAGTATCTGCTTGTGCAAGAAGTTCTTGTAAGGAGTATTCCTATCTCCCCAAACATACGGTGGCTGCTTGATTACTGTATCAGCATCCATACCATGCTTCTCACGCATCTTGGTCTCGCATACATCTGTCAGGAGTTTGTCTGCTCCATCTACGATGACTGCTTTCAACTTACCATCTGCAAGATACTCTTTTGCCATCTCATAGAATGCTCTAGCGTTGTTCATCGTTTCATCGAAGTCCACTAGGCTACCATCCTTTCTTACGATTGGATTGTAGACAATCAGATTCTCGTTGTTGTTGTAATGATTACGCTTCACATCTATTGCTCTGTTGTCGAAATCAAACACTAGAACATGCATTCCATTCTTTATGTCTTCATCAGTCAGAATATCCATTGCTGTTGCTGACTTAGCGGATTTAGGTTCTCCCCAAATACCAAGACACAGGAATGACTTATTGTTCTCCTGTGATTCCTTAATCTGCTTGAGCATTGCTTCTTTTCGGAGAGCATACTGCCCCTTTGCAGACTCGTTCGTTGTTACTGCTCTTGTTTTCTTTGCTTCACCTGTTGTTGTCCAACTCATGTTTATCACCATTTCTATATTCATTTGGGTCGAATGTAGTCCCATAATAGGCTTCTAATAGCCTGTTCAATTCTGAAAGAGACACTTTGATTCTTACATCTTTTGATTCAAAGTGAAACTTTGTCCAATAGTCTCCCGTTTCAGGATTGTACTTCCAAGTTAGGAAGTCCACGTTGTCCATGTGGAATGCGAAACTCCTACCATGAACAACGAGACCTCCATTGGAATCAGCACTCATACTGTATTCCATTTACGTCACCTCCTACTCGAAGAACCAGTCCTCTGACTCATCAACAAAGTCCACTTCTTCTGCACTGCCGCCTCTGCTGCTAATTACATGAAGTCCAGCAACATTGATGCTAACAGGTCGGATGTTACCCTCTTGGTCAACACCCTGAGATGTTCGACCAACTACAAGAACCTGTGAACCAATGCCGAAGTCAATTGGTATGTTCTCAGGAATCCAGCAAGTAGTGCCACTCCAACCATCGTTATCGAAGTCGAAGTCAGTGTTTAGGTCATCAAGATTCAATATCCTGTTACCGTTTGCTGTGGGTGTTACGTTGATACTGTTGACAGTTCCATCAGTAAACACAAACCTATCATCCCAATTGGCCTTGTTATTTGCAGTCTGATGATACTTGTCCAAAGCAATCAATGGACTGTAATTACCACCACAGTATTCCATCATAGCATCAGACATTACTATCTGAGATACATCTCTCTTCATTTCAGAGTCATCTGCTAAGTCAGCATTGTAGACCAATGACTCAACAGTTTGGTTTGCCCCACCATGAATCAAGTCTTCCCTGTTTGAGTTTGGTATCACATCGAAGTGAATAAACTCAAAGGTCTTTGGTTGGAAGTTAACACAAGCCTCCTTCTTGTAAGAGAAGAAATACTTACCCATCTTACCATCGACTTCTCCTACGAACACACCCTTTCTCTGATACTCAGATGCAGGTTGTGGCTTGCCGTAGTTCTTGTTCCAATCACCCTGTCGTGTATCTAGCGGTACAATGAATCTACCACTGTCAACTTCTACATTGTTCTCAGGCAACTTCTTCATGTGCTTGACGATTTCTTCACCATCTCGCATCATTCTTGCTTCGTAGCCATCACCATCTTCTGTGAAGATAGCAACTCTTCCAAGAGAGTATGTCATGTCACTGTCACGCATATACTCGTTAGTTAGTCTGTCACGACTTCGTGCAGACATGTCGATAGCATCATTCAGTGCTACAAAGAAACCGAAGGCTTTCTTGTATAGACCGTCAGATTGTTGTCCTGTTGGTTGCGTCTGTTGTCTCTTCATTACATTTCGAGAATTGCTAAAGAACTGTCTCCAAAGACTACGAGCCAGTAAAGGCTCTTTATCTGCGTCAACGTTGTTCTTGGAACAGATTTCCTCAAACCTCGCTTTCGCATCGTCTAGGGACATCCCTAGCAGTTCTGCTGCTTTTTCTATTTCATTCATTATTTCATCATTCATTTTTATTTTCCTCCTTTGTTTTCATTTTCTTTCTTTCGTGTTTTATTTCCACTAGTCCTTCTGTCAGCATGACCATGCCACACAATATCCAAAAGAAGTTGGAATCTACGCTGATGTAACCTAACGTGTTTAGTATAGGCAGCACAATCAGCAATGCACCGCCTAACGCTATTATCTCATAGCGAAGTAGTAGATGTTTAACATCTTCAATATCCACTACACCGTCTTTGTTCAAATCCATTTTCATATTCATACCTCATTCTAAAATCTCCTTCTTGGTGAATCTAACCACTTGATTATTTGTCTCAAAATCACAATCCCCACCAATAACTCAATCATTACATCAACTGACCTATCATCCAAGACGCAAGTAACTTTGGAGTCATATTACTACTCCGCCACTGTGCCTCTCCGACAACCCTCAACATTTTGAACTTCTTGGCGGATTGCATGTCAGTTTTGATGATTACATCGTGTAAATTAACACATATAGTATCCATGTCCACTGAATTATACAACAAGTCATGCACCTTACCTAAACTATCTTCATATCTATTATCATCAATCATTTGCATTATTTCGGTATATGGCTCTAAGTTCTTGTCAATCTGATTCAGAAGTGAGGACTTACCGTAGATAGCAGCCTGAAGTTCAGTAAGCCCTCTTCTCATGTCTCCATGTAGTGAGTCTATGAAGGTTTCCAACTCATCACTATCTATGTGTGTAACTTCCTCATTTTCCAATATCTTCGTCATTAGAATATGCATTGTCTGTGGTTTCAATCTATGGAATCCATAGTTAGCACACCTTGATTGTAGGGGATGTATGATTCTATGTCTATCATTACATGTGATAATGAATCTACAATTTTCTGCATACCTCTCCATGATTCTCTTCAATGCATTCTGAGCATCTTTAGTCATACCATCCATCTCATCAAGAAGTATAATCTTGAAGGGAGCATCGCCAATTCTCTTTGTTGATGCTATATCCTTGATTTGGTTTCTGACTGTCTCTAGTCTTCTGTCATCTGATGCATTGATTTCAAAGAAGTTATTGTCTACATCTTCTTGTAGAATATCATTCGCTAGTGCAATACCAGCCGCAGTTTTACCTACACCTGCTACTCCATACAATAGAAGGTTAGGCATCTGCTCTTTGTTTTGTATCCATCCTTCTGCATCTATTGTGAAGTTGTATTGTCCAACTACATCAGCAATTCTTTTCGGTCTATATTTCTCTGTCCATAACATTTTCATTCCTCATTTCCATAATATCTATTCCATCCATCAAATACATCGGCTGCTGGAATCCAGCCAAGGCATATCTTACATCTTCCAAAGTAAAAATCCATCAATCTCCAATCGTCCTTGTTGCATTTACACTTAGCATTCTTCAATCTAACCACCTCGAAAGACCAACAGTAGCAACTACTGGTGTTCTCTTTGTTCTCCTCTTTTTCTCTCCTAAGCCTAGAGTTCTACATTCGGAAGAAGAAAGCACTCCTTTACAATGTTCTCTAAAATCAGGGTTTTTTAGTAAGTCTCTGAAAACATAAACATCAGAATGCCGCATTTTTAACTTCCGTAGAATTTTCGGTATTGTAGAATATGCTTTTCTTTGTGGAGGTGTCATCTTTCTCTGCATTCTCCCATCATGAGAATAAGCGAGTAACTCGTAGAAGTAGTCACTACTCCACCTTCTTTTCACCTTCGCATCGACAAACATCAACTTGTTAGGATGAATGTTTGGTGCTAACCAAGATATGAACTGTGTATCTGCTGGTTTGCTAATCTTCAAAGTCTCCATAATGATATCTCGATTTGGGTTTCTTAGATAGTCACCAACTAAAGTGAAGATATCTACATCGAAATTGTGAGGGTCATCAGAGCGAGGTGCTACTTCCTTTATCTCATCAATCTCTAATTTCTTACCACGCTTCAACTTACATAGATTGAAGAGTTTCTTAGGAACATCCTTTTGATTGATGGATGTTAGAACGACTTGACCTTTGTACTCTAAGATAGTCTTTCTAATTAAGTCAACATTTGGTTTGTAGTTGCACTCTCTAATGATAATACCTACATCAGCAGGTATGCTGTAATTGTCTTCGATGTCAAACTCATTAGCATACTGTATGATTGGATTGTCAGATACAAGTTTCATTGCCTTTTGCATCTTGTCTGTTCCATCTTTGCCAACTATTATTACTGTTCTATTCTGATTCTTCATGTTTAATAGGCTCATTGATAACCCTCACTTCCATTATTTCTTCGTAGGCTTTACCACAAGCCCCGCAGTCAACTAAAATGACATACCACTTTAGTTCATTTTCTTCTTTCACTCCTGCCTCATAAGCAAATGAGTGACTACCACATTCTCTACAACCTTCCTTTACTCGTTGCATGACATGGTGATTTACAATTTCGTCATCCGTTGTGTGTTCAGGCTTATCCATCTGAACCTTCAACATACAAACAGAACACAGAGAAGCCTCTGTTTCTCTCAAGTTACATCTTGGACAGAGCATTAGAGAAGCCCCTTCATTTTGAGTATCTTATCCAAACCCTCTGCTTTCAGATGTTCTTTCTCTGTTATCATTTTCAGGGTTGTATTGAATGTGTCCCAATCATTGTTTGTGATTAGTTTGTTATCCATCATCTCCACTAACCTAGTTAGATTCTCTAAACCACTAATCACTAGGATAGGCTTAGGTCTTCCACTATGTTCTTTGTCTTTGTAATTAGACTCGATTTCATGTTGTAGTAGTGAACGATTGATACCCCAAAGGAATGTTCCTTCACCTCGTATGCAAACTCTTAGTCTGACACGATAGCCTAACTTTGACTTACTACTGTTGACTATGTTTACTTCAGGGTTGCCTATTGAGATAAGAATCCCATTCAACACATCCCTGCCGTACATAACCATGCGATATTACAGGAGTCAATATATGTTGCTACACAACTCTTCTATTTCTTCAATAGTATTACAGTCAGTAGGATACTTGTCATCCCTGATTCTGAGTATTCTAGGGAATCTCATTCCATAAGTGCCATCTTGGTTCTTAGTAAGGAAATCACAAGTAACCTCAAGCACTACTCTAGGTAGAAAGTAGTATGTTCCTCCATTGAAACTATCAACGATTCGCTTCAATTGAGTATCTAGTGAATACATCTCTTCCTCTGATATACCACTACCAACCTTTCCGATGTCCACATAATCCGTACCGTCTCTAACGCTGACACCGTATGTGCCTATCACACCTGCTCTCTTCCCCTTTCCATACTCACCTGATGTTATGACAACATCAAGTTCTACTCTTGGTGGTTTATGTTTCAAAAGAGAAACAGTTCTCTTTGATTGATATGGAGCATTCAAGTCCTTTATCATGATTCCTTCAAACCCACCATTGATTGCTACGTTATAGGCTGCATCCACATTGCCATGTCTGAATGTTTGTGTAACAAACTCTGATGGTACAATAGTTTCTAGATACTCTAATCTATCACCGTATGAATCATTGAGAATCGATTGACCTTGATACAGTAGGCAGTCAAACACAACTAACTGAACAGGGCATTTTGATATCGCCTGTTGTTTGTCCTTTGAATGGACTCTTGTTGCTAGAGTTTGATGTGGTGCAGGACTGCCATCTTGCTTTACAGGATAAATCTCAGTATCCAAGATGAAGTCATCTGCTTCCCAACTTTCAACTATCGCTACAATATCAGCATATTGTTCTGTCACTATCTTTCCTTTACGGTTGAAGATAATCACACTGTTTTCTTTACTATGTATCTGATATCTATTACCATCATACTTGATGTCCATGATAAACTGGTCAGGTAATTTACCTAAGTATTTCTTAGCCAACATTGGTTTTACGAAATTACCATGCACTAATTCAGGTGGCTCTAGGTCATTCTCTAGATAGTGAACTAGACTAGTTAGAGAATGTCCAACTGAATATTGTTTGATGTTCTTTTGATAGTGGTCAGACATAGCCTTCTCGACTGTGCTTTTGTTAACTCCATTTCTTGGTTTCCTCAACCAATATCGTATGAACCATTTAACTTCCAATGCAGACATTCTTCCTATTGCATCTCTGATAGACGTGTAACTAGTGCCATTACTCATAGAGGAACAGTCCAGTTCTAGAAGTCTAACCATATCAGTCAAAGAGAATGTTGAATCAGGGCGATTGGCACTAAGGAACTCTTTCATTCCTTCACCTAAATCCATCCAACTATGAGCAGAGTCTTCTATCTCATCCTCAAACACATCGAAGATATTAGCCAACCATTTGATGGCCTTCTTCTCACCTATGTTATTCATCTCATACTCAAGTGAAAGTATCTTGATTGCTGCCCTTCTATCCTCAAAGTGAGGTAAAGTGGCACAAATCATGTGTCTTTTTTCTGATGGTGTTCTGTTTTCTAAGGATTCACACATCCTGCTGAATCGTATCATTGTCATTTTTATTCCTCTCAATTATCTTATTCAATGCCTTAGCGACATCTTTCATTTCTTCTATGTTCATTCTAACGCCTTTCTTTGTTGGTGTTCCGTTAGCATACCAACGAATGTCAACAATGTCAACATTCCAATAGTTACCTGTTCTTACTGTTAGTTCTTCATTCCCATTTCTTGGGACTCTTACTATTATTTTTTCATCCTTCAAGCCAACCACTCCTAAACTGTTGCAGATTCTTCCACGACTTAAAGTATCGGGGAGATTCTTGCTCATCTACTCGATGTGCTACCCACACAACACCACCTAGACTACTAATCTTAACCAACTCATATGTTCTTCCTTCAACTTCAAACATGTCTTCTGTTTGAACATCAGGAACTAAACCAAACTTCTGCGTTAGTTCATTAGCAATTTCATCCATATGTTCAGCAATGTACTGAACAATTAGGTGGCGTTGTATGGGTACTTTTGCGTCTACTGTGACCTTTATCTTCCCTGACATTTCACAAACCTTACATTTATTGCCTTCGCAAATCGGACAAGGTATCTCCGCAGGAAGCGGAGCAGGAAAGCGTATTGTCACAGCCTTCTTCATTCTCTGCCATCCCACACTCTGTAAACTACTTCATACTCAACTGTTACATCAAACGGGAAGGCAGCAAAGTGCAATGTTGCATTACCAAACTCAGGAGCAAAACCTTCTGACCAATACTGATTGCCTTGAACTAGATATCCTTTCCAGTTTAACCAAGAGTAGTTGTTGAATTTAACAGAGTTGTTCACCACTTCAAAGGACAGATGTGTAATGTTGTATGTGAACGATTGTAACTCAATTGCACCATATGTAGTATTCACATCAATCCAAATAGTGGGTGCATGAACAAGACTTGTGTTATTGTCCATGACAATAGTGAACTCACCCGTTAGAGTTACCCAATCTGCTTGTGGTGTTTGTCCTTCAAACTCCTCTTCGGGAGGGTCAGGAAGTGCTTCTGTGCATCCTGAAAGGAACACTGCTGTTATCATTAGAACTGTTAGTTGTCTGATACTGGTCATCTTCATCATACTCTCGCACTCACAGGAAGGATAAATATGTTGCTCCATCTTCATTCAAAGATAAAACCGAACTCTTCTAGAGTTGTTTGTCTTTCTCCAAATGTAAATCCGAACTCGCTTAACTTAGTTTGCCTCATCTTCATCCCTCAATCTCATTGCTTCTTTGTATTGTTCTCTGATGATAGCCATACGCTCATCATCGTGTTGTGTGTCTCTCGGTTGAGTAGTTAGTAGTTTAATGATTTCATCTAACTTTCTTTCTACTGCTCTTTCGTGTCTGTTGAATCTCTTCATTCTTTCACCACCGATTTAGGGAAGAATACATCCTCCCACACTGTCATCTGTGATTCTGTCATCTTAGTAGTGAAGATAGTCCCACTTCGTAGGTGTATCTCTACTTGGTAGGTGTTCTTCTTCAACATACCTTCCTCTACTTCAACGACTGAATAGGCAGAGACCTCTGCCATATTCAATGTCGTCATTCCTGATTCTGTGTTTAATTTGTAAAATCTTTCTTTCATTCGTTATCCTCCTGTTGCCTTAATCTTTCTAGACTCATTTGTGTCCATGCTGTTGTTAGTTCTCCATCCTTCGTGAAAATCAAATTGCTTTCAGGTCCACCGTTGTTTATTCTCCTGTTTGTTCTTTGCGCACTTGAGTCATCAATACAATCTAAACAATATGGTTTGTTAGCAAGTCTCCTTCTATTAGGAGCGTGACAACATGCTGAACGGTGATGCTCATGTGGTGTTCCCTTCTTACCCTTCTTGACATAGTTATCACTCCAAAGCACCCATTCGTTAGGCTGAATCTTCCATTTACCCCAATACTCATAGTGGGTGTGTTCTTCTTGCAGAAGGTAAAGAGAACCATCAACATGTCTCTTAACAAAGAACTGTGTGAACTGGCCTTCGTCTTCACCCATTTTTATCTTCACAATAGTTCCTTCTACTGACTCCCGAACCTTCTTGTTCTCAAATCTCTGTTCAGCAGAGACAGGAATGTGAACAACTTCTGTCTTGCCACCTGCTCTTATCTCATGACGAATAGGTGTTTCAGTTTTCTTCTTCCTATTAATTCTAAGGTGTTTGTTATTCAGATTCACTGGCTCAATTGATATTTCCTCGTTTATACCAACACCACTCATGACATCATACTGTTGATGTTCTCCAAGTAAGAACACCTTCTCGATGTCATTACAATCTATGAGTTTGTTTTCACCTTCCTTCATTTCAAATGCCCAATACTTCATTCCTCTTCCTCCGTATCAATCATGTCTAAAAATTCAGATGTTGCATACCCGAACTTCAATTCCATTCCAAAACCATACTCATGCATTACTTGCATCAACATAAGCATTCTATCTTCTATGTGTGGTGGTGGGTCACATGGTTCACCATCAACATCATACTGAATTGCTAGTGTCCAATATTTCTTACTCATTCATTCCACCACTCTTCTGCTAGTTTTCTTGAAGGATGATTTGGAGGAGTTCTCTTTTCGATGGTTTTAATCATCTTCTGAACCCTCTCTTTTGCACTTTCTTCAATAGATTCACCCGCTAATAACTTCTTTAACAAAAGACCGAGTATTAGAACCTCATACTCTTGATTAACACAAATCCGATAAAACTCATCAGCCATATCTGCGATTCTCAATGTTAGTGGCTCTGTCATTCTTCTTCACCTTCCAATGCATCTTCTGCTGCCTTTACCCACTCAGGTTTCTCAACAGGCTCTTGTTGGTATATTCCATAGTGGACTTTCTTTGCAATCTCAGTATTACAATCATAGGAGATGAACTGGTTATCTCCAAGAACTGTTGCGCTCTCCATCATTCCTTTCCACGAATGGATTGTTCTCCAATCTGTTCCACTAAAGAATGCTCTACCGAATGGATGTGTGTGTATCCAACATTTCAATGGTATCTTCATACCACCTAGTTGTTCCTCTTGGTCTTTGAAACTAACAAAGCCAAATGTTCCCACACTCATATACAAGTCATCTTTTGCATCTACTATCACCTGAACTTCTCTAGGTGAGTCAAACGCTTCTAGTGACTTATTCCAAATCACTGTGAAGAATGCCTCGGTCTGAGGGTCAGGAAATGGATACTTGAACTCTATTGCATTGAATACAGTTCTGATATCCTCTTGCCAATTCTCATCCTTTATTTCTAGTCCTTCTATTCCTTTATTTTCATATTCTGTTTCATCTGTTTTCATTTATATTCCTCCCATTTGTTCTACTCTCATATCTTGAGCATTTTCAAATTCATGATATGCTCGGTGTCCTGCTATGAAGCCACCAGCATGTCTCTTTGTTCCTAAGAACTCTTCACCACAAGCAGGACATGCAACCTTCACAATCTGTGCTTGTCTGTAATATCCATCTGTTGCAATGACTGTGATGTAGTTCCCAATATCCTCTTCTGATAAATCCTCTATATCAGAATCATCTTCTGCTTTCACTTTCTTTCTCTCTTCTTCGCTCATGCTTTCACCTTCATGTAATGTCGAAGTGATTTGATTGGTCTCGGTGGAGACAATCGAGGTTCTTCGACTACAACCTCTTTCTTGTTAGTTTCTTCCCAAGCCTTTTCCCATTTCTCAGTTAAACTGACCTTTGGTTGTGTAGGTTGCTTTACTCTTAGAACATTCCTTCTGTATTGTTCTTTCCACATCACTTGGATGCAGTCATCACATAACCTACCATCTTTTGCTGCTTTCTCACTAGGCTCTTTGTAGGCAGCACCACAGAGAGTCTTGTCTAAGATTCGGAAGTGAATCATTCTGCCTTCTCCTTGTAGGCAGGATGTGTGTTAGGCAACCTGTGTAGTCTCCTGACTATCATGTTGTTGACCAAGTTAGATACTGTGTCAGCACCATCCTTGAATCTCTTCTCTGCTACTTTGTCTCCCGAAGGACACATTCTCTCTTCTAACTCTGTTAAGTCTATTTTATCCATTATGTATTTCAATACTTCATATTCAACATGTATCTTTGAACTTGCTCTCATTTCATCACCACCCATCTACAACAGTCATCTGTCTTTATCCTCAATTCTGTTATTTCTTGTCCACAATTATCACATTTCATAGATGTTCACCTCTAAATCTTGCAGGTAATACCTTCGTGTAGTTGCATTCATCACAGCAAACTCCACCTTTGGACAATACATGTCCAATGCCTTCACTTCCGACTCCTTCAAATGTCCTGTTACATAATTCACAAGTGTATTTTCTTTTCATTCTTTACTCCCCCTACATTTTACGCATGATAGATTCTGTTTACATCTACCACATATCACAGTTGCTTGCTCTAAGGGAAGAGAAGAACCCGCACTGTTCACTGTTCCTAGATAAGTCTCTAATGGAAAGGAACATCCACATTTCTTGCAATCGCAAGTCATATGATAATCTCCAAAACAAATGCAATGTTGATTATCACTGATACAACTAACATGGCGACAACCTTAGCGTATCTCTCTTGTGTTTTTACAAGAGATTCATACAATTGATGGTTAACTTCAATGTTCATTAGCGTATCTCTCTTGTTCATACATTCAACACCATCTTGTCAATAACATCATCCTTGTTGTTGAACCATCGTTGAATCCACTGTGCTGCTACTCCTGCGATTGCGATATTCATACAATTGATATCTTTCGCACTTCCATCCCAATCAGTTGCCTGACATGAGAAAGAACCCTCTTGACCTGCAAGAAATGCATCCATGAGATTAGGGTCAATCTTGTATGATATCAATGCAGCATTACGACCTTGCGCTCTCAAGTCTAACCACTTGAGTTTAGCATCATCACCAAATCCCTGCTGATATAACAAACGCCTAACAGCGAGGTTGTCAGCACAACATACAACTAGATGGTAGCCTGTCAATTGTTTTGCAGTCAGCACCTTGTAAGGCTCATCATGTACCTTACCACGAAATGATGTGTCGTATATCTTCTCAGCCATTGTAGTTGCTTTGTTCTCTCCAATGTCTCTGACATTGAAGTTTTGATATCCGATGTTCTTTCTTTCAACACCATCATCATCCCACAATGTTATTCTATATCCTAGTCTTTGGAGGAACTCTGTTAGAAAACTACCGATTCCTCCTGCTCCAATTATCATTATTCTTCTATTCATCATTTTTATCACCTATATCTATTACTCTGTTGTCTATTTCTTGTTGTTGATAATGATGCCAAGCCTCAATTATCTCATGTGTTATTCCATCCATTGTCGCTCCAACAACGGAGATTGCGTCTTCTAGCACAGTCCTCCTGACAACATTCTTCAACTGTGGTAGATTCTCATACTCTTCAATGAACTTACTGAAATGGTATTGCATTTTCTTTAGTGTTTCAATCAAATCTTCCATCTTAATACGCTCCGCTTGTTAAGTCTGATATTGACAGACTGTATATGTCCTCTTTACTGAGAGAAAGGATGTTCTGTATCTCTCGTACTTGTTCTCTTAGTCCCATCTCTGATGTTGTTCTATCAGATGCGATAACTAACTCACCCTGAGTGATTGAATACTTCCGTTGCATTCTTCCTGTTAACCAAAGAACAGCAACTATTTTGTTTGGAGAGAATCGCATTTGATGCTTCTCAAACAATATATCGAAGAAGCCTATCATTCTCAAGGCATCCATTCTATAACCAGTAGGTTCATCCTCTAATTTATCGATGATGCCTATTGCTACTCTTGAAGCATCGTGAGAGGAAAACACATGTGCCTTCCTGAAATGCTTCGCAATTCTTTTTGCCCACCTAGAGATGTATTTTCTCTCAACCCTAGAGTATTTGCTATGTGTTCTAATGTTAACAGATATGTTACTCTCCTTCAATATGAAGAAGGTGAGGGATGCCGCCCTTTGTTCTACTGTGCAGCCTCTTAGTACATGGTCAGCGTTAAGAGATTTCAGATATTCCTCAACTTTATTTTTGATTGTGTAGGTAACTGAATAATTCGATAGAATCATCTTCGACAACACTATTGTTCTCCTATCTACATCCGAGAGCGTAGATGCTCTGCCATGTTCTCTTCTCATTCTAAACATCTGATTACTAGGAAGGTTGGATTTAGTTTCCATAATGTAAGAACCTAATTGTGATGTTGGTTCATGTGTTTT
>MDSW01111352.1_pt1 | contig 13828 bp, 13 predicted proteins | sample 811171 | NCBI WGS metagenome assembly MDSW01 (sample SAMN05326641, study PRJNA326480) | marine metagenome | isolation source: seawater | place: Atlantic Ocean: North West | collected 2012 | reverse complement strand
CGGGGCTGGAAGGCCAGGACTGGCTGGACTGGCTAAAGGCGCACGACCCCAAAGGCTTCGACTGGCCGGACAAAGCCGGAATTTTAATCGAAGCTCCTTATATGCCGGACCAGGCGGCGGCAAAAAACGATCCTGATTTTGCTGCGCTCTTTAAGGCGGCGGAAAGGTGGGTGAAACAATGAACAGCCTCTTTCCCTCAATCAACTGGCAAAACCTGCATTTCGAGTGGCCGTGGATGATAGCGCTTTTGCTCGTGCCGCTGCTTGTGAGAGTGTTATTTCCCCCGGCGGAGCGTCAAAATAAACTGCCTGTCATCCGCTTTCCGCACCTGGAAATTCTGCGCGCGGCCTTTGGCGGGTTCTCGCCTACCCAAAAAGCCGGAAGCCGCCTCTTTGCCATTCTGGCGTTGTTTTTTTGGGCCTTCCTGACGCTCGCGCTCATGCGCCCGCAGATCGTCGATCAGATGAGCGAGGTGGAAAACCAGGGCTATGACATTGTTTTGGCCGTGGATCTATCCGGCTCCATGCGCGCGCTGGATTTTGCGACGAAGGAGAATATGGTGAACCGTCTGGATGTGGCCAAGGATGTCGTTTCCGATTTCGTGCTGGATCGCGAAAGCGACCGGATCGGCCTTGTGCTGTTCGGCGATTATGCCTATCAATATGCGCCCTTGAGCCAGGATACGCAGGCGATTGCGAAAATGCTGCAAGAAACGGTCACCAGCATGGCCGGGGACGGTACGGCCATAGGTGACGCGATTGGCTTGTCGGTCAAGGCGCTGAGAAACCGTGCGGAAGGCTCGCGCATTATCATCCTGCTGACCGACGGCGAGGATACGGCCAGCTCTATCCCACCGCCGCAAGCAGCCAAACTGGCGCAGGACTACGGCATTAAAATCTACACCATAGGGATCGGCAGTAACGGACTGGTTCCTTATCCCGATCAATATGGCCGGATCGTCATGGCGGAAATGAGTCTGGACGAAAAGCTGCTGCAGCAGATCGCCGATACCACAGGCGGGAAATATTACCGCGCGACCGATCCACAGGCGCTAAAAAAAGTTTATGACGAGATCAACCGTCTGGAAAAAAGCAAATCCGAAACACGGCGCTATCTCATCCGCACGCCGCTTTACCGTTACCCGCTATCCGCCGCGCTGGTCTGCCTGCTGCTGATGGCGCTCATCCCCGTCTTTCAAAACGCGGCAGGGAGGATAAGCCATGCATGATATGCTGTCTTCCATACTGCCTGAAAGCTTTAATTTCGCGCAAGGCGCCTGGCTCTGGGGACTGGCCGTCCTGCCGATCATCTGGCTTTTATTCGCCCTGTTTTACAGGGGCCATGGCAGCACCGCCCTGAAACTCAAAGACTTCGCCGATCCGCATTTGATCCCCCATCTACTGGAGGATGGCGCTCTTTCCGATAAAAAAACCAGCCGTCCGTGGAAAGCGCTCGCACTCTGGTCTTTGCTTTGGATTTTAGGCGTATTGGCGCTGGCCGGACCGCGCTGGGATTTTACGACTGTCAAGGCGTTCGCGCCTAGCAGCCAGCTTGTCATTGTGCTCGATATGTCGCGTTCCATGGATGCGGCTGACGTCAAGCCCTCCCGGCTGGCCCGCGCCCGGCAGGAAATCGAGGATATCCTAAATGCGGGGGCTGGGACGAATATCGCGCTGATCGCCTTTGACGCCGCGCCGCATATGATTACACCCTTATCGGACGATGTCTCCTCCATAAGACGCCTGCTGCCGTCCCTGACGAGCGATATCGTTTACAGCCAGGGCGCTGACCTCGCGGCGGCGCTGGATATGGCGGCGGGCATGCTGGAGAGCGCGCCCGGCACAAACAAGCATGTTCTGGTCTTAAGCGATGGAGAATTTGAAAGCAGCGATGCTGCGCTCTACCGTGCAACGCAGCGGTTAAGCAAAGCGGGGGCGCGGCTGCATGGTTTCGGATTTGGAAGCGGCGAAGGTGCGCCCGTTCCGGACGGCAAAGGCGGCCTTGTCAAAGACAGTTCTGGCCGAACCGTCATGACCCGTCTGAATGAAGAGCGGTTTAAGCGCCTCGTGCAGGACGGCGACGGTCTCTATAGGCGGGCGTCTTACTTAAGCGACGATACGAACGCTCTTCTTTCGCAAGTTAGAACGCCCGGCGCGGCGGCGGACAAAACGCAGAAAACGACCATGTTCTGGGAAGAGCGCTTTTATATCTTCCTGCTGCCCGCTGCGCTGTTATTCCTGCCCTTTTTAAGGCGGGGCGCGGCCTTCCCCGCGCTTGTGGCGTTTTTTATTCTGCAAGGGGCATCCCCCGCACACGCTTTTGAATGGCAGGATTTATTTCTGAACAAAGAGCAGCAGGCCGCGCGCGCCGTAGAGGAAAAACAATATGATCAGGCCGTGCAGAACTTTGACGACCCTTATCAAAAAGGCGTCGCGCAATACCGCGCCGGGGATTATCAGGGCGCGGCGCAGTCTTTTTCCCAAAGTAACACGCCGGAGATACGGGAAAAGGCCCGCTATAATCTCGGCAATGCGCAGCTTATGGGCGGGCAGATCGAAGAGGCCGTTAAAACCTATGAGGCGCTGTTAAAAGACAATCCGGATCATGAAGACGCCAAATATAATCTGCAGATCGCCAAAAAACTGCTGGAGCAGCAAAAGCAGCAACAGCAGAACCGGAACAATCAGCAAAATCAGGATCAGGAGAAACAAAATCAGTCCGGCGGTTCAGGGCAGGACGATCAGAATCAGGATGAAAAAAATCAGGGCGAGCAGAAAAAACAGGGAGAGAACGGCCAGAATCAAAATGAGCAGAACGGAGAAAATGAATCTGCCAGCGATCAAAAGGGACAGGACAAGGAAGAAGGTGAAAAGCCGGACGAACAAGGCCGGGAAGATAAACGGAAACAGGAGGAGCAAAGCGGCGCGCAAGGGGATGAGGACAAGCGCGATCAGGAACAAACAGACGAGGACGGTCAACGCAAAGGTCAATCGGCGGCGCAGGACGAGGATGGGAAAAAACAGGATATGGATCAGCAGGCAGGCCGGGATGCGGATATGAAACCGGATGCCGCCCCGGAACAACTAAAAGAACAAAAACAGCCCCCCCGGCCGGGAGCGCAGGAAAACGGCCAGCAGACCAGACCGCGCGCACAAAAGGATATCAACGCCGATCAATGGCTGGAACGCATGGAAAGCGATCCGGAGCAGTTTTTGAAAAACAAGTTCTATATTGAATCGCAGCGCGCAGGCGCAACGAAAGGAGATGACAAATGGTAACAGGCGCTCAAAGACACAAGCTGTTTGCTATAGCTTTTATCGTTCTCTTTAGTCTTTTTATAACGGCGCATGCCTTCGCCGCCTCCCTCACGGCGAGCGTTGACCGGGCCACGGTGGGTGCTGGCGAGAGTTTCCGGCTGGAATTATCCTTATCCGGCGCTTCGCCCAAGGGCGGCCCGGATTTCACGCCGCTGGAAAAAGATTTTACTATCGTCTCAAAGGGCCAGTCCTCGCAGACGACGATTATTAACAACCGCGTTTCCAGCAGTATAAACTGGCAACTCGTCTTGATTGCCCCTATTGCCGGGGATTACCGGATTCCGCCTTTAAGCGTCGATACGGATGAAGGCCGTCTGGAATCCGACCCCCTTAAGATCAGCGTACAAAAATCACCCGCCCCCGCGCCGCAGGCCGGGGCGAATGGAACGACCGGAACCGCACCCAAGGCTTTAAGCGTTCAAACCGATATCAGTACCCGCACCCCTTATCAGAACGAGCCGGTGCTTTATACAGTCAAGCTGGTTGTGGCGCGCAGCGTTGGCGATGTGGGCATACCGGAATTTACCGTTCCGGATGCTGTCGTTGAAAAGCTGGGGGATGCCAAGGTCTATGATGCGCGCGCCGGAGGTGCTCCTGTAAAAGTGATCGAAGCACGCTATCTCATCACACCGCTAAAGTCCGGCAAAATAAAGATTCCTCCCTATATCTTCCAGGGTCAGGTTGTTTCGGACGTGCAACGCGGGCGGCGGAGCCTGTTTAACGATCCTTTCTTCGATATGCCGGATCCCTTCGGCATGTTTGAAGGCTTCGGTAATTTTGCGACAACCGAGCCTTTTGCGATTGCTGGAGATGAAGTAACGCTGGATGTGAAAGCGCCTGCTGCGGCCATGGATCCCTGGCTGCCGCTCTATGATCTGCAAATATCAGAGAATTTGAGCGGCGCGGAAGATGCCAGAGTGGGCGAACCGCTAACCTTGAGCCTGACCATGGTCGCCAGAGGGGCAAGCGGCAAAGTCCTGCCCGGCTTAAACGGTCAGATCAAGGAAAACGGGGATTTTAAAATCTATGCCGACAAGCCGGAAACATCCGAAGATATCAGCAAAGACGGCAAAACGATCAGCGGCTGGCGGCAGGAAAGCTACACGCTTATCCCGCAAAAAAGCGGCTCTTTGACCCTGCCCGAAATCAAAGTGCCCTGGTGGAATATCGAGCAAGGTCAGATCGCTTATGCCAGCGTGCCAGCGCGCACCATAACGGTCGCGCCCGGAACGCTCTCGCAAACAACGTCCGCGCCAACCACTGTAAAACAAAGCCCGGCTTCTGCGCCCGATCAGCCAGAAGACAGCACCGCTTCAACCTCGCCGGCCAGCACTGCCCCGGAAAAACTCTCCGTGGTTCTGGATAGCGGGCAAGGCTTATCCAGCCCCCTTCATATTCTGATCGCCGGTCTTGGATTGATGGTTGCGGTTCTTCTTGGCGCTGTGATTATCCTGTGGCGCAAGCTGAAACACTGGGAGCGCCCCAGCGAAGAATTGCCGCATAAGCCTGTGAGGGCTGCGAATGAAGACAAGGTTTCCCTATCCGTGATCAAAAAGGCGGAAAACACGGAAGGGCTGAAAAAGGCGGTGCAAACATACGCGCATCAACATTTAGGGACGTCGAAAAACGCCTCGCTAATGAACATCTATCAAACGCTCGCCCGACACAATCCGCAGGCAGCGTCAGCAGAAAACAGACAGATTTTCCTTGATCTTGACTCGGCGCTCTATGCTGGAAAGACTATCGATCTTGACCGCATTAAGGAGAAGATTGTTGCTTTTTTAAAGACAAAGAGGCAGGAAAGTCAGCGTGACATGCATAGCAACACGCGTATCAATCCAAGTTAGCTCCAACAGCATCATTTAAACTCTGCAGCTTGGATCTGCAGTCCGCATGGGCGTACCATAAGCGGGCTGACCATTTTGCCACAGCACGCTGAGTCATGCCATCACCAGGATAGTTTGGAACGTCATCGCATGTGCGTAAACTGTCCGGTATGTCGGGCTTAACAACCTTAATCTGGGTTTGAGGCGTTCCCGTACAGGCGGTCAATAGCATCACGCAGCACAGGAGCCACAGGGGCATCTTGTTCATCACTTGCTCCTTCAATACGGCCTAAAAGCCGCTCCATGTTTTGGGTTCTTACAATTTGGCGGTTACGCTCTTCTTCCAGTGCTTTGATTTTAGCCTGGGTGTCGGCCTGTAAAATTGACAGGCTTGCCTCATAGGACGCAACACTGGCCTGAGAAGAGAGCAGCTCACGTTTGAGCGTGGTGATCTGGTGGTCTTGCCATGAGATCCAGCCAAACACCAATGCCATGGCGATAAAGCTTCCCAGCCATCGCCAGTTTTTCAATACAAAATCCCAGATCATGGCTGCCTCTTGGTTTCAGAGTTTCCGTTCTTGTGAGCGGCATAGAGATATGCGCCGATAGGACCGCCAGCTAAAATGCCAACATAGGTGAGAATGGACTGGAGCAAGCCGATATCTGCTCCGGCAAGGATCTGATACGCCACCAGCAAATTCGGCAGCACCAGAAAGGCGTATATGGATACAAAAAAAGCCAGACAACGTCTGACCTTCATAGGATCTTCTTTATCGGGTTTGAGCATCAAAATCCTCCAGCATAAATATTGATGGCCGGACGTGCTTTTTTGAGAAAGCCTTCAGTCGTGCCCGCACCAAGGTGGGTGTTGTAGTATTCCTTCCAATAAGCAGCCATGCCGTGCCAGTCCCCCTCTTTGGGGAGAGGTGTTTTAAACCGCAGATAAAAAATGCGGCACATCGCCGCCGCATAAAATAGATTGCCACGCAACTGATCGTGTAAATCCATATCACGCATTATGAGGGTCTTGAGATCGTTTAATAATGTTGGCTTACGGCTTAAATACCTCTTCCAAATATCATCATGCGTAATTGGCTCCATTTGGAAAAAGCCGCGAGCTGGACCGCGTCCGATTTGCTGTACAAAGAATAAACCACTCTCTGCCATTGCCGTTGCCATGACCAGTTGCTCCGCATTTAGTGTCCAGGCATTAATCTGCTGCAAGGCCGGGCGAACAATAAAATCTCTAAATTGCCTAGTATCCATAGCTCCTCCTGTTAGTTTTGCTGTTTGTTAATCTGCTGAATGTCTCTTCGCATATCGACTATTTGGCTTTTTATGGTGGCCAGATCCTCTTTCATCTCACCCACCACGCGGCGGCCGGTCACATCGTTATTGACCTGATATTCTAGAGCTTTGATTTTCTGCTCTGCCGTTGTCATATGCGTAGTGACCCAGGTCACAAGTTTGACCAAGGCTATAAGTACGGCCACGCTGTGAGCAACAATGCCGAACAGCAGACCCCATTCTGCTGGTGTCATGGTTTTTCCTTTCTGTTGATGATGATTAATATTTCGAGAGCACGATCCACTGGCCGCCGTCTGAGTAGATGGTCATGGCGGCGAAGTGGGATGTGAGTGACCAGATTTGTGCGTCCGGGCCACCGGAAGCTCCGGCCATTTGAATTTTGACGTGGTTTCCAGACGGATCGATCTTCTTAATTGTGCAAACGCGGCCAGCCGCTGCGGACGGTGCAGGAATTTCAAATATGATTTGTCCAGAGAATGCGGAAACCAAATATACGCGGTTCAACATATCTGCCTGAAAAGTACCGGATGGTGCTGCAGCATTATCAATGTAACGGCTGGGGCGTGGCATACGATTATCATGACAAATCCACCATGTTGCGCCGTTAGAAACCAATGTGACAGTGTCATATTGCTGTAGCAGTGTGAGCGTCCGGTTATCCGGTCCGGCACCATTGTTTTCCTTGATATTGATCGGATTATCGCGCAGATCTGATTTTTTGAGCGTAACCCATCGCCCGGTAGCATCCCCTGCATTGGGTAAAATCAAATCGTAGGATTTATTAAAGGAGCTGAGCAGATAAAACGTATGCTCCAGATCAATTGAAATATCGCCCACATGGCTGGCCGGAGGATCGATATAGGTGGTGCCGCGCGTCATGCCGTCTACATGAACATCGGTCATGTAAACATCTTTTATGAAGTTCTTTTTGGGAAAGCCTGCATCATATGCCTGGTATTCGCCCTGCAATGTGGGATCCCAAATTGCTGCACCTCCTGTCGCAGAAAACAGCCGCATAATGGTGTTATCATACGAGCCATTATCAATACGGATCCCCGGCGCTAATCCCAAGCACTCCGCATAGAAATTATTAATGATATTGCTGCGCGCTAGAAAGCCGAGCCGGAAGCAAGCTTCAGCATCCTCATGAACATTGGCCTCGCAATCGACAAAAGAGTTGTTGTATTGCCCAGTGGAAACAAAGAACCCAGATCCGGATAAAGGGCTGGAGAGCGAATAAACCCGCACATCGTGGAATTTGTTAGCATTAGGGCTATCACCAAAAGTTTCCGGATCATTCCAATCATCAGGAGTGGTGGTTAACAGCACGCCGTTAATCTTAGGCCGCGCCACCAGCACGCGACTAATATTGTTCCAGTAACACGGCTTGTTGGTGTCATTCCAACCATCGAGCGTCACACCAATTTGTGCATCCCAGATCGTAATATTTTCAATCACGTTTTTTACACAGGGACTGACTTTACCCGCCAAGAAGAGCGCAGAAGCACCACCCACAATCTTGATATTCTCAACGATGCAGTAGCCTTCAACAATTTCAATTGCATTGAAATCGGCGGTGTATGGCGGCACTTCATTTTCATTCAACGGCGTGTCTTGGGCTTGGATTACGCTTTCATCACCCATTCCGAGGATCGCATTGCCGTAATGCATGACGATCGGCCCGGTAATCCGATACGTGCCACGCGGCAAATAGATAGCCTTTTCATTGGCGAGCGCATCATTGAGAGCCTGCGTGTCATCATTCACGCCATCGCCGACCGCACCGTAGTCTTGCGGACGGGCAATTTCTCTGGCGGCCAGATATTGCCGGAGCTTCTGCTTGTTAACGCTCTGCCCAGGGACGAGGATGTTATCGATTTCTGCCATGTTTTACAGCTCCGCTGAAGCCAGAATTAAGCCGCCTGTGCCACGTTGAATGTGGAAACGACCCGAAGTAAGGCCGGAGAAATAAGCAATGTCTACGCGCCCGTGATCGGCATTGTTTTCATGGACAGATGTGATGCTGGCCTGACTTTGCGTGAAATCAGCCGTGTAACCATCCGTCATAGCAATGGGGGCATCCACCTCATAGGACGGGGCGGCACGCATGCCAGGGTGAGAAAATACGGCCTGCATATTGGATCCGGAATTGGCCACGCCGAGGATCGCTCCAATGGGTCGCACGTATCGGCTGACGAGCTTCTCTTCCAATGCCAAAGGCCGAACCAAAAAAGGCCGTTTGGCTGTGCCGATAGAAAGCTGTTCTTGGCCGAAATAAGTATCCTTCGTAGTTATAGCTCCACAATCGACTTTGACCTCGATCTCTATACCGTTCCGGCAATCACCCATATCGGCAATAGCCAAATCAATATCGGAGTTACTGTCATTGGCAACGGAAACTGTGCCTGTAGCAATTTGTGTTGTGCTGGCAAAATCATCTGCAGAGTCAGCCTTGCGAACGGTAATGATGAAGTCCACATTTGCGCCGTGATCGTGGTAAACTCGCGCTGAATAATGGGCAGCCGCATTGTAAAACTTCCAAGCATCCTTGGCTTCAATTCGGCGGCGGAACAAAATGGCTCCGGATCCTGTGAGCGTGGCATTCTCAACAAAGGTGACATGACCAGTTTCAGACAGCGTAAATGCGCTGGTGACATGTTTGATCGTGCCGGCCGATACAGTGCCTTCCGCTTTGACTCTCAGCAAATCAACCGGAGCTTTACCCCAGCTATCTGTTAAGGACTGATCGCCACGGTGAGAAACGCGTCCACAGCCATTTATGATGGCGTTGGCAAGTCCGGCCAGTGGTATATCGTTAAGGACGCCGTAATCTCCACTTGTCGCCACTGCCGCTAGATCCCCTGGCTGTGTTGCTGTGTCAGCCAAGGCACCTTGAGCTGCTGTGGCAAAATCGCCTGTATCGTTATATGCAGCGCTCCCTACGTCAGCAGGCTGCAGAGCTGTATCAGCTAAAGCCCCCTGAGCAGCATCGGCAAAATCTCCAATGTTAGATCCTGCCGCCGTTCCAGCATCAGCGATATCTGACAGGGTATGCGTATGAACGGTATCGGCTTTTCCGGCCACAAGATCGCCAGTAGTAACTTTTCGCGTGGCGTTATCCTGCACAATTGGCATTAACTCATCACCCTGTAGCGGCGTAACCGCCGAGGGCAACTCGGAGATTTTTTTGGTCGTGGTCATGTTTTGCTCCTTATGAAAGGTTATTCAAGAACGAGGACAACAGTTTGATCCCCGCTGGTGGTGGCTGTGACTGGCCCCGCAAAGTCGGATTTATTGCCGTAGCGATCTACGGCACGCAGCCAGTAGTAACGCGTCTCAGAACCAGGCAGCAGATTGCGGGTGAATGAATTGTCGTAGACCTCCAGAATGCGGGCGGCATCCTGTTCCGGTGTGGCCGTATCACTGGTGCGCTCCCACACCTCTACATAGCGGAAGTCGCTTTCTGTAATCGGATCCCAGCTCACCGTGATGTAATCATCACCAGCGCTGGCCGTAACATTGTTTGGTTCGTGCGGTGGCACCGATTGGTTGTTTGGCACAACCACCTGCGGCGCATCGCCCATGGTTTTAAGATCAGACTGCGTGAAAGCGTAAACACCTTCGCCGTCTTCATCGAGGGTGAGGTCTACGCCCATCTCCTCGGTCATCTGCCAATTCACAACACGGCACGGCAGGCCATTGATACCAAACCGCTCCAGATCAACCGCGACCGTGTTTCCGGCCATAACCTGAAATCCAGCCAGATTACATGGGTACTGGATTTGCCGTTGTCTGCGAATTTGCTCCAGCGCAATCTTGGCAATGCGCTGCGCCATGGTGTGAGATGTGGTGAATGAAAGATCAAGCGTGGAAACGATCTCTTCACCGCTGTCTTCAGCAATATACAGATCAGAGTCGACCGCCGGATAATCTGTGGCTTGCCAGTTATGATCCGGTGATACAAACGCACCCTTGATGGTGTTGAAGAGTTGGCGGCGTGATCGATGCGGACGCATCACAACAGCATCGCGCAAGAAGCTTTCATCAAAGGTTTTGACGGGTGCATAATAAGCTCCAACCTGTAATCGCCATTTACCGCCCGTGTAGGTCAAATATCCAGCGCAACTGCCGAGTACGGCTTCCAGAATATCTCTGGGGTTATCCGTCAGATCCACAACACCGTTGCAGGTGTAGCGTTTCTCCGTACCGTCCAGCGTAGCCACATCCTCATCGCAGATATTGGCAGCGGCGATAAAGGAATTCATGTCAATTTCATCGGCGTTGGCAGCAAGGCCAAAATCAGAGAGCAAATAATCCAACACACAAAGAGCGGCATTATCAGACCAGACCGTGCTTGTTGTGCGCGGATCATAGACTTTGCGGCCTTTAACGATGGCCGATATATTCGGTGTGCCACTCGCATAGGCTTTATCGTCATAACGCATCTGAGCGTGGATATAAGCCAAACCACGCAGACGGTGGGCGTTTGTCCATTGACCGCCGGAATTACTGACCAGAATGGAATCGGCCTGCTGATCAGTTTCTCCAAGATGCTTATAAATGCTAGCGAAAACAGTGCCGTCACGTTTGTATGGCTCAGAGGTGGCATCGCCATTGCCATCGAGAGGCACTGTTTCATCGTTAAAGAGGATCTGCTCGATCTCTTCCACCTCATGCGCGGCCAGCACAATAACCCAATGCAGCATGTCGAGCTTGTTATCGCCGCCACTAACCGGACGGCTGTGTGTGAACACAAGCGGCCCCGAAACCCGTGTCCGTCCATAAACAATGCGGTGCGCGGTGATGGGCTGGTTAACCATCTCCGTCCGGCCACGGCTTCCAGCTCCGGAAGACACAGATGTGACCGACGGGTTCGTAAACTTCGCCTGCTTAGGTTTTGGTGCAAAAATGGGGGCTGTGAATGAGACAACAGCGGATCCAACAACACCGCCAACAATAGCGCCGATAATTCCACCGCCGACCACACCGCTGACGAAGTTGGAAGCAACTGCGCCAAGAACAACTGGAACAACCTGGGGCATTATCCAATTCTCCAAGCACGTACCGCCTGAAGCGATGGAAAGCCGATCAAACCCTCACGCCCAGGTGCAAAGATATGTTCTCCAGCGCGAATGCCCAGCGTATCTCCACGACCAATATCAAATAGACAAACATCGCCGCGTTGCGCTGTTAATGGCGGGATTTCAGGAATGTTGTATTTGGCAGCTACGGCATCGGCGATTCCAGCAACACCGCCACACTTGTTCAAAAGCCGTAATGCTTGGATCTGGCTTTTATAGCCACGATAGCCTTTCGCCAAATCATGGCCTGTGATGGCCTCTACACAATCCATGGCGAATAGACAGCAATCATTCTCTCCCCACACGAAAGGCTTTTGACGAGTGTCAGCGATGAATTTGGCCAGACGTTCTGGCCAATCTGAAAGACGTTTAATTTCTGACATGGTTTATTCCGGTGCGCGGCCCCAGATGATTTTCTTGTCCTGCATGGATGGGACGTATTCCAACCCCTTATCGCCTGGGAAGCGTGATTGTTGATCCGCATCTGTGTAGCGACGGGTGCGGACACGTTCTAAATCTCTTAAGCGGCTTTCAGCCGTAAGCGTGATGGTGGCCGTATCGCCGCCATCAGCAATCTCAGCCGTATCCATACGGCCATCAAAAATAAGGAAGGGATCGGCAACGAGGGTGCTGAAATCCTCGTTAATGAACCCCAAATACATGCGGGCTTTATGCCCCTGAATTTTGGCTGTGCTGACCTTAGTGATCAGGTCGGCTGGAATACCGCTAAGCTGGAAGCTGGCGCCTGTAGCCTTCAGCTCTGTTGTTTCTTCAACCGTGCTGACTTTGCCGAGATCACCAGCGCCGTACCAAATCTCATCATCCCAGCTTAATTGCCCAAGACCACTCCATGCCCGATCAATCATCTCACCGAAATCAAACTCGGCGAGGAGAATTGGACGCACTACCTGCTTCTCCGTCTCAGCAGACAGAGTTGCATCCAGGCGTTTTTCAGACATTTTTAGGTCAGGATTTGTTCAAAACTTAATGTGTAAGAAGATCGGTTCGGCGGGACAGTGGGGTTATTCCCTGCATCATCCTCAGTTAAGCGCATCAGGACGGCCATGCCGCCCAGCACAATGGGTTGTTCAGTAATGACTGCGCGTATCTTTGGTGCAACGTTCACAACTGCAGTGCCTTCAATGTTAGTCACCACATCCTCAATAATCAGATGAGCATGTCCTTCAGCGGGGGAGATGCTCTCTCCGGCATTGATAACTGTCGCATATGGGCGCAAACCATTGATTTGAAGAATGCGATCAGAGCCATCAATCAAGGTTGGTTGGCCTTCGCCTTCAAAAAAACCGCCGCCAACTTGGACAAGCAGATCGTCATCATTCTCAGCTTGGAGGACAAAACCTTCCTCAACGCAGATTTCCAAAGCCTCTCCATGTTCGATGGTGAGAAGAAAGCCTCTATCGGTTTCAAACGGGATCCCGACATTGTCAGCCAGCAACGTGTCGCCAGCCTCCGTCAGCAAGGTCACTTCATCATAAAAGATCAGCACGGCATCAAAGCCACTTCCAAATAGTGCGTTTTCCTCAGCGCCAAGCGGCGGGCTTTCCTCAACCGTTAAAAAGCCGTCCTCATTGGTGTCATCATCAAAATCATAACGGTCATCAAAGAATGTCAGCCCGATCTCATCGGCATAGGCATCCATGCTCAGCGTGACCGGCTTTTGAACCAGGCGGCGAAAATCCGGAACAAGGATCTGGCCGACCGCGCCTTTAAGCTGGGCAATCAGAGCGTCCAATTTTCGCGCACGGGCATTTTCAAGCTCGAACGTAAACTCAGCCACCCAGCGCGTGCCTTCACGCTCCAGCACATCAAAGTGACCAGTAAGCTGCGATAAAAACCGCGCAGATCTGTGTTTGATGTAGAAGCTCTGGCTTTTCGGATATATCCCGTCCGGCCAGTTCAGCGTCATTGCGGTAAGACCTCAATCAATTCCAAATCAAAACTACTCAAACGGCGGTTATCCGTAGCATTCTCAGCTGCATCATCATCCACAAGCCGCATACGCACGCGGCAATCATCTGTAATGAGTGGCCCGACTGTAACGGCCTCACGCAGACGCGGTGCAATCGCCACGGAAGCAGCACCAGTATTATCGGCATCTACGTCTTGCAATGTGATGTGACTGCGTCCAGGCGAAGTTTGAATGAGATCGCCAGCCCTTAAAACGCCCTCCGCATCAGGTGTAAATCCGTTAACAGTCAGTGTGTTTGCCGTACCACTGACTAGCTGAGGATTGCCAGCTAGAGAGCCTTTGGCAGAAGCTCTGCGAAAATCAGGT
>MDSW01101747.1_pt1 | contig 13832 bp, 13 predicted proteins | sample 811171 | NCBI WGS metagenome assembly MDSW01 (sample SAMN05326641, study PRJNA326480) | marine metagenome | isolation source: seawater | place: Atlantic Ocean: North West | collected 2012 | reverse complement strand
CTCCGTGAACAAGAGTTTCCTAGCGCACCGCTAAAACACCTGCAACCAGCAAAGTTGTTTTGCTGGCAAGAATGTTGTTGTCTCACGACATGGCGTCGGTTCTCCAAGGAGACCTCGACCATGGAACCTACGACCGGCCTGATCCTGCGACGGATCACGCAGACAAATCTCTCTGTTGCAGCGCACAAGCTTGCTACCCTCATCCTCGATGCCATCGCCTGGAAGGATGGCTACAACGGTTTGTCGCGCGGAACGGCAGCCTTCACCCTCTCTGCCCTAGCGGAGAGGATGGGTGTTTCACGACAATATCTTTCGGTTCTTTTGAGCGAACTTGAGACGTCGGAGTTGCAGCTCGAGCGGGCGAAGCCGAATGGCAAGTTCGCGCCCTGGATCTTTCGGTTTTCCGCCTTCGACAAGGAGAGTGAACCCCATGATCTCGTGTCAGGTGAAGACGACACATCACTATCTAGAGATAATAATAACAAAACTATCTTCTCAGGGCTGATCGATATCACCGCGAGTTCGAACGTTTTTCAGACCAGTTGGGCAGAGCTCATCAAAGCGGCGAAGGCCACGTTGCCCTGCTGGAACATCGACACCCAGGTCATCTGGGATCGCTTCCTCGCCTTCAACCGATCCCGAGGCAACGGCAGGGTGCCGGCCGGCTTCCTGCTTGGCTTCATGCGCCGATGGCGAAATTCGTGGGGAACTCCAACTCGTCCCGCGGTCAAGCCGCCCGCCAGACCAATAACGGATCCCAAAGAGCGCGAATTGCTGAGACAGATGCAAGCCGCACCAACTGCGAACCGCCAGTTCCACGCGTCCGACTTGTGTCGCTTGATCGGACACGCTGCCTACGAAGCGCGTGTACTCGATGTGATTCGCAAGTTCGGGTGTCAGAGGTTTTCAGCAACCTTGGCGGTGCACGGACGAGCGGTGCTGGCAGGCGAGATTCAGCGGTGACTTGAATGAGATTGGGGCTGCGACTTCAAAACAGACAGAGATCTGAAGAGATTAGACGGGTTCTCGGATAGCACTCCCGCATGCCGCTTCAAATCGGAAACGTCACGCAACCATGGCAATACACAACGCTGGTTGCAGCACCAGGACGCGACCGCCTAAACTCAAACAGAAACCGAACCAGCGCCTCCGCTACAAGACAGACCGAGAAGTCCGACAAATCCTGACGACGGACAGAGCCTGACGACCGAAATCGGTGGACCGTACTCTACATGATCGAAGCCATCTGTCCAAATTTGACGTATGGCCGTGACATCTCTGTTGAAACGACGGAGATGAATAATGACGCACGAACAACACCTCGCTCTCGATCTGATCGTCCGATTGGCCAACCGTTTCGGTCCCGCCAGCCGTATCGCAAAGGAACTGCCCGGCTGGCTGGAGTACCTGACCGAAGTCGAATGTCCCGAACGGCCCCGTAGCCGACCAAGCTCGCAATGGTGGAACAAGATCAGGACCATCGCGCACGACCTTGCGCCGAGCGCCGGGGGCGGCGAGGGCGAGATCGTTCAGCGCAATGCTACCCTTCTTGGCGAGCATTTCGGGCTATCCCCTGCCGAAACATCCATGCTGACCTTCGTCGCGTTCTACAAGTTGTTCGATGGCTTCGAGCATGTCGTCGATGGCGCGCTGGAAACCAGAGAAGTCACGGTGCCGCTACTGTTGTCGTGGTTCTGCGCGGTGCCCGAGCCTGAAATCCGCACAGCCATGCGGGCATCCGGTCGCCTCACTTGCTCGGGATTGGTGCAGCGCAACAGCGGCGGGCGTCACCGCCGGATGCCGTTCGATCTGTCTGATCGCCTGACCCTCGCGCTACTTGCCGAAGTGGATAGCATTTCCGACCTGATCGCCCTGATGTTCCCGCGTGCGGCTGCGCCGCAGGCTCAATGGCAAGACTTCGAAGGCCTAAGCCAAGATGCGGACCTGATGCGTGAACTGCTGTCCAAGGCGCTGGCAAAGCGCCAACCAGGCGTGCACATACTGCTCTATGGCCCTCCCGGCACAGGCAAGACCGAGTTCGCCAAGGTGCTCGCGCATGAGGTCGGCGCTGAACTGCGCGCGGTCGGCGAAACTGACGATGACGGAGGCGATCCGTCGCGCCGGGAGCGTTTGGCCGAGCTCACAATGGCATCTCGCATGCTAGGGGCGCTGTTGCGCAAATCAGCTGATGATCGCACTTGCCCTTTCCCCGGACACTCTTATCCCGCGGCCACGGTCATCGGGATACCGAGTGCCGTGAAGCGGTTGAGGACCGCCGCGCGGATCTGGACCTCTGCCACTTGGCGGTCAAAGTCCCGCGACATCAACCGCTGGCCGAGCAGCTTCACGCAGTTCATTTTTGTTTCGACCCTGCTGCGGCGGTGATACCCGCTCCAGTTCCGCCAGAGCGCCCGGCCCAAGTGCTTCGATGCTCGCAGGATCTCGTTGCGCGCGCGGGCTCCGGCTGTGTCCGGCTTCCATGGCCTGGCATTCCGTCTCGGCGGGATGATAGCTGCAGCATCGCGCGCGGCGATGGCGTCGTGGCAGGCGCGGGTGTCATAGGCACCGTCGGCGGTGACGGTGGCGATCTCCTCCTCCGCCGGGATCTGGGCAAGCAGGTCCGGCAGCATCGGCGCATCGCCGACATTGCTGGACGTGACCTCGACGGCCCGGATTTCCAATGTTTCCTCGTCGACTCCGAGGTGGATCTTGCGCCACACGCGCCGTTTCGAGCCGCCATGCTTGCGCGTATGCCACTCACCTTCACCTTCCACCTTGATGCCGGTGCTGTCCACGAGCAGGTGCAGCTGCCCCTTCGAGCCGCGATACGGAATGATCACGTTCAAGGTTTTCTGGCGGCGTGACAGAGTGCTAAAGTCCGGCACGGACCAGTCGAGCCCAGACAGTTCGAGCAGGCTCGCCACGAAACCGGTCGCTTGGCGGAGCGGCAGCCCGAGGAGGATCTTGAGGGTGAGGCAGGCCTGGATCGCCGCGTCGCTATAGGCCTGCTGACGGCCGCGACGCCCCGACGGAATGGCTTCCCACTGCATCGAGGGATCGAACCAAACGGTCAGTGATCCCCGCTGCCTCAGCGCCTGATTGTAGCTTTGCCAGTTGGTGGTCTTGTAGGTCGTCTTCGGAGGTCTGCTCATGCTGCCCAGCTAGCATGCCGGATTCACAACATGAATCCTCCCGGATTTGCGCAACAACGCCGTCGAACGCCGCCAAGGTGAAATCCGTGGTCGCACCTCCGAAGGCCAGCACTTCCCAGGCGCAGGAATTAGCGCCCTCGGAAACGCTGTTCCGCACACCGCAGGCCGAATATACCCGCAAGCTGATCGCCGCGATGCCGCGCATGGATCGTCTTGGCGACGGGATGCCGGGATAAGACGCGCTGGCAGTGCGGCTCAGCCCTGTGAGGGCCGGGCCGACCGCGCGGCCAGCGCCGCGCCCAGTCCGAACAGCGCCGCTAGAATCCACAAATGCCGGATCGCGGTCGCCAGCTCTGGCCCGGTGGCGCCCATGCTGGCCAGCTGGGTATAGGCGTCGATCATCGGCGTGGCGGGAATGGCCGCCGCGATCGCTTGCAGCGCCGGGGGGATCGCCTCGATCGGCCAGGAAAAGCCCGAAAGGAAGAAAAGCGGCAGGCCCATGGCCAGCAGCACGGGCTGGATCACCTCGGTCCGTTTCAGCAGCGCGGCGATCAGTTGCGCCATCAGCCCCGTGGCCAGCACAAAGGGCAGGCCAAGTGCCGCCACCAGCCGCAGATCGCCCAGCCATGGCAGGCCGTAGGCGCGCGGCAGCGCCACGAGGAACAGCGGCAGCAGCGCCGCGTAGATCACCAGCCAGGCCAGCCCGCGCCCGGCCAGTTGCCGCGCGACCGGTGCAGGCGAGGGGCGGCGGCGCACCGCCACCAGCGCCAGCCCCATCGCCATGGTCTGGTGCAGGATCAGCACGAAGGCAGCGGGCAGGACATAGGTCGCGTAACCACCCGAAGGGTTGAACAGCGGCACCTCGACCAGTTGCGCCGGGCTGGCCAGCGCCGTGGCGGTTTCGGCGTCAAGCTGCTGGCCCGCCATCAGACGCCCGGCGGCGATGGTCGCACCCATCTGCCGGACGGGAATGGCCATGCCGGACAGCACCTTTTGATAGACCAGAAAATAGCTGGCATCGCCATAGACAGCGATGGGACTGGGCCGGCCCGACAGCAGGTCCCGCTCGAACCCCTGCGGGATCAGCACGATGCCGTAGGCGTCGCGCGATTGCACCGCGCGGTCGGCGGCGGCCATGTCGGTCAGCCGGGCGGCCAGCGTCACGCTTTCGCTGGCGTCGATCCTGCGCAGCACCTCGCGCGCGCTTTCTCCGCCATCCAGATCGACGGCCACGACCGGCACGACGCGCAGCAATTCGGGGCGGTAGGGCGCGGGGTAGATCAGCCCATAGATCGCCAGCGCCAGCACCACGATCATCAGCACCTGACGATCACGGAAGATGCCGGCCATCTCGGCCCGAAAGGCACGGATCATGGCGCACCCCCGTCCAGTGCGCGGCGCTGCATCAGCGCCAGCCGCACCAGCACCAGCACGGCCAGCCCGGCGGTGATCGCCAGCAGCGCCAGCAGCGGCGGCAGCGACAGGTCGCGCGGCGTGGCGCGCAGGGTCTGGTCGATGCGCAATTGCAGATACCATGTGCCGGGCAGCAGATCGCTCCACCACCTGGCCAGCGCGGGCATCGCCTCGCGCGGGAAGCCGATGCCCATATAGCCAAAGGCCGGGGCCAGCATTATCGCAACCCCGCTGATGGCCAGCCCGAAATCGCGCATCAGCAGATAGGCCAGCCCGCCGATCAGCGCCGCCGCGACGACGAACAGCACCGCGCCAATCAGCAGCAGCGCGACCGACCCGCGCAGCGGCACCTCCAGCACGCCGAACAGCACCAGATCGGCCAGCCCGATCACCGCCAGAAAGATCAGCGTATAAGGGATCAGTTTGCCCAGCATCGCGGGCAGTACACCCCCCGCCTGCCGCGACAGGGCCAGCATCGGCGGCGCGCCGCCGGTGGCCGGGCGGGCGAAATCCAGCGCCAGCGCATAGGTGACGGCGGCGGCGGCCATGATCTGCACCACCGCGGGCACCACCGCCGACAGCAGAAAGTCGATATAGCTGAAGGCCGGGTTGAACAGCGCATGGATCTGCATCGGGATCGGCTGCACCAGCGCGGCAACGGCGGTCGCATCGGTGCCCTGCGCGCGCAGCATCCCCATCTGCGCGCCGGCGATGAAGCTGTTGATCGCGCCCCGCGCGCCCCGCGCGGCGATGGCCCCGGCGGTCATGTGCTGATTGTCATAGAACAGCACGATTTCCGGCCGACGGCGATCCAGCAAGTCACGCTCGAAGCCCTGCGCGATCAGCACCGCCCCGCGCGCCCGCCCGGCGCGGATATCGTCGCTGGCCGCGGGCAGGCTCAGCGCCGGGTGGGTGGTCAGTTCGGGCGTTGCCTCCAGCATCCGCGACAGCGAGCGGCTGGTCTCGGTCCGGTCCAGATCGACGACGGCAAAGGGCAGGTCGGTCGGGATACCGCGCAGAAACACCGCCGCCAGCACCGCCAGCAGCAGCAGGGGCAGGATCAGCGTCAGCCAGATCAGCGCCGGATGCCCGGCGATCAGCGACAGCTCGCGCCGTGCGACATGGGCGATGCCGCGCATGGCGTCACAGACCGTCCGGCAGCAGCGCCGACATGCCGGGGCGCAGGCCCTCGACCGGGGCGTCGGGGGTCGCGCGCAGCTCGAAGCTGCGCAGGTCGAAATCGCCGGTCGCCCGCGTCGCCCGCCAGCTTGCGAAATCGCCCTGTATGTTCAGCAGGGTGACGGTGGCGGCCACATCGCGATCCAGCGCCGGGACGCGCACGGTCAGGGTGCCGCCGACCTCGACACCATGCAGCAGGTCTTCACGAATGTTGAAGGTGAACCACGCATCCGCCGGCTGCACGAGCGTGAACAGCGGCGCGCCGGGGCCGATGTTTTCGCCCATCTCGATCATTCGGCCGGTGATCTGGCCATCCATCGGGGCATAGACCTGCAAGTCGTCCAGATTGGCCTGTTGCTGGGCCAGCGCGGCGCGCGCCTGTTCGGCCTGTGCCTTGGCCGCCGCGCGCTGTTCGGGCGTGGCACCTGCGCGCACCAGATCAAGCTGTGCCTGCGCGGCATCGACCTGTCGTTCGGCGGCTTCGAGGTTGCGGGTGCCCTGTTCGACCACCGCCTGCGACCGCACACCACGCGATTCCAGCGCGATGTTGCGCTGCTGGGCATCGCGGGCCAGCGCCAGATCGGCCTGCGCGGCCGCCAGTTGCGCCTCGGCGGCGCGGACGTTTTCGGGGCGGATGACAGCGACGGCGGCGGCGTTGCTGTCGGCGGCGGCCAGCGCGGCCTCGGCCTGACCATAGGCGGTCAGAAGCTGGGGGTTTTCCAGCCGCACCAGCAATTGCCCCTGCGTTACGCTATCGCCGGTATCCGCCCCGATTTCGGCCACGCGCCCCGAAATCCGGGCACTGACATCGACGCGCGGCGCGGCGACCTCGCCCTGAATGACCACCGGGCCGGGGCGTGTCAGCGCCCAGATCGCCACGGCCACCGCCGCGACGATGACCAGCAGCACGGCATAGGCCAGCCGCGCCTTGCGCGGAGCAGTGGTGGGGGGAATGTCCGTCATCGCAATACCCTAGCTATACGTGTAAAAGCCTTCGCCCGAGGCGACGCCAAGCTTGCCCTTGTCCAGAAAGTCGCGCTTCAGAAGCCGCGCAAACTCCTGCGCCTTGGGGCCGCCCGCGGACGAAATATGCCAGGCCGTGTTCAGCCCCACGATATCATATATCTGGAAGGGGCCAAGCGGCGCGCCCGTGGCGATGCGCCAGACCTTGTCCACGTCCTGCGGGGCGGCCACGCCATCGACCAGCAGCGCGGCGGCGGCTTGCAAAAACGGCACCAGTAGCGAATTCAGCACATAGCCGGGCTGCTCTTTCTCCAGCACGATCGGCACCATGCCGATGGCTTTGGCAAAGGCCTGAACCTCATCGCGCACGGCCGGATCTGTGCCGGGATGGCCCATGATCTCGGCAATGTTGTGGCGCCAGATATGGTTAGCGAAATGCAGCGCCAGAAAGCGGTCGGGTTGGGCGGTCGCACCAGCCAGTTCCGAGGGCAGCAGCGTCGAGGAATTGGTGGCAAGGATTGCGCCGTCTTCCATCAGCGGGGCAAGCCGCGCGTAAAGACCGCGCTTGATCTGCGGGTTTTCGGGCACCGCTTCGATGACCAGATCGGCATCGGCCACAGCCTGCGCCAGATCGGTGGTCAGCGACAGCCGCGCGCGGGCGCCGGCAATGTCATCGTCGCCCAGCTTCAGATCGGCCTGCATCTGCGCGGAGATCGCATCCAACGCCTCGCGCGCCTTGGCCAGCGCCTCGTCCGAGACGTCTTGCGCGATCACCTCAAACCCGTGGCGGGCGGTTTGCAGCGCGATCTGGATGCCCAGAACCCCCGCGCCAATGACTGTAACCCTGCTGATGGCCATGGGGACCTCCTGCTATAGATTTCTTTCGTTATTCAGATAACACTTGAAATCCGCAATGCAAGGGGCCATCTGTGCCAGCAGGCAAGACGTGCCACTACTCTTGAACAGGAGATCCCCATGGCCCCGAAAAACCGCCCCTTCCCGCCCAGCCTGCCAATGTCGCATGAACCCGATGCGACGGCTGCTTTCTGGCGCAATGACGCCACCAACACGCTGCCACCGCCCGACATGACCGGCACCTATCGGCGCCACCGCCCGCTGGCACCCGAAGGCATCGCCAAGCGCCGCGCCACCATCGTCGGCGGCGGTATCGCCGGGCTGGCGGCGGCGTTTTACCTGATCCGCGACGCCCAGATGCCGGGCGAGAACATCACCGTGATCGAGGGGCTGTCGGTTCCCGGCGGGTCGATGGACGGCGCCGGCAACGCGCAGGACGGCTATATCGTGCGCGGCGGGCGCGAGATGAACTGGAATTATGACAATCTGTGGGACCTGTTTCAGGACATCCCCGCCGTCGAGATGCCCGAGGGCCATTCGGTGCTGGACGAATACCGCGCGCTGAATGACGCCGATGCCAACGTCTCGAAGGCGCGGCTGATGCACAAGCAGGGCCAGATCCGCAATTTTTCGACCCTGGGCCTGACCAAGCCCCAGCAATGGGAACTGGTGCGCCTGCTGCTGGCCCGCAAGGAGGATCTGGACGACAAGACCATCACCGACTGGTTCTCGCCCGGTTTCCTGCAAAGCAATTTCTGGTTCTTCTGGCGGTCGATGTTCGCCTTCAAGAACTGTCACAGCCTGCTGGAAATGAAGCTGTACATGCACCGTTTCCTCGATGCGCTGGACGGGCTGAACGACATGTCGGCGCTGGTGTTCCCGCGCTATAACCAATACGAGACCTTCATCCTGCCGCTGGTGAACTGGCTGAAAGCGCGCGGCGTGAATTTCCGCTATGACACCCGCGTCACCGATCTGGAGATGACCGAGCGCGGCGGCCAGCGCACCGTCACGGCGATCCATGCCGAGGTTGACGGCACGGCGCAGGTGATCCCGGTCGGCGACGGCGATCTGGTCTTTGCCCTGCCGGGGTCGATGACCGAAGGCACGGCTTACGGCGACATGGACACGGTGCCGGTGCTGGCGCGCGGCAATGCCGAGCCGGGGCCGGACAGCGACTGGCTGCTGTGGAAGAACCTCGCCGCGAAATCGCCGGTTTTTGGCAAGCCGCAGAAATTCTATGGCGACGTGAACCGCTCGATCTGGGAATCGGTGACGCTGACCTGCAAGCCCTCGCCCCTGACCGAGAAGATCGCCGAATTGTCGGTCAACGACCCCTATTCGGGCCGCACCGCGACCGGCGGGGTCATCACATTCACCGATTCCGGCTGGGTGATGAGCGTGACCGCCAACCGCCAGCCGCATTTTCGCGACCAGCCCGATGATGTGCTGGTGCTGTGGGCCTACGGGCTGGACATGGACGGCGTGGGCGATGTGACCGGCAAGACCATGGCCGACTGCACCGGGCGCGAGATTCTGGCCGAGCTGTGCCACCATTTGGGGCTGTCCGAACACCTCGACCAGATCGCGGCGGCGACCAAGGTGCGGCTGGCGCTGATGCCCTATATCACCGCCGAATTCATGCCGCGCGCGGCGGGCGACCGGCCGCATGTCGTGCCCGAAGGCTGCACCAACCTTGCCCTGTTGGGGCAGTTCGTGGAGACCGCGAACGATGTGGTCTTCACCATGGAAAGCAGCGTGCGCACCGCCCGGATCGGGGTCTATAGCCTGCTGAACCTGCCCAAGCAGGTGCCGGATATCGCGCCCACGCAATACGACATCCGCAACCTGCTGAAGGCCGCGCGGGCGATCAATAACGGCGAGCCCTTCCCCGGCGAGCGGCTGCTGCACAGGGTCTTGGACAAGACCTATTTTGCCCATATCCTGCCGCCGCTGCCCGAGGATGAGCCCGGCACGATGCGCCGCATCGAGGAAGAGCTTGGCGGGCTGTTCGGCAAGGGCGAGCGCGCCGTGCAGTCGCTGATCGACCAGATCGCCGGGCTGCGCGACAAGCTGTCCGGCGGGCACGACACGAAAGAAGGATGACCCGATGGCCGCACCGAAACGCCTGACCCGGCAACAGGCCCAGCAGGAAACGCGCGCGCGTCTGATCGACGCGGCGCTGAACCTGATTGCCGAGGCGGGCGTCGGTGCGGCCTCGATCCGGGGGATCTGCGAACGCGCCGGGTTCAGCCAGGGCGCGTTCTATTCGAACTTTGCCAGCAAGGACGACCTGTTGCTGGCGCTGGTTGCCACCCACATGACCCGCATCGCCCGCGATCTGGTCGATCTGGTGCAGGCGACCGAGGGCATGGGTCTGGACGACAGCCTGATCCGTCTGGGCGCGCGGCTGGGTGAATTGTCGCGCAACCCGGTGCTGTCGCGGCTGATTATCGAGATGAACCTGCACGCACAGCGCGATGCGGATTTTGCCGCGCAGTTTGCCGAGGTAACGGCCAGCTATCGGCGGGAATTCACCGCTATTACCGAGGCCCTGATCGCCCGTCATCACCTGACCCCGCGCCAGCCCGCCGCCGAGATCGCGGAAACGATGCTGGCGCTTTGGTTCGGCGAGATCGTCCAGAACCGCGAAGCCGGGACAGCCAGCGTTGCCGATCTGCAAATGGCCTATTTCCGGGCTGTGACCCATGGTTAGGGGGCAAATCTGCGGCCATGGATGTGGCGGGTCGGTTCAGGGCCGCAACAACCCGCGCAGCCATTGGCTTGCGGGGTCGGTATGCTGATCGGCGTGCCAGTAAAGATGCAGTTTGACCGGGCTTAGCGCGGCGGGCGGATCAGTCAGGACCAGCGCCCGGCCCGGTTGCAGGCGCGCGGCAATGCGACGTGGAATCGTGGCCAGCAGGTCGGACCCCTCGGCCACGGTCATCGCGGTGCCATAGCTTTGACAGCGCAGCCGCACCCGGCGGCTGATTCCAAGCGCCAGCAGCGACACATCCTCGATCACCGCGCCATCGTGACGCGTGGACACGGCGATATGATCCGTCGCAGCGTAGGCGGCAAAGGTGGGGGTGGCGGCAAAGCCATGCCCGGCGCGGCTGACAACGCAGAAATCATCGCTGAACAATGGCGCATGGCGCAGCGTCTCGGGCACCGGGTGCGGCACATCGACGGCCAGATCAATGCTGCGCGCAGCCAGCGATTTAGCCATCATCGCCCGTGCCACGCGCACCGAATGCACCGTCACCGCCGGTGCCTCAGCCGCCAGCCGCGACATCAGCACCGGCAGCAGGATCGTCTCGGTCGCCTCGGGCAGGGCGATGCGAAAGCTGCTCTGGCTGGCCTGCGGATCAAAGGCACCCCATCGGTTGATCAGCGCATCCAGCCGCGTCAGTTGATCCAGCAATTCCGGGGCCATGCGGGCGCAGGCCGCCGTCGGCTGCATCCGGTGGCCCTGCCGCTGGAACAGAGGCTCGCCGAAATGATCGCGCAGCCGCCGCATCGCGTGGCTGACAGCCGATGGCGTCAGCGACAACGCATCGGCCGCGCGCGTCAGGTGCCGTTCCTGCCAGACCATCGCAAAGACGCGCAGCAGGTTCAGGTCCAGCCTGTCGTACCGTGAATGAATTTTGTTCATTGGGATCGTTTAATATTCATCATTTGTATTCATTCCCATGCCGAGGCAGTTTTGTCGAGGTCCGGCAGGGTGGGGGCCGGCCCACACATGGACCGGGGAGGGTTCACAGATGATTGACAGGGAAACGCGTGCATGACCGCCGCACCGATCTGGGCGGCCAGCTATCCGCAGGGGGTGTCGCCCGACCTGACGCTGGGCGAGGATGAAACCTTTCTCAGCGCGGTCGAGGACAGCATGGAGCGTTTCGCCGGTCGCGTGGCCGTGCGCTGTCTGGGCACGGACATGACCTATGCCCGTCTTGACGTGGAGTCGCGCGCAATGGCGGCGGGGTTGCAGGCACTGGGGCTGGCACCGGGCGCGCGGGTGGCGCTGATGATGCCGTCACTGCCGCAATATCTGGTGGCGTTGATCGGGGTCTTGCGCGCCGGCTTTGTCGCCACCGGCGTAAACCCGCTTTATACCCCGCGCGAGTTGCACCATCAGTTGGTCGACAGCGGTGCCGAGGCGATCATCCTGCTGGAACAATTCGCGGCAGGTTTTGAATCGATCCGGGCCGGGACTCCGGTGCGCCATGTCATTCTGACTTCGGTCGGGGATGTGTTCGGGGGGCTGAAAGCCGCGGTTGCGAATTTCAAGTTGCGCCACATTGACAAGGCGGTTCCGCCCTATCGCCTGCCCGGTTCCTTGCGGCTGAGGGCGCTGCTGGCGCGGGGCAAATCCGCGCCATGGCAGCGCCCTGACCCTGCGCCCGGCGATACCGCGGTTCTGCAATATACCGGCGGCACGACCGGGATCGTCAAGGCGGCGATGCTATCGCAGCGCAATGTGCTGGCCGCGATGCGGATGTCGCAGGCCTGGCTGACCCCGGCGCTGGAGGCCGCGCCAAAAGTCGCCGCCCCGGTCGGCATCATGCCGCTGCCGCTGTATCACGTCTATACGCTCTATACGACGGCGATGCTGCTGGCAAAGGGCGGATGCTCGGTTCAAGTGCCGAACCCGCGCGATCTGGGATCGCTGATCGCGGCGATGAAGGCGCAGCCGTTTGACCTGATGACCGGGTTGAACACGCTGTATGCCGGGCTGATGGTGCATCCCGATATCGGCAGTGTCGACTGGTCGTCGGCGCGCACCTTTATCGCCGGCGGCACCTCGACCCACCGTCACACCGCCGAGGCGTGGCACAAGCTGACCGGCCATTGGATCGCCGAGGGTTGGGGCATGTCGGAAACCTGCGGCGCGGGAACCTGCAACCCGTTTCCGGTGCCGGGCTTCAATGCCTCGATCGGGCTGCCGTTGCCTTCAGCCATCATCGAGATCCGCGATGAGGACGGCACCGCGCTGCCAACCGATATCCCCGGCGAAATCTGGATCAAAAGCGAAAGCGTGATGAAGGGTTACTGGAACAAGCCCGAAGAAGACCCGTTTGACGACCGTGGATTCATGGCGACCGGCGACATTGCCACCATGGATGCACAAGGTTTCGTGCATATCGTGGATCGCAAGAAGGACATGATCCTCGTGTCGGGCTTCAACGTCTATCCCAACGAGATCGAAGAGGTGCTGTCCGACCTGCCCGGTGTGCTTGAGGCCGCCGCCGTCGGCATCCCCAGCGACAAGACGGGCGAGGCCGTGCGCGTGGCCGTGGTGCGCACCGATCCCGCCTTGACCGAACAGCAGGTGCGCGATCACTGCGCCCAGAACCTGACCAATTACAAACGCCCCGCCGAAGTGATCTTTGTCGATGAATTGCCAAAGACCCCGGTGGGCAAGATCCTGCGCCGCAAACTGCGCGACGCCTGACGCCAAGGAGACCCGAGATGGATTTCGAGCCAAGCCCCAAGGGGCAAGAGATGCTGGACAAGCTGCGCGATTTTATGGCGCAGCAGGTGATCCCGCGTGAACAGGACTATCTGGCCGAAATCCGCCGCCTCTGCCCCGGCGCGGACTGGACGCAATGGCAGGTCAGCCCGCTGATGGAGGGCTGGAAGGCGCAGGCGAAATCCGCGGGGCTGTGGAACCTGTTCCTGCCGGATGCCGAACACGGCGCCGGCCTCGGCTTGCAGGATTACGCCCGTCTGGCCGAGGAAATGGGCCGCATCCCCTTTGCCGCCGAGATCTTCAACTGCAACGCCCCCGACACCGGCAACATGGAGGTGCTGCATTACTTCGGCACTGACGCGCAAAAGGACCGCTGGCTGAAGCCGCTGCTCGAGGGCAGCATCCGTTCTGTCTTCTGCATGACGGAGCCCGAGGTCGCCTCGTCCGACGCCACCACGATGCAGGCCACGATCACCGAGGACGGGGGCGAGCTGATCCTGAACGGGCGCAAGTGGTGGTCGACCGGGATCGGCCACCCCCATGCGCGGATCGCCATCTTCATGGGCCTGTCGAACCCCGAGGCCCCGCGCCACGCGCAACACTCCATGGTGCTGGTGCCGCTGGATACGCCCAGCGTGACCATCGACCGGATGTTGCCGACCTTCGGCGAATACGACCCGCCGCTGGGTCATGGCGAGGTCACCTTCACCGATGTCGCGTTGCCCTTAATTCTGAGACGCGGCGCGTTTGACGACAATTTTTGCCCTTAATTGCGAGATTCGGCTTTCGTCGGGCCT
>MDSW01092644.1_pt1 | contig 13833 bp, 13 predicted proteins | sample 811171 | NCBI WGS metagenome assembly MDSW01 (sample SAMN05326641, study PRJNA326480) | marine metagenome | isolation source: seawater | place: Atlantic Ocean: North West | collected 2012 | reverse complement strand
GTGAGCGAGGGACCCTGGGCGGAGAGATCCGCCGGGCAAAGTCCTTAAGGATCGGCGTTCACCACGCCAACGCGGTCGTATGGGGACCAGTGTAAGATAGAACGCACCTCATCTCCGCGCCGGTGACGGCGTACACGCGGTCGCGAATCGTTCTGCCGCGCTCTCTCGCGATCTCGACGCGCAACGCGTTGTACTCGTTCAGCGCGGACGCGAACGACTTACGCAGCCCGCGCGATACGGTCTCGACGCGTCGACGGTCGATGTCGCTTAAAACGCTCAACGGATCGCCGTTACTCCTTCCGGCCGCCGCGACGGCGACGACGACGTCGCGGAACGCGTCGCCGCCGCGCGCGACGCGTTCCACGCGCGCTTTCGTCGCCGCCGCCGCCTCCGAGCTCGCGACGACGCTCGACGCGAGCCGCTCCCTCAGTTCGTCCATGCGCGCTCTCGACGCGACGCACTGGGACTCCTCGTGCGTCGCGCGGAGGGCGCGGAGGGCGTCGCGGAGCCGCGCGACGTCGCGCGACGCCTCGGACGCTTCCGCGAGGAAACGCGTCGCGCGGTCGCCGTCGTCGTCGTCGGCGGCGGCGTCGTCGTCGTCGGACGCGGCGTCGGCGGCCGCGCAGAGGCACGACGGCGCCGATCGCGCGCGACGCCGCGCGCGCGTCGGCGTCGTCTCGATCTCGCGCGCGACCGCGCCGGAGGACGCGCGGCCCCGCGCCGCCGCCGCCGCGGTCGCGGTCGGACGTCCTCGTTCCGCGTCGCGGTCCGCGTCCTCCGCGGGGTGCTCGACGTCCGCGACGACGCGCTCGTCGCGCTCGACGTCCGCGAGGATCGCGGGGAGAAGGTCGCGGATCATGGCGCGGGCGGGCGGGCGGGCGGGCGACGGAGCGCGCGCGGGGGTGAGAGTCCGCGCCTGCCGCGGCGACGCGCGGCGGCGTCCTCGTTCGCTCGACTCGTCTGTCGTCGCGTCCGAGAAAGTTTTGCCGACTGAAAAGCGGCGCCGCCGTCGTGGCTTTCGTCGTCACTTTCGCTAGCGGTTCGCCGCGTCCCCGCACGGCGATCATGGTGAAGAAACGAGAATCGAAGCAGCGCACTCGCGGCAAGTCGTTCATCGAGTGGTGCACGGAGAACGGCGAGCGGGGCGAGCGGCTCGCCAACGAGTTCAAAGACCCTGACAAGTTGCCGACGGAGGTGTGTAAAGCGTCGACGTACAAGGCGCTGTGGAAGTGTCTGAAGTGCAAGCATGCGTGGAGGGCGATGGTGTGCAACCGCACGAAGAGCGACACACCCACCGGGTGTCCGAAGTGCGCAAAACATGCGTCGGCGAGCAAGATCAAGAACTTCCTCGTGTGGTGCGAGAAGAACGGCGAGCGCGGGAAGAAGCTCCTGAAGGAATACGTCGACCCGGATAGGAAGCCGACTTCGGTGACGAAAGGGTCGCACCACAAGGCGCTGTGGACGTGTCTGAAGTGCATGCACTCGTGGAGGACGAAGGTGCACAACCGCACGGACAGCGACAAGCCCACCGGGTGTCCGAACTGTAACAAACGAGGTCGCAAAGGAAAGCGCCGCCGCGACGACTAAAAGGCTGAACGATGAAGAGACGACTGATGAAAGCGAATCGTTTCTTCGCTCGTTGCACCCAATTGAATGAATGTCTAAACTACCCCACCCCCGTCTAAAGCCACCGCTATACATATCTCTCTTCCTCCTCCTCCTCTCTCACTCGCACTTGATCGCCTTGTATATGTGCCTCACGAACAGCGAGCTCGCCCTGAACCCGATGTTTCCGAGGAGCAGGAAAAACCCGTAACAAATCACGGACATGTACCCGAAGAAAAAGCTCGTCTGCATGAACCCGGTCATGTCGCTCCTGGCGTAGTAGTAATAGAAGCAGTATGCGTATATGAACACCCCCGTGCTGCCGCCGCACAGGACGCTTCGCCACCACCACTGGTGGTCCTCCACCGCGAGCTGGAAGTACGTCAGCGCGATCGTTATGAACGCGGTGACGACGACGAGGATGATGAACACGATGAACAGGATGCTGTAAATCGTGTACACCTTGTGTCCCCACACGGACGCGAAGATGTAGTACAGCTCGATGTAAATCGCGCTGAACGGCAAGAACCCCGCCATGCACATCTGCGGGATCGCCGCGCGGTACCACGGCAGCAGCGGAATCTCGCGAGGGTACTTCGTGGTCCGGCACGGCGCCTTGAACTCCGACCTGCCGTTCTTCCCCGCGATGCCGCCGAGCACGGTGAGCGGAAACGTCACGAGCGCCCAGATGACGAATATGACGCAGATCGTCCCGAACGGCAGCGCCGCGGTGGACCGGTACGCGATCGCGACGGTGTTTAAGAACGAGAACATGACGCACAGGGGCCCGCAGAAGAGGGCGACGGTCAGCAGCACGTTCCGGACCCACTTGTCGCCGCCCATCTGACGGTAGTTATTCGCCGCGACGTATCCGGCGACGCCGGAGGTCAACGCGTACAGCACGATGACCGACGTCAGCAACGCGCCGCGGTTGTACGGGTAAAACACGCCCACGAGCGCGAGCATGAAGACGAAGAGCGTCATCGCGAACAGCTGCGTGCCCGTGCCGATGACCGCGCAGAACAGCGATTTCGCGCGGGGGAATCGGAAGACGTCGCCGTGGATGTACTTCCACCCCGTCTCCTCGCTCTCCTCCGCGACGTCCTCGTCTCTCGAGTACTTGATGAAGTCGTTCTTCAGGACGCGCATGAGTATCGTCGCTAAGAACCCGGTCAGCAGCAGCACGGTGACGCACGAGTTTATTATGCTGAACCAGTGAATCTCGAGGTGTTGCGGCAGGAACGAATACCGCGAATACTTCTCCATGCGTCGGTTAAACGGTATGCGCGTCTCTTTCCACTTGACGCTGAACGAAAACTCCACGCGCACGGAGTCGCCGTCGGTGATGTCCACGGTCCTCAGCGGGTCCGTGCTGACGTTTATCTCGATCACCTTATCGCCGTTGTACGCGACGTCGAAGTGCACGTGCGTGAAGAGGTAATACCGCAGCTCCGGCGCGCCCGGGTTTAAAATCTTCTCGATCTTTCCGACGAACCCCCAGATCGGAAGGTCGTCGTAGTACATCTGAAAGTAATAGTCGTCCTTCACCGCGCGCCGGAACTTCTTCAGGTCGTTCGCGCTCAGCGTTCGCTCGCACAGAGACTCGTTCTCGCGGTCGACTCGGAACGGGACTTGATACGGCGTCGACGACATGCGGTCGCCTTCGAGAACTTCTCCGAGGTCTTCCCGCTTGCTCACGGCGCCGTCCGCGGGTTCGCAGAACGGCAGGTCGTAGTACTGGTACGTCTGTTGCGCGGGTTGGTTCGTGGGGGTAGGGTTGGGGGGTAGGGTTAGGGTTAGGGTATAGGACGTGTGGACGTGGAAGACGCGCGCGCGCGCGCCCGCTGGAGGAGGGAAGGAATATATCGACGACGCGATTGAATGCGATGATGAATGAACGATGTCGCCGCTTCGCCGCGCCCTCGCGGGTCGCCACCGACGCGCGCTCGCCGCGTCCCGACGCGGCGACCGCCTCGGATCTCCGCGGCGCCATAATGCGCGCGCGCGCGAGGAACCGATCGCGGCGTCAGAACGCGTCGCGGCGCGTCGAACCCGCGGCCGCGGCCGCGCGTCCGTCCGTCCGTCGCGCGAGCGAGAAGGACGGACGGCGCGGAAAAAATAAAATCTCATCGTTCGAGCGCGCGCGACGGAAAACGCGCCGACGCCGCGGCCGCGACGCACCTCCGACGGGTTATGGAACGGCCCGACTTTGTTCGCGTACAGCGGCACGTCGTCGCGGACGAGATACGAGTGCGACGACGCGAGCAGCCGCCTCAGCGCGCCATCCTCGGAGGCGCGTATCTCCGTCCGAGTCTCGGCCGCGTCGCATCCGCGGAGCACGGTGCCGAAAACCGCGACGACGACGAGCGCGACCGCGGCGCGAGGACGCCGCGGCGCCATGACGCCGTTCGGTTCGGGTTCGGGTTCGGATCCGCGCGCGCGTTCGCGAGGGAGCGCGCGCGGCGGCGACGGGCGATGCGCGTCGCGTGAGGCGCAGCGCGCGCGGGTCCGGAGTGCAATCGCGCCGACCGACGGATGTTTCCTCGACCTGACGCGACGCGCGACGGGGAACAGGAACGAAGTTCGGAAACGAGCAGAGAAAAGCTGAACGTGCGCGATGCGTCTCTTCACGGAAAAGGTCTCGCACCGCGCCGCGCGATCGATCGCGCGCGGCTCCTAATCCACCTGCGCGGGGCTCCTCGACATCGGCGGCCCCATCTCCGTCCCCACCATCCCCCGGCCGTCTCCGTGACCGTCTCCGCCTCCGCCGCGCTCCGTCGCCGCCGTCGCCGCCTTGGCCGCGCCCGACTTCGTCGGCCCGCCGGGCCCCACCGGTCCGGGCCCCGGCGTCGCCTCGGACGACGCGGGCGTCCGCTTCGTTGGCGGGTGCGGGTGCCGCTCCTCCACGCCGTTCGCCGCGCTGCACCCGGGGCTGTTGTGCCCGTCGCTTCTCTCGCCGTCGAGCAGCCGGCGGCGCAGCCCGACGAGCGCTTTCGCGAACCGCCGGCGGTCGAGGACTTTGGGTCGTTCCACGCGAAGCGACGTCGGGGTGGAGTTGAAAGGCGTCAGAAGCGGAGTTGAAAGGCATCTAGGGCGGGGAGTGAAAGCGAGGGGTGGGCGGAGAGAAACGACCGCCGGGAGAGAAAGTCCTTAAGAATCGGCGTTCACCGCGCCGACGCGGTCGTATGGGGACCAGTGTGAGATGGGACGCGCCTTTGAGGCCGTGCCGCTCGACCATCAGCGACAGCTGCGCGTCGGTGATGTCCAGCAGATCCCTCTCGAACGCGCACCCGAGCATCGAAAAGTGATCCGCGTAATCCTCGAGCTTGTGGTCGAGCAGGAACTGCTCGAACCTCTTCCCCATCTTCAGCCAATCGCCGTCGTCGTCGTCCTCGGCGCCCTCGGCGCCGTCGCCGCCCTCGCCGCCCTGGTCGCCCTCGCCGCGATTCTCGCGCACCCCGCCCCCCGTCAACACCCCCGCGCCGCCCTCGTAATCGCTCTGAATCAAATTCACCGAGTTGGACACCGCTCGGAAGAGACGGTTCGCCTGGATCGGCGTGAGCGACGACCCCTTCTCCCGCTTCGCGTCGTCGCGCTCGAGCATGTGGATGTCGTCCATGTACTTGGCGCCCAGACGCGCGAACTCGCGCCACTGAGGGTCGTTCCGTACGAGCGAACGTCGGGGTGGAGTTGAAAGGCGTCAGTTGGAGTTGAAAGGCGCCGAGGGCGGGGATTGTGAGCGAGGGACCCTGGGCGGAGAGATCCGCCGGGCAAAGTCCTTAAGGAACGGCGTTCACCACGCCGACGGGGTCGTACGGGGACCAGTGTGAGATAGAACGCGCCTGGCACTCCAACCCGGCGGCGTGGATCCAACGCCGCAACCCCAAGCTCATGTTCTTCGCCGCCTCGAGCACGTCCACCACCTCGCGACACCGTCGCCGCTGCCACTCGTTCGGTCGGTTCAGTCCTTTCAGCGCGAGCTGCGGCGGGCGCGTCCATCGGGTGAGCGCGTCGGTCAGTCGAACAGTCGAACGTCTCGAGGGGGGCGACGACGCGAATGGAGCTGAGAGAGACAGGACGAACGGAAAAAAAGAAAAGAAACGAAACGTCGATCGAGAGACGACGCCGCGCGACGCGAGAACGGGATACGGTCGCGCGGGGAGCACTCCCTCCTCGGTCTCACCTGCATCGGCGTCAGCCCGTCGTTGTTCACCACGTCCATTCTCGCGCAGTTCTTGATGAGCAGCTCGACGACCTCGCCGGTGCCGCCGCCGTACACCGCGCCCGGCGTCGTCTCCAACGCCGTGCGATGCAGCGCCGTGTTCTTGTCGTCGTCCACGGCGCTGACGTCGGCTCCCGCGAGCAGGAGCTTGTTCACCGCGCTCGCGTGCCCGAAGCGACTCGCGATCAGCAGCGCGGTGACCCTGCTTCCGTTCACGTCCGCGCCGCGGTCGATGAGCGCGTCGAGCAGCCCGCAGTGCCCTTGCCTGGACGCGTAGAACAGCGCGCAGCTTCCGAATTGATCGGTCGCGTGAACGTTCGCGCCCGCGCGGAGGAGCGCGTCGACGATGGCGCCGTGTCCGTTCAGCGACGCGAGGATTAAAGGCGTGTCGCCGCCGGCGTTGCACGCGTTGACGTCCGCGCCCGCGGCGAGGAGCGCGTCGACGACCATCGGGCGGCCGTTTTGCGACGCGAGCACGAGCGCGGTGCTTCCGCCTTGGTCTTCGTCTCGCGCGTCGACGTCGGCTTCGCCGCTCGCGAGTATACGCTGGACTTCGATGAGATGCCCGAGCGCGGCGGCGTCGATGAGCGCGGCGTCTTCGGCGCGGCCCCAGGACTCGGAGGCGGCGGGGGCGTCGGACGCGGATCCATCGTGCGACGAGTCGTCGCCTTCCGCGTCGGGCGCGACGGGAGGACGCGTCATCGCGCCGACGCGTCGTCGTGGAGTGAATCGGTGTTCGCTCGCGCTGACGCGACTTCCGAGAGGTGCCCACGCAGCCGCAGGTCGAGATTTGCCGTATCGAGTCGGTGGGCACCGTGCTCAGTTGAAACCGAGCCCCCGGTCGACGCCGGGGTCGAGATCCGGCCGCCGCTTTGAAACATTTCGAAACCCGATCGACGCGGGAAGGTTTGGAACGATCCAGGTTCAAAATGCAGCTGGCGAGAAGGCGAAGAGATCCATCCGTCCGTCCGTCAGTTCGTCGACGCGCCGCGCCTCGACGCCGCGGCCGGTCGAGAGCGTCGCGCCGCGCTCGCGCGCCGCACCCCCCCGCTCGCCGCGTCGTCGCCGTCGTCGTCGTCGTCGCCTTCTTTCGTCGTCGTCGTCTCGAAGACCGCGTCGCGATGGCGCGATCGGACAACGCCCCCCACGACGACGAGCCCGTCATCGCGCTCGACGACGACAGCGTCTCCGACGACGGCGGATCGATCGACCCAACGGGAGGGACCGACGACGAGATCCCGCCGGGGGGTACCGACGGCGGGGAGTGCGAGAATTACTTCGGCAGGGCCGCGAAGGAGGGCGCCGCGCCCGCGGGGACGAACCCGTTCGCGTCGAGCGCGGCGATCGCGCCGGAGGACGACTGGCGCGCGCAGATGGAGGTGATGAGACTGCTTCCCATACGACCCCGTTCGCGATGTGCGCGTCGTTCCTTAAGGACTTTTCCCGTCGTCACTCTTCACCCGCGCTCCCCTTTCAACGTACGTTTGACCGGTAAGACGTTCGACTGACCGATCGCTTCACCCGCGCAGGAAGCGAAGCGGCAGGGGGAGGCGCAGAGGATCGCGCGCGAGCGCGAAGAAGCGATCGAGCGCGAGAAGGAGCAGCTCGCGGCGGAGATGAAGGGGAAGAAGTACGAGGGAAGGAGGAAAGCGGGCGATCCCGTGGAGGCGGCGACCCCCGCGTCGGGTGGTGACCGATCGGCGAGGAAGATCGTTCGCGCGAGGCGACCGACGGGCGGCGGCGGCGGCGGCGGCGGCGGGACGACGACGGCGACGGGGGGGTCGCCCGCGGACGCCGCGCTGAAAGCGCCCGCCGCGCCGAACCCGTTCGCGGGGTTCTCGCTCCTCGCGCCCGCGCCCGCGCCCGCGCCCGCGGCGGAGACGACGACGACGACGACGACGACGAAGCCGAGCATCCTCAGCCGGCTAAGCGGCGCGCCGACGCCGTTTGTCGCGCCGGCGCCAGCCGTCGAGGACGTCGAGAAGGAAGAGGAAGAGGAGGAGGAGGAAGCGGCGGCGACGCCCGCGCCCGTCTTCGCGCCGTCGATGTTCAGCTTCGTGCCGTCGAAGCCGGTGGCGGCTCCGGCGGCGCCCGTCGTCGCCGCGACGCCGCCGCCGACGGCGACGACGCCGGCGGCGACGACGACGACGACGACGACGAAAGTGAAGACTCCTCTCGCGATAGAACTCGGGTTGTGACGGAACGAACCGTCCGTTCCCCCGTCGTCGAAGGAACGAACCGCGAACCAAACCGAAAGGAAACGAACGATAGACCGTGACGATGATTCGATTCATCACGACGTCGCTCGCGTTGCTATCTACTCCGCCGCCGCGGGATCTTCCGCCGCCGCCGCGGGGGTCTCCTCTTCCTTCTTCGCCGCCGCCTCCTCCTCCCCCTCCGCGACGACGTCACCGTCTCCGTCAGCGCCCTCTCCTCCTCCTCCTCCTCCTCCTCCTTCTTTCTCCCTATTCACGACGTCGTCGAGTTTCATCTGCGCCGCGCGCTCCGCCGCCTCCGCCGCGTCTCGCGCCGCCGTCTCCTCTATCTCCTTGGCGCGCGCCTCCTCCTCCTTCGCGATCCACGCCTCAGCCTCCGGCGTCCCGATCTCGCATATCACGACGTCCTCGTACGCGCTCTCGTCTTCCCCGTCTGCGCGTATCGTCAGCGCTAACACCTGGTCGTTGTCCACTTTCAGCTGCGAGAGCTGGTAGCGGTCTTCTAGGACGCGCGCCATGTTCGGACCGGAGGTGAGGCGTTGGCGCTCGATGTGGAGCCCGGTAGGGGGGAAGTCAATCTCCGTCGCGCTCTGGATCTTCTGCTTGAGCTCCATGATCGTCTCCGAGGGGTGGACGAGGATGAAGAACGTCTTCGTGCCGCGCTTGACGCGCACGTGCATCGACGCGGGGGACTGCGGAGAGACGGAGGACGACGGGGAGAGCAGCGCGAGGGAACGGACGGACGGCGTCGTCAGCGATCGTCGTGGTAATGATTAAACTTCGCTCGGATGGATGCGGATGGATGGTCCACCTCGCGGACGCGACGCGAATGCGCGCTCGCGGGGAGGTCTGGGGCGGGAGGAAGCGAGCTTGACGCGCCATGGCGATCGCGCGGCGCTCGGACGCGTCTCTCCTCGATCGCGTCGGCGCGACGGGCGGTCGCGCGGGTGACGCGCGGCGAACTGGGAGAGGAACGACGCGACCGACGCTTTTGGGACGGACGACGACGCGACGCGCGCGCCGTTTGAAGACGAGCTTTTCGCGAGTTCGCGCGCCGCCCTCATCGTCGTCATGTCAGTGCATCACCGCGCGCCATGGCGGGTCGAACGAACACCGCGCCGACGTTCGGCGATCGCGCCGCGCCGTCGGGGTACGTCGCCGGCCTCGGACGCGGCGCGACCGGGTTCACGACCCGGTCGGACATCGGCCCGGGCGCGCCCGCTCCGCCGCCCGTCGGCGCCGCGCTCGGGCAGCAGCAGGCGCGTGATGCGTCTTCTCGTCGCGAATCGACGTCGTCGTCGTCGTCGTCGTCGTCGTCGTCGTCGTCGCGTCTCCCCTCCCCCGTTTGTGTCGTCGCTCACGACCCCTCCCTCCCCCGGTATCCTTCCTCCCTTCCTCCTCCTCCTCCTCCGCAGGATGACGCGGGCGCGGGCCGCGGCGCCGGCCGCGGCGTCCCGATGGGCGACACGCGAGGCGACGAGAGACAAGCCGTCTTCGACGAGCAGTTCGGCGGCGACGCGGGAATCTTCGCGGGCGACGGCGGCGAGTACGACGAGGACGACAAAGAGGCGGACGCCATCTGGGAGTCCATCGACGAGCACATGGACTCGAGACGCCGCGATCAGCGCGAGGCGCGGCTCAAGGAGCAGCTCGCGAAGTACCGAAGAGACAACCCGAAGATCTCGGAGCAATTTCGAGATCTGAAGCGCAAGCTGGACGACGTATCGTACGAGGAGTGGGACGCGATCCCGGAGATCGGCGACTACACGATCAAGAAGAAGAAGGACATGAACCGCTTCGCACCCGCGCCGGACTCGCTGCTGCAGAAAGCGCTCGCGGAGAAGGAGCAGAGCGTCAGCGAGGTTGGGAGCGGCGGCGAGACCTCCGCGTTCGGCGGCGGCGGCGGCGGCGGCGGCGGCGGAGGCGGCGGCTCCGGTCTGATGACCGACCTCAACGCCGTCGGCGAAGGCCGCGGGACCGTGCTCGGGCTCAAGCTCGATCGGTTGTCCGACAGCGTCAGCGGTCAGACCGTCGTGGATCCGAAAGGCTACCTCACGGACCTCGGCAGCATGAAGATCTCGTCGTCGACGGAGATCTCAGGCGCGTTCTCCTTTCTCACACTGGTTCCCATACGACCGCGTTCGCGTGGTGAACGCCGATCCTTAAGGACTTGTCTTCCCGGCGTTCGTTTCCCTCCGCCCACTACCCCTCGCTGCTTTCAATCCCGACACACCGCGACGCCTTTCAACTCCGCTTCTGACGCCTTTGAACTCCCACCCCGACTTCGGTCGCTTCGTACGGACCCTCGACCCTCGTCAGACGTGAAGAAGGCGAGGCTGCTGCTCAAGTCCGTGATCTCCACGAACCCTAAGCACGCGCCCGGGTGGATCGCCGCGGCGAGGTTGGAAGAGCTCGCCGGGAAGCTTCAGGCGGCGCGGAGTTTCATCCAGCGTGGGTGCGACGCGTGCCCGAAGAGCGAGGACGTGTGGATCGAAGCCGCGCGTTTGAACACGCCGGAAAACGCGAAAGCCGTGCTCGCGCGCGGCGTCGCGTCGCTGCCGCAGAGCGTGAAGATCTGGATCGCGGCCGCGCAGTTGGAGACGGAGGACGAGAGGAAACGCCGCGTGTTACGCCGCGCGCTGGAGAACATCCCAAACTCCGTGAGGCTGTGGAAAGCCGTCGTCGACTTGTCCAAAGAAGAAGACGCGAGAATGCTCCTCGCCCGCGCGGTGGAATGTTGCCCGCAGCACGTCGACCTGTGGCTCGCGCTCGCGCGCCTGGAGTCGTACGAGCAGTCGAGAAAGGTTTTGAACAAGGCGCGAGAGACGCTGCCGACGGAGCCCGCGATCTGGATCACCGCGGCGAAGTTGGAGGAGGCCAACGGGAACGCGAAGAGCGTTGGCAAAATCCTCGAGCGCGCGGTGAAATCGCTCGGCTCGCACGGCGTCTCCATCGACCGCGAACACTGGCTCAAAGAGGCCGAAGCGTGCGAGAAACAGGACCCGCCCGCGACGGAGACGTGCAAACAGATCGTCCGCGTCACGATCGGCGTCGGGGTGGAGGACGAGGACCGAAAGCGGACGTGGAAAGCGGACGCGGAGGAGTGCATCAAGCGACGGAGCTTCGAGACGGCGCGCGCGATTTACGCGCACGCGACGGCGACTTTCCCGGCGAAGAAGGGGCTGTGGGTGCGCGCGGCGACGCTGGAGAAGACCGCGGGGGATATCGCGGCGATGGACGAGGTGCTGAAGCGCGCGGTGCAGAGTTGCCCGCAGGCGGAGATCTTGTGGCTGATGGCGGCGAAAGAGCGGTGGCTCGCCGGGGACGTCGCGGGCGCGCGCGACATCTTGGAAGAGGCGTTCGTCGCCAACTCGGAGAGCGAGGACATCTGGCTCGCCGCGTTCAAGCTCGAGTTCGAGAACCGCGAGCCCGAACGCGCGCGCGCGCTGCTCGCGAAAGCGCGAGAGAAGGGCGGCGCGAGCGAGCGCGTGTGGATGAAGAGCGCGGTCGTCGAGCGCGAAGTCGGCGACGTCGCCGCCGAGCGAAGGCTGCTGTCGGAGGGTCTGGAAAAGTTCCCGCAGGCGCGTTCTATCTTACACTGGTTCCCATACGACCGCGTCGGCGTGGTGAACGCCGTTCCTTAAGGACGTTTGCCGTCCTCTCTCTCCGCCCAGGGTCCCTCGCTTTCAATCCCGACACACCTCGACGCCTTTCAACTCCGCTTCTGACGCCTTTCAACTCCACCCCGACGTTCGCTTGAATGGAACGCGCCTCAGTTTTGGAAGATGTGGATCATGCTCGGGCAGCTCGAGGAGAAGGAGGGCGACGTCGACGCCGCGCGAAACGCGTACGCCAAGGGCACGCGACGATGCCCCGACGCGATCCCGCTGTGGTGCGCGGCCGCCGCGTTGGAGGCGTCGCCCGATGGCGGCAACGCGCCGGCGAAGGCGCGAGCCGTCCTGGAGCAAGCGCGTCTGCGCAACCCGGCGAACGAGACGCTGTGGCTCACCGCGGCGCGGCAAGAGCGCGGTGGGAAACCGGTCGGCGTGGACCCCGAGAGCGACCGCGCGGCGGACGCGCTCATGGCGAAGGCGTTGCAGGAGTGCCCCGCGTCCGGAATGCTCTGGGCGGAGGCGGTGAGGATGGCGCCGCGGCCGCAGCGGAAATCGAAATCCGTCGACGCGCTCAAGCGGTGCGACAACGACCCGGCGGTGATCGCATCGATCGCGAACCTGTTTTGGCTCGACCGCAAGATGGACAAAGCGCGCGGGTGGTTCAACCGCGCGGTGACGCTGAACCCCGACGTCGGCGACCACTGGGCCGCGTACTTTAAGTTTGAGACGCGGCACGGCGACGAAGACGCGGTGAACGCCGTCGTCAAGCGGTGCGCGGAGGCGGCGCCGAAGCACGGCGAGGCGTGGTGCCGCGTCGCGAAGCGCGTCGAGAACTGGCACGAGCCGGTGGACGCGCTGCTGAGGAAGTGCGCCAGGGAGGTGGACTTCGGCGAGTGAGCGAGCGGAGCGTGCGTGGTCATCACGGCGGTACAGCGCGCGTTTCGTAGTGAGGGTATGTTCTCATCAATCAGATGTTCTCATCGCGCCGGCGGCGTTTGGGACGTCTCCTTGGCTAAAATGTTTTCAATCTCCGCCGCCTCTTTCGGCTGCATCGTGATCAGCGCGTCCCTTCTAAACTTCCGCTCTCTGTCCTCGGGCGAATTAAACGCATACTTCACGCGCGTTAAAATCCCCGGCTTTATATCCTCCGTGTACACGCGCTCGTACCGGAGCCCTAACAGCCCAGCGAGCCCGCGGTACGTCGGCTTCTCGTACGTCCCCGGCATGATCTCTGCGTGGGTGAAGCGATCGGTCAGTCGAACGTCTTACCGGTCAAACGTACGTTGAAAGGGAAGCGCGGGTGAAGAGTGACGTCGGGAAAAGTCCTTAAGGAACGGCGTTCACATCGCGAACGGGGTCGTATGGGAAGCAGTCTCACCCACGACGAGCCCCCCGCGCGGCATGAACAGCATGTTCGTGAGTCCCGCGCCGTGCAGCGACACGAGGACGTCCACGTCCGCGAACATCGCGGCTTGCTCGCTGATCGGATCGTTTCCCAGTTTCCCGGCGTCGACGCCGACGCGAAGAAACTCCAACGGTCCGACTCCCCCTTTCGAGCCGTCGCAACACGCCTTTTCGCTCAGCTCGTCGTATACTTTCTCCTCGTTCACGATCGCGCGCCGCGCGTCGTCCTTCCCGCGGCTCAGCCACACCATGCGTTTCGGTTTCTTCTTCTGTTTCCGCGACGCTCCGTCTTCACGATGCGTTTCGTCGCCGTCGCGGAACGCGTCGCCCATGAGATTCGCGACGGCGGGGTCGCCGCTCGTGCAATTTTTCTCAAAGAACGGCTGCGGACGCGGGACGGAGGAGGACGAGGAAGACGGACGGGTGAGGCGCGTGAGTGTCGGCGAGCGCGCGGACGGACGGAAACAGAGAGAAAAGGGAGAAACAACCAATCGCGCGCGGAACACAATACACAATAAAAAAATAACGCATGAACGTCACGCGTTACGTACCCCGCACACGTTCAACACCGCGTCCCACTCGAACAGGCCGCTAAGGGTCGTTCCATACAAAGCGACGTCGGGGTGGAGTTCATAGGCGTCAGGTGGAGTTGAAAGGCGTCGAGGTCGGGGATCGAAAGCGAGGGGTTGATGGAGAGAAACGACGGCAAAAGTCCTTAAGGATCGGCGTTCACCACGCCGACGCGGTCGTATGGGGACCAGTGTATAGAACG
>MDSW01171903.1_pt1 | contig 13834 bp, 16 predicted proteins | sample 811171 | NCBI WGS metagenome assembly MDSW01 (sample SAMN05326641, study PRJNA326480) | marine metagenome | isolation source: seawater | place: Atlantic Ocean: North West | collected 2012 | reverse complement strand
CATTTTCTTAAAATGGGATATACTTTTCCTGGATTCAAGAGAGAGCTTGGATCTAAAGAATTTTTAATATTAATTTGTTGCTGAATATCATTGTCATTAAACATTTCACACATTAGTTCTCTTTTTTCTATACCTATTCCATGCTCACCTGATAAAACTCCCCCAAATTTAACACACAACTTTAAAATATCTTCGCCAAATTTTTCTGTTTTTTGTAAAGAGATTTTGTCATTAGCATCAAACATTATGATGGGATGTAAATTTCCATCTCCTGCGTGGAATGCATTAGCAACGGGCAATTTATATTTTTTAGATAATTTAGTTATTTCTCTTAAAACTTTTGCAAGTTTACTTCTAGGTATTGTTCCGTCTACACAATAATAATCAGGTGCCATTTCACCACAAGCTGGAAATGCTGCTTTTCTTCCTGACCAAAATTTCAACCTCTCTTCATCTGATTTGCTTATTTTTACACTTGTGCATTTATTTTGTTTACAAATATCTGAAACTTTTTTTATTTGTTCCTCTACTTCAGATTTGGTTCCATCCAGTTCCACAATTAACATGGCCTCTGCCTCTAATGGATAACCGGCTTTTGAAAAGTTATTAGTTGCTTCAAGCAAAACTTTATCCATAATTTCCATACCGGCAGGAATTACACCGTTTGAAATAATTTTCATTACTGAATTTCCAGCGTCCTCTATAGATTGAAATCCAAGAAGAATAGCTTTAACAGTATCTGGTTTCTTTAATATTTTTACTGTTACTTCGGTGATCACACATAACAAACCTTCAGATCCCGTTATGAGCCCAAGAAAATCATATCCTGGTGAGTCAAAAACTTTTCCTCCAATTCTTACTACTGTTCCGTCAATTAAAACTGCCTCTACACCTAATATGTTATTTGTTGTTGTTCCATACTTTAGTGAGTGCACTCCGCCTGAGTTTTCAGCAACATTTCCTCCTATTGAACAAGCCATTTGACTTGATGGGTCTGGAGCATAATAAAAGCCTTTGTCTTGAACCGCATGTGTAATTGCTAAGTTTGTAACACCTGGTTGAGCGACAACACATCTATTGGTAAAATCAATTTCTTTTATTTTATTAAATTTTCCAAGTCCCAATAATATGCAATCAGCTAAAGGTAATGCACTTCCAGCTAGTCCAGTACCTGCTCCTCTTGGAACAACTTTGATTTTATTTTTATTGCAATAAGATAAAATTTTACTAACTTCTTGAGTTGTTTCTGGAAGAACAACAAGCATAGGCGTCTGTCTGTAAGCCGCTAAGCCATCTGTCTCGTATGGTTTAAGTTCCTCATTTTCTGATAAAATATTTTGTTTTTTTGTAAACTTAGAGATGTCTCCAATTATTTTATCTTTATTTTTTAACGTTTGCCTGTCAACTCTTGGCATTTTTAATGTACTCATAAAGTTATTCTATAATTTTAAATTAACTTGGTCAAAAATTTTATTATTCAAGTTTGAGTGTTACAAACGGTTTTACCTAAAGAATTTTTTTGATATTGTCTAATGCTTGGGAAATATTGTCACTAGAGGCTGCAAAACTAAATCTAACATAATCTTTTGCTGTTTTTCCGAATGCAGTACCTGGCACTATAGCTACTCCTGCTTCGTGCATACATTTTTTTGCAAATTCCTTCCCGTCCATTCCTGTTCCAATTACTTTTGGAAATGCATAAAATGCTCCTCCTGGTAAACTACACTCAACACCTGGTAAACTATTTAAACCTTCATGTATAAGTTTTCTCCTAATTGAAAATTTTCTCATCATTTCTTTTATTGAGTCATCAGGTCCATCTAAAGCAGCAATGCCTGCAAACTGAGCTGCTGCATTAACACAAGAAACACTATTGATTAAAAGTTTATTTACATGCTCTACTAAATTTTTTGGCCAGAAGCTCCAACCTAATCTCCATCCTGTCATTGAGTATGCTTTGCTCCAACCTTCAAGAACAATCAGTCTTTCTCTTAATTCTGGATAATTAAAAAATGTTGGCATTTCTTTTCCATCAAAAATTTGTCTACTATAAATCTCATCACTTAAAATTGTTACATGTGGATGCTTCTTTAGACCTTCGGCCAATACATCAATATCTGATTTTTCAACAAAACTTCCTGTCGGATTATTTGGATTAATTAAAACTAAAAGTCTTGTTTTGTCTGTTATTAAAGATAATATTTTTTCTGGATTAAATTTCAAATTTTTATCTTCAGTAAGATCATATGGAACAGCTTTTGAGCCTGTAAAGTTAATCATAGACTCGTAAATTGGAAATGCAGGTGTAGGATGAATTATTTCTGCTCCTGGTTCCCCAAAACATTGAATGGCATAACTCATTGTTGGTTTTCCTCCGGGCATTATAATTATTCTTTCTGGATCAATATCTTGATTATAAAGTTTTTTTATTTTCCTTGTTACTGATTGTCTGCATTCTAGTATCCCGTTTGATAAAACATAACCGTGGTGACCATCATCTAAAGCTTTTTTTGCTGCGTCAACAATATGTTTTGGTGTTTTAAAATCAGGCTGACCTAATCCCAAGTGTATCATTGGCTTCCCTGCGGCTTCCAATTTCTTTGCCTCTGCAAGAACGCTAAAAGCGGTTTCTGTTCCTAATCTATCTAAGCTTTTTGATAATTTCATGTTCTAAAAATAATATTGGATTTACTTAAATCTTTTACGGATTTACATCCTAAAAGTATCATATCTCTTCTTATCTCGTCGTGCATTTTTTGCAAGACAGCCTCCACTCCTTGTTGTCCACCTGCTCCTAAACCAAATAAATAGCCTTTTCCAAAACTACAAGCTGTTGCTCCCAGTGATAAAGCTTTTAACACATGTGTTCCTCTTCTTATTCCGCCATCCAAAATTATCTCTGCTTTCCCACCAACAGCATCCGCTATATCTGGAAGTTGATCAAATGGTGCGCGTGAACCATCTAATTGTCTGCCTCCATGATTTGAAAGCATAATTGCAGAAGCTCCAATTCCAACTGCTCGTTTTGCATCTTCAACTGACATAATTCCTTTAATTGCAAATGGGCCTCCCCATTTTTTTATACAGTACTCAGCATCTTTCCAACTCATTGCTGGATCGTATTGCTCATTTATGTATTCCATTACACCCTTAGCAATACTACTTCCTTTCTTAGTAAAATGAGAAACATTTGCCAATTGGAATTTTTCATGAGTTAAATAATTGATAGACCACTTTGGATGAAAAGCAAAACTCAATAGACTTTTAAGTGTTAATTTTGGTGGTGTGGTAAAACCCCACTTATGATCTCTTTCACGATTACCTGCTACAACTGTATCAACAGTTAGACACATAGCATTGAAACCAGATCTTTTACATCGGTCAATTAAATTATCAGTTAGGCTCTGATCTTTATGAATATATAATTGAAATAGCTTTGGTCCACCTGAAATATTTGAGATTTCCTCAATTGATGAAGTACCCATAGTTGACATACTATAAAATGTTCCAAATTTTTCTGCTGCTCGAGCGCTTGCTTTGTCACCATCATGATGATAAAGCCTTTGCATTGCTGTTGGTGACAAAAATATTGGCATTTTTATTTTTTTACCGAAAACTTCTGTATTCATGTCTGGTTCACCAACGCCAGCTAAAATATTTGGAACAAGATCGCATTTTGAAAAAGACTCTGTATTTCTTTTAAGAGTCACTTCATCGTCTGAGCCCCCGTCTATATAATGAAAAATTGGTGCAGGTAGTTTTTTTTTGGCAAGTTTTCTAAAATCATCAAAATTATAACAATCATTTAAGTTCATTGGAATTTTATAAATTTAAAATCTTTTTAAGAAATTAAACATATAGCTATTTGCTCCAGGATTTTTATCTCCAAGACTAGCATTGGATACATGGTTATAGGACATTCCTAAATTAGTTCCCTCTGAAAGATCGAATGATACCTGTACTTCGCTTTTAAACTCTAATGGGTGTCCCAGATCTTTGCCGTCTCCTTGCCTATAATATCCAGGTGTAAAACTTGGGGTAATATTTAATATTCCTAAAGAATAGTTCGCCTCGATACCGGTATATAAATATGTTGCTTTATCTTGAGTTATCATGAGACCTGTAATAGGAGAAATTCTTCCAAAAAAAGTGTCTCTATATAAATTCTCATTTTGGTGCTCAACTCCATAAAGAGCAGCTCTCTTTCCATCGTCACTGAAATCAAACATTCCGGTATAAAAGTTCAAGCCTTTGCTATTTTCGTTAGATGTTGCTGTAGTACTGATAATTATAGTACTAAGTAAAACCAATATTAATTTTAATTTAATTTTCATTTTATCAAAAAAATACAATTTTAATTTTTAAATGTACATAGCCAATTATTTCTTTCCAATTAACCTTTTTTTTGTAATTAGGTAAATAAATATACCACCAAGTATAAATAATAAATATGGCAATAACCATAAGACATAACTATCTTTTTTGAGTGGTGGATTAAGTAAAATCCAATCTCCATACTTTTCGGATAAAAAATTATATATTTCATTTTCTGATAAGCCTTCTTCAATTTTATCGTTTACAACTTCTTTTATAATCAATGCAAAATCAGCATTTGAATCTAGTATTGTTTGTCCTTGGCAAACTAAACATCTAAGGTTTTTTAAAATATTTGAATTAAGGTTTTCGTTTGATAAAAGATTTGAATTTATCAAAAATATTATCATTATAAAAAAATACTTTTTCATTTAATTAACAATTTTTTTAATCTCTTTAACATCTTTTGGTTTTAATGGTCCTATATATTTTTTTAAGATAGTTAAATTTTCATCTACAAGTATCGTTTCAGGAATACCATATACCCCAAAATCTACAGATTTTTTTCCATCTGGATCCTGGGTTAGAATGAAGAAAGGATTTCCCAACTCTTTCAAAAAATTTTTGGCATTATTTTTGTCATCCTTAAAATTTACACCAATAATTTTTAAATTATTAATTTTACTTAGAGAAATTAAATGTTTGTGTTCTTTCCTGCATGGTCCACACCAAGAAGCCCAAAAATTAAATAATGTAAAATTAAAATTTTTTGCATCAGTCGTACTAAATTTTTTTTCATCGTTGAAAAACTGCAATTCAATATATTTGATTTCTTTTCCGATTAAGTTTTCGGTATCATATATTTTATTATTTTTAAGACTTAAGTAAAAAGTCGTAAAAATAAAAATAAAAAAAAAGCAAAATAAAATTAAATATAGTCTTTTCATTTTATATTTTTTTTCTTGAAAAAAAATTCAAAACTCCTCCGACTGAAATTAACAAAACAGAAAGCCAAATAAAATTCATAAAAGGTTTTTTTTGAAATTTTATATTAAATATGTCTGTATTTGAAATATTACTCATGGTTAAATATGTGTCCGAAAAGAATTTTGATTTTATTGATGCTTCATAAGTTATGATTTCTGGTTTATTATAAATTCTAATTTCAGGAGTTAAATTTTCTAACACTAATTGATTTTTATTTTGAATTTCGAAATAACCAATAACTGATTGGTAATTATTTTTTGATAAAGTCTCCAAATTTTTAAATTTTATAACATAATCCTTCACAATTTTTTTTTCTCCTACTTTTACATTAAAATTATTTTCGATAGAAAATATATAATTTATAGAAATAAAAAAAATTAATAATCCAAAACCAAAATGGGATGCGAACCTAGATAAATTAAAATTTCCATTTTTTAAGTCTTGATATAAATCTAGAATAGTCTGAGCTATTAAATATAGTGAAAACAGCAATATAATATTTAATAAAAAATTACTTTCATTTTTTATAAAAAGAAAAATTATTAAAAATAAAACAAACGATATAAACAGAGCAAAATTAAATATTTTCTTTACTTCTGGTGTTATCCATTTGTGTTTGGGTCCAGAAGTCATCAAAAACAATAAAGGAATCAAAAAAGGAGCTAAAATAAAGTTATAATAAGGAGGGCCAACTGATATTTTTGTTCCAAAGAGAGTATCAAGAAAAACTGGATATAACGTCCCTATCAAAACGACTGTTAAGAAAAATATCATAAACCAGTTATTGATTAATATAAAAAATTCTTTGGTAAAAATTTTATAATTTTTTTTTTCAACCGGAGCATATTTAAAAAAAATAAAAATTGATGAAAAAACCATGAAAATCAAAAACGTAAGTATGAATAAACCTCTTGATGGATCATTTGCAAATGTATGGACAGAATTCAAGATTCCAGATCTAACTAAAAAAGTTCCAACTACGCTCATCGTAAAAGTTAAAATACTTAATATAATAACCCACGAATAAAGTCCTATTCTTCTCTCTAAAACTAAAACTGAGTGAAGTAGTGCAGTCATTAAAAACCATGGCATCAAAGAGGAATTTTCTACTGGATCCCAAAACCAAAATCCACCCCAGCCCAACTCGTAGTATGCCCAGATGGATCCGGCTAATATACCAACGGTTTGAAAGAACCATGAAATAGAAACCCAAGGTTTAATTGAAATTGCAAATGATCTAGCTTCAACTTGTGAAAGCAGAGCAGCCAGTGCTGCGGAAAAATAAATTGAAGATCCAACAAATCCTAAATAAAGTAATGGAGGATGAATTGCCAGAATTGGGTCTTGTAAAATTGGGTTTAAACCCATTCCCTCATTAGGTATTGGAAATATTTTAGAAAATGGATTTGAATTTGTTAATAAAAAAATAAAAAAAATTGAAATTAACAAATTTTGAATAATTAAAGTTAAAATTCGAAATTTTTTGTTTTTATTATTATTTAAAAATAAAAATAGAAATGAAAATAAAACAAGTATGTTTATCCATAATAAGAGACTGCCTTCATGATTGCCCCACACACCTGAAATTTTATAAAATAATGGTTTAGTTGTGTGTGAATTCTCATAAACATTAATCATTGAAAAATCAGAAAATATATAACCAACTAGTAAGATCAAAAAACTTAAAACAGAAAAAGCTAATTGATAAAATGATAGAAGATAAATTCTCTTTGGAACTTTATTATCTGAAATCTTAATTTCGAAATATGAAAAAATGATAAGAGCAAAAGATATAGCTAATGCAATTAAAGAGGAAAAAGTGCCTAGATTACTTAACATTTTGTTTTAAATTTTCTCTTACTTCTGGCGGCATATAATTTTCATCGTGTTTCGCTAAAATTCTCTTAGCTAAAAAAAATTTTTTATCTTTTAGTTTTCCTTCTGCAACTACCCCTTTTCCTTCTGCGAAAAGCGCAGGAACTGTACCTTTGTAGCTCACTATTATTTCCTTTTTAAAATCTGTAACAATAAACTTAATTTCATTATTATCAGTTTTTAATGATCCATCTTTTACCATCCCGCCTATTCTGATTTCATTATTTAGAATTGCCTCATTGCTTTCTTGTATTTCAGAAGGGGAATAAAAATATAGAATATTATCTTCTAGTGTTTTAAAAATAAATACTATTAGTATTATAGACACTGATAATACCGCTATGAAGATTGATAATCTATTTTTCGTCTTTTTATTAAGCATTTCAAAAATGCCCAACTAGTTTTTTGAATTCGAAATTAAAATTTCTTTAGCAATTTTTTGTTTTTTAAGAACCTCAAGCTGCTCTTGTGAGAAATTTTCAGTTTCTTTAACAAAGTCTTTTTCAAGTTTTTTAAGAGTCTTCCTGGTTTTTAAAAAAACATAGAGACAAGCTAAAAAAGTTGTTAAAAAGGCTGACCAAACGTATATACCGTGACCATTCATAATAAATACATTTAAATTCATAATTTTTTTAAACCCTTTTTTTTGACTCTAATTGTTTCTATTCTATATTTCATTAGAAAAATTAGCGCAGAATACAATAAAAAAGCTAATAACATGACCACAAGTGGGACTAACATTGAAAAATGAACAGTAGTTTCCTCAAAAATTTTAATGCTTGATGGTTGATGAAGTGTAGACCACCAAACAACTGAGTACTTTATAACTATGACATTAACAATTCCTAATAGAGAGATGATAGTACATGTTTTGGAAGACTTATGAGGATCTTTGATAAACTTATAAGATAAAATGAAAATTATATAAAAAAATAACAATATAAGCATTGAGGTCAACCTAGCGTCCCATGCCCACCATGTACCCCAAGTTGGTTGTCCCCAAAGTGACCCTGTGATAATAGCTACAAAATTAAATGTTAGTCCAATTGGGGCTATACTTTTATATATCAAGCTTAAACTTTTAATTTTAAAGAGAAAGTTAATAACAGATAAAAAACATATTGCTCCAAAACAAAGTAAAGATATCCATGCAGATGGTACGTGAACATACATAATTCTTACAGAATTACCTTGGATATAATCTTGTGGTGAAACAAAAAGTGCAAACGTAACACCAATTAATGTAACTGGTATAACAAAAGTTTTTATAAATTTTAGTATCTTCCCAGATAAGTGAAATAGATAGCTAGGATTTAAAAATTTTATCATAACTTTCTTTAACTGATTTTAGATGAATTTTGAATGGTATATTTTGTTAGCCTAATTGAAAATTATGAGGGAGATAAGGAAGTATAAGTTAATTCCCAACTAGGCTCTAACATTCAAATGGTATATTTACTTTTAGCCGGAGATTTGTATTAAATTTGTTAAATTTGTGGCAGAAACACTAATTTGAAGGTTTATAATAACCTGATCCCCTTTTTTCAGAAAATACTTCATTTACTAAAGGATGTCTGATTGGGTCTCCCGAGCTATCTATAATTAAATTTTGTTCAGAAACATATGCTTCATATGTGATCTCGTTGTTTTCAGCAAGTAAATGATAAAATGGCTGGTCTTTTTTAGGACGAACATCCTTTGGGATTGATTCATACCATTCTTCTGAATTATTAAATTCAAAATCTACATCGTATATAACGCCTCTGAAATTAAAGTGCTTATGTTTAACTATTTCACCTATTGAAAATTTTGCTTTTTTAGCATTCATATTTTATTTAAGATAATAACATTTATCGTAAAATCAATAAAAAAAATGTAAATAAAAAAAATTTATGGTAACTTTAATCTGTGAATAAATCTTTTATTAAAATCTTAACAGACTTTGGTCCTCTTTTGATTTTCCTAATAGTATATTACAAAAGCAATAAAAACTTAATTATAGCTATTCCGCCTCTAATCTTAACAACAATAGTAGCTGTCGCAATAGTGTATTTTGTAGAAAAAAAAATACCTTATATTCCTTTAATAGGAGCGTTCTTAGTATCTTTGTTCGGAGGATTAACTATTTTTTTTAAAAATCCAATATTTATTTATTTAAAACCTACAATAATTAACATTGTCTTTGCAATCACATTATGGATTGGAAAGATTTGGTACAGAAAGAATTTTTTAAAATTTTTTTTTAAAAGTTCTATCAAGTTAGAAGAATTTGGCTGGGACAAGCTTCTTTACAGGTGGATAGTTTTTTTTATTTTTTTAGCTATTATTAACGAAATTGTGTGGAGAACTCAAAGTGAGGAATTTTGGATTAATTTTAAAGTATGGGGAATATTACCTATAACACTGTTATTCACGGCATTTCAGATACCTTTAATACAAAAATATAAAAAAAATGAATAAACTAAAACTAGTTGTTAATAATAGATTTTTTGATAAGGAAAACTTTTTTATTAAAAAAGAGTTAAAAACTATTCTTAACCTTTATGCAAAAAAAGTTTCATCGGGAGACTGGAAAGACTATGGACTTTCAATAAATAAAAAAGAAATTTCTTTTGACGTGTATCAGAGAGCGTCGGAGAAACCAATTTACAGGATATCTAAGAACTTAAACCCAAAAAATAAAACAGAAAAATATTATATTTTGGATAAAAACGGAAGAATAATAAAAAAATCAGAAAATTTAGAAGTATTAATTAAAAAAATTGAGTTAAAGGAATTAAAATTAGTAAAATAAGTATTATCTTCTTTGCCCAAAAAGTCTCAAAAGCATTATAAATAAGTTAATGAAATCTAGATATAATGTTAAAGCGCCCATAACTGCTTTCTTACCAGATATTTCGCTATCATCAGACTCGAGATACATGTTTTTAATTTTTTGAGTATCATATGCTGTAAGACCAACAAAAATTAATACTCCTAGAATTGAAATTACAAAATACATCATAGTTGATTTCATAAATATATTAACTATTGATGCAATTATTATCCCAATTAAGCCCATCATTAAAAATGATCCAAACTTAGTTAAATCTCTTTTAGTAGTATAGCCATAAATGCTCATAGCTCCGAATGTGCCTGCTGTTATAAAAAATACACGAGTAATACTTGCTCCAGTATAAACTAAAAATATTGAAGCAAGTGAAGCTCCCATTAAAGCAGCAAAAATCCAAAAAGTAGTTTGAGCTTTTGCAGCACTCATTTTTCTAATACCGAAACTCATGTAAAGAACTATTCCCAGTGGTGCCAGCATAACTACCCACATTAAAGGAGAAGCAAATAATGCTTGTCCAATTCCAGTTAGTCCTGAGATGCCACTTGGAGTTATTTGAATATCGTAACCTCCGGATAATCTAAATAATATTAAAGAAACTATTCCAGTTAAAAAAACACCTGAGGCCATATAGTTATAAACCTTAAGCATATAGCTTCTTAAGCCCTGATCGATTATGTGTTCGTCAGCTATAGATGATTTAATTTTGGTATTTTGTCTATTAAACTCCATATTTAAAATATAATCATTTTTTTTTTGTTTTCAATCCCACATATATCACCTAAAAATATTACATTTTTATGAAATATAGGAAATTAGGTAACACGGAATTGAATGTAAGCCTTATTTGTCTAGGTACAATGACCTATGGAGAACAAAATACTCAAGAAGAGGGTTTTGAGCAAATGGACTATGCATTAGAAAATGGAATAAATTTTTTTGATACTGCTGAACTTTATGCAATACCACCAAAAGAAAAAACTTATGGAAAAACTGAAGAGATTATAGGTAATTGGTTTAAAATAAAAAAAAATAGAAAAAAAATTATATTAGCTTCGAAAATAGCTGGACCAGGTTTAAAGTGGATTAGAGGAGGTGGTGAACAATATTCGGAGAGAAGTATTGAGACAGCTTTGAATAATAGTCTAAAAAGATTGAATACCGATTATATTGATTTATATCAACTTCATTGGCCCGAAAGAAATACTAATTACTTTGGAGATTTAGATTACAAGCATGATGAAAAAGAAAAAATTTGGAATAGTTTTGAGAGTATATTAAAAAGTTTAAGGAAATTCGTTGATCAAGGAAAAATAAGATATATTGGTCTATCAAACGAAACTCCCTGGGGATTTTCTAAATTTTTAGAAATTGCAGACAAACAAAATCTACCAAAAGTGGTATCGGTACAAAATCCTTATAGTTTAATAAATAGAACCTATGAAATAGGAATGTCAGAAATTTCTATTAGGGAAAAAGCTGGATTGCTTGCCTATTCACCTCTTGGAATTGGCTATCTGACAGGAAAATATAGAAATAAAAAGGTACCAAAAAATTCTAGATTAGATTTATTTTATGAAAATTATCCAAGATATCATAATCAAAGAACTTATGATGCAGTTGATAACTATTTTAAAATTGCTAAAAAATATAACATTTCCTTTACTAAATTATCTCTAGCATTTGTAAACTCCAGAAATTTTGTTACTAGTAACATTATTGGAGCAACTAAAATGGATCAGCTAAAAGAAAATATAGATAGTATAAATTTATCTCTGAATGAAAATATCATAAATGATATAAATACAGTACATGAAAACAATCCTAATCCTGCACCTTAATAAACAGAACTGTTGAAAAGAGATAAATTTTGTATAAGTTATTAATATCTGCTTAAAATGATTAAAAAAATTATTACAACAATTTCTATTATTGCGTTCTTTGCTACAAATTCTGTATTAGCAGCCCAACCAAAGAGTATTGGGAAATTTAAAAATTGGGAAACTTTTACCTACAATGATGCAAGTGGTAAGATTTGTTTTGCACAGACTATTCCTTTAGAAAGAGCTCCAAAAAATTTGAAAAGAGATCCTTCTAGATTATTCGTAACTTTCAGAAAATCTGGAAAAATTAAAAATGAAATTAGTATAACAAGTGGCCATGAGTATAAGATTTCTAGTGTCGTAGCAAGAAGTGGTAAAAATGAATTTAATATGTTTTCCCAAGGTAAATTTGCATGGTTACTTGATGGTGAGGAAGAATTTAGTTTAATTAAAGTAATGAAAAAAGCCTCAAAACTTTCTGTTTCCGCAGCTAATAAAAAAGGAAATCAGACTAAAGATACTTATTCAATGATGGGCTTTACAAAATCATATAACGCTGCAAGAAAAAGTTGTGCCTAAAAATAAAAGTAAAATTGTCTTGGCTTATTCTGGGGGGCTAGACACCTCCATAATTCTTAAATGGCTTCAAGAGAATTACAATTCTGAAGTAATAGCCTATACCGCCGATATTGGGCAAGAAATTGATAAAAAAAAAATAATTAAAAATGCAAAAAGATTAGGTGTTAAAAATATTATTATTGAAGATTTAAAAAATAATTTTGTAAAAGATTATGTTTTTCCAATGGTTAGAGGGCACGCTTTGTATGAAGGTACATATTTATTGGGTACCTCAATTGCAAGACCTTTAATTGCAAAAAGACAGATTGCCGTTGCAAAAAAATTTAAAGCATTTGCTGTATCACATGGTGCTACTGGAAAAGGAAATGATCAAGTTAGATTTGAATTAGGATATTATTATTTTGGACCAAAAATAAAAGTCATAGCCCCATGGAGAATTTGGAAATTAAAATCTAGAACAGATTTAATTAGATACGCAAAAAAACACAAAATCCCAATACCTAAAGATAAAAAAGGAGCACCTCCTTTTTCAGTGGATGACAATCTTTATCACACTTCAACTGAAGGAAAGGTTTTGGAAGATCCAAAAAAACAAGCTCCTGAATATATTTTTCAAAGAACTGTTTCTCCTGAAAAAGCACCCAAGAAACCCTCTTATGTAACCATAGGATTTAAAAAAGGTGATCCAGTATCAGTAAATAATAAAAAATTAGCACCTGCTAAACTTTTACAAAAATTAAATTTAGTCGCTGGTAAAAATGGAATTGGAAGAGTTGATCTAGTTGAAAATAGATTTATTGGAATTAAATCAAGAGGAGTATACGAAACACCAGGTGGCACTCTTTTGATGACAGCACATAGAGCAATGGAGTCTGTAAGTTTAGATAAAAAAACTATGCATCAAAAAGATGAGGTAATGCCAAAATATGCTGAGCTTATTTACAACGGTTTTTGGTTTTCAAAAGCTAGATATAAATTACAGAAAATCGTCGATCTTAAAAGAAATCATGTTAACGGATCAGTTAAACTTAAATTATACAAAGGAAATGTTACAATTCTTTCAAGACAAAGCAAAAGTAAAGCTTACTCAGTTAAAAAAGTATCCTTTGAAGAAAATAAATCTTTTAAAAAGTCAAAAGTTGAGAGATTTATATCAGGTGCGGCAAGAAAGCTAAGAACTTAGCTAAAATTAGTATATATAAAAACTTTATGACTATGAATTCAGTTATAAGAAATATTCAGTTAGTAGCTGTAATATTTATTTTAGTGGGTACTGTTCTAGCTTTTGGTTTCGAAGTTAATGAAATGTATAAAGTGGGAAGAGTTACACTTGCTGATCTACTTTTAATGTTCATTTATATTGAGGTCATAGGAATGATCGGAGTTTTTTGGGCCAGCAAGACAATCAGAATTACTTATCCTGTGT
>MDSW01076276.1_pt1 | contig 13834 bp, 15 predicted proteins | sample 811171 | NCBI WGS metagenome assembly MDSW01 (sample SAMN05326641, study PRJNA326480) | marine metagenome | isolation source: seawater | place: Atlantic Ocean: North West | collected 2012 | reverse complement strand
ATTTGCAAAAACCAAATTCTACTTATTTACACACAATTATTCAGGGATACAAAGATTGCTCTTTAGATGTGAAGAAATTAAAAAAGACAATTTCTAATTATCAAATAAATTATAATATTAATTGGTAATTAATAATTATTTAAGAGAATAAACTACCCAATCTAAAATTTCATTTTCAACCATATAATTTTGATTTATATATTTAAAAACATTTTGAAATTTTTTTTCAACAGGTATTAACCCAATAAAAGTATAGTTTTTATTAAATATTATATACTTTGGATTATTAAGCTTGAGTTCATTTATAAATTTACTTTGAACTGAGTTTGAAGAACTTATGACTAAATAATTGAATTTTGTACAAAATTTCTTTTTTAACAAATATGGCAAAATGGCATCATAAGAAAATAATTGGATGCAATTTAAATCATAACTTTTATTTAATTCATTTTTTAAAAAAATGTATTCTTTAGATAAAAAAATATCATCAGATTTATTAGTATAATTAACAAATCTATCTTTATAATTTACCAAATTGGTATAATTTATATTTTTAAAATTAAATAATATTAAAAAAATAAATAAAATATATGGGTAATAATTTTTTATATTTAGTCTCTGAAAAGTATTTAATTTATTAATAAAAAAATTTAATACAAATGTAAATAAGAGTAAATTATTAAAAAAAATTGCTTGCTTCATATGATAGCTATCAGATCTGGTAATTCCATTTTTGTAATTAATAAGAGACACAATAAAAATAAAAAATAAAAAAAGTTTTGAGCTATTTGGTATTTTTTGCTCAGTATTTAAAAGCAAATGAGAAATAAATATGCCATTTACAATGATTATAGTTAAATTTCTAGTTCCTCTAGCAGCGTGCTCATTAAAATCAAAATCAAAAGGTTTAGGATGTTCAAGACCTAAAAAAAAGTCTGCATCTCTTGTGATATCATAAGCATTCGCTAAAAAATCTCTTATTTCACCATTGCCAAATAAAATATAAAAAAATAACCAACCAACAGTTATTCCTAATAATAATATACCAATGTCAGAAAATTTTTTTTTAAATAATAAAACTATAGTAATGAATAGTATTGCTGCGTTTAAATAAATTCCTCTATCAAAGCTCCATAAAATTGAAAGACATGACAGCAATCCAATAATGAAGCTATTAAATTTATTTGGTTCACTTTTATTGATTAAGCTAAATGAAAAAATAAATAGTAGAATAATAGGGATATCTCTATATCTAGCTGGGTAAAAAATTTCAGTTAATTCTCTATTAAAATATAATGATAATGAACAAAGTATTACAAAAAAAATTATTTCGCTATTTTTTTCATAATTAAATAATTTGCATATTAGATAAATAAAATAAATTAATGTTAATTCTGTAATAAGTCTTAAGAACATGTGAAAAACTCTTAGGGAACCAATAGTTTCCTTTTGAGACGTTAACCAAGAAAATTTTGTAGTTAAAAATTCACTAAATAGACTATTAGATATATATGAACCAGACCAAAAGAGACCAGTTATTTTTGAATTATAGCCTGAGCTAAGAGAAAGTCCTTCATGCAAATAGTCTACTTTGCTTAATACAAAATCTGCTGAAAAAAAATGAACTATGCTAATAATAAAAAAAATAATTAAAAAAAAAATTAATAGATTGTTTTTTTCATTATTTGGAAAATTATTTTTAAAAATTAAAAAAAAATTATTAAATTTTTGCTTATAAAGTAATTTATATAAAATTGTATAAACTAATACTGGAAAAGATATAAAAAAAATAAATCTAAAAATATTGTTATAGGGGCTAATTTTTAATTCAGAATAGTAGCCAGTAACATTGTTTGGGTTTGAATAATTAAATAAAATGTTGTCCCAAACCAAAACCCCTATAAATATACTTACTAAAACACCTATAAAAATCTTTATAAAATTAATCATACTTTATTAATACAATATATTTGTATAAAAATTTAAAAAAAAAGTGCTAAAGACTAATAAATATAAACATTATGAATAGTCCAAAATCAATTAGTTTAATATTTCCAGTTTATAGGGATAAACATACTGTAAAAAAAGTTATTAATAAAAGTTTAAAAATATTACGTAAATTAAAAAAAAAATATGAAATTATAATAATTGATGATGGGTGCCCTGATAAATCTGGATTAGTTGCTTTAAAATATACAAAAAAGAATAATAAAATAAGAGTTATTTTTCATAAAAAAAATTATGGTTACGGTGCAGCAATAAGAACGGGTTTAAAAAAAAGTAGGTATGAGTGTATTTATGCTGTTGATGGTGACGGCGAATTTGGAATAGCATTGAATGATCTTCCAAGAATTTTAAAAAAATATATTCACAATGACTTAGTCATTACATACAGATATAAAAAAAGATATAAAACAATTAGAATAATAATATCCTGGGCATATAACTTTATTCTAAGATTTTTATTCAATATAAATTTTAGAGATATTTCTTGTGGCTCAAGATTGGTAAATAAAAAAATTTTAAAAAAAATAAAGCTTACAACCAATAGTCCTTTTATAGGTGCTGAATTAGCTATTAAAGCTAAATATATGGGATATAAAGTTGATGAAGTTGGAATACATAGTTTTCCAAGCAATTTCAGAGCTGGCTCTTCTATTGTTTTAAAAAATATAATTATTACTATTAGAGATATTTTGTTGCTCTATTACAAAATTTATTTTAGAGGAAAAATTAATTTTTAACTTTTTTAAATAAAATGATAACATAAAATATACAATGAAAGAAAAAAAATCAATATTTCCCATGTTAAAATGGGCTAAAGATTTATTTCCATTATGTAGATCTATTACAGGTTCTGGAATTCAAAAATCATTAAGATATTTTAAGAAATTAAATCCAGAATTTAAGATATTAAAATTTAAAACAGGACATAAAGTATTTGATTGGGTAATTCCAAAAGAATGGAATATAAAAGATGCATATTTTAAAGATTCAAAAGGCAGAAAATATTGTGAATTTAAAAAAAATAATTTGCATATAGTTGGTTATTCAGAGCCAATAAATAAGAAAATAAACAAAAAAAATCTTTTAAAAAATATATATACGCAAAAAAATCAACCTGACTCAATACCTTACGTTACCAGTTATTATAAAAAACGTTGGGGTTTTTGCATGTCAGAAAAAAATAAAAAAAAACTTCCAAATGGACCGTTTCATGTTTTTATAGACTCCAATTTTAAAAATGGAAATTTAGAATTAATAGAGGCGCTAAAAAAAGGTAAGAGCAAAAAAGAGATTTTTTTTAGCAGTTATTTATGCCATCCATCAATGGCAAATAATGAATTATCTGGACCAGTTATATTAAATGCAATTTTATATTATATAAAATCAAATTATAAAAATCCTAAATATTCTTATAGATTTGTTTTATTACCAGAAACAATTGGTTCAATAAGTTACTTAAGTAAAAGAATTAAAATTTTAAAAAAAAATATGATTGCTGGATTCAATCTTACATGCGCTGGAGATGAAAGAGCATATAGCTACACTTCTAGTAGGCTTGGAAATACATTGTCAGACGATGCACTGCAAGCAGCACTGATTGGTTACAAAAATCTAAAAAAATACGACTTTTTACACCGAGGAAGCGATGAAAGGCAATATTGTTCACCTAATGTTGATTTACCAGTAAGTACATTTTCTAGATCTAAATATTATCCAGAGTATCATACTGACAAAGATAATTTTAATTTAGTTACAAAAAAAGGGCTGGAAGACTCATTAAAAGTATTCACAAATATTATTGATTGTTTTGAAACTTCATTATTTCCTAAAAGTCAGTTTTTTTGCGAGCCAAATTTAGGTAAAAGAAATCTATATCCAACTATTTCCCAAAAAGGCATCTATAATGATATTATGCTTAGAATGGATTTATTCGCGCTAAGTGATGGAAAAACAAATATATTTCAAATATGTAAAAAAATTAAAAGGCCTCTCAAAGATGTTTATGGAGAATTAAAAATTTTAAAAGATAATAAAATTTTAAAATAATTATAAATTTGAATGAAAATTTTAAAGTTCGAAGATTACTTCAGGAATATAGGTATAAAAAAAAATGACAATGTACTTGTATCATCAAATTTACTTAAAATTTTTATTCAAAAAAAAAAAAAAATAATTAATTTTAATCCTAATGAAATATTAGATGCCCTTATCTCTATAGTGGGAAAATCTGGTACAATTTTAATACCAACATATAACTGGGATTTTTGTAGAGGCTTAGGTTTCCATTATAAAAAAACACCATCAAATTCAGGCTCACTAGGAAATTATGCATTAAAAAGGAAAGATTTTGAAAGAACTAAAAATCCAATTTATTCATTTGCTGTTTTTGGGAAAAAAAAAAGATATTTGACAAATTTAAAACATTCTAGCTGTTTTGATTTAAAATCACCTTTTGGTTTTTTAATTAAAAATAAAGGTAAAAATATTTTTATAGGTATAGATAATATATATATAGATGCATTTACTTTTATGCACGTTGCTGAGCAAGAAATTGGTGTAAATTACAGATTTTTAAAAACTTTTTCAGGAAATTATATACATAAAAATGTTAAATTAAAAAATGCTAAATTTACAATGTACGTAAGAAGGTTGGATCAAAAAACCAGAAGACTTAATCCAAAAATTAAAAAAAAACTACTTGCTAAAAAAGCTTATATTGAAAAGAAATTTGGGTTTATACAATTTATAAATATAAAAATGAATGTGGCTCACAAAATCATTAAAAATGATTTAAATGAAAATAAAGAATTAATAATTTTAGAAAAATAAAAAAAAAGATGCTAATAAAATATTTTGTTAAATTTCAAAAAAGAGTAGCTTTGATTGATGCAAAAACAAATGAACAGAGTACATATAAACAATTGATAAAAAGGATAAAATATTACGATCAATTTATAGATGATAATTCTGTAATAATGATAATTGTATCAAACAATATTAATACAATCGAATTTTATCTAGCATGTTTAAATTCAAAAAAAAAAATGTATTACGATGGTCTTAGATGAAACTTTTAACAAAAATTATATCGAAACTATAATCAAAAAATACAAACCAAATTTAATTTTTAATCCTACAAAAATACTAATTGGTAAGTTTTTAAATAAAAGGACTGTTGTAAATGATCAATTTATTTCAAAAACAAACTTTAAAAATAATAAATTTAATTCAATAAATAAATTGCTATTAACTACCTCAGGAACTACTGGAAGCTCTAAATTTGTAAGATTTTCAAAGAATAATTTAGTGTCAAATTCTAGATCTATAATTAAAAGTTTAAAAATTAAAAAAAATCATATTGTGATGACAACAATGCCCATGGGATATTCATATGGGTTATCAATATTAAATACTCATTTAATGAGTGGAGCAAAAATTATTATTAATAGGGAAAGTATTTTAAATAAAAATTTTTGGATTTATTTAAAAAAATACAAAGTTAACAGTTTAAATGGCGTTCCATCGTTTTATAATTATTTAAAAAAATTGGATTTTAAAAAATTCAATTTGAAAAAATTATTATATTTAACCCAAGCGGGAGGAAATCTTGATATTGAGGTCAAAAATTATCTATATAAATTTGTAAAAAAATTGAAAATTAAATTATTTTTTATGTATGGGCAAACCGAGGCTTCTCCTAGGATTTCTTGTTTTGATGTAACAAAATATCCAAAAAAAATTGGAAGCGTTGGAAGAGCTATTGATGGTGTTAGCGTTGGAAAAATAAATAAAAAAAAAAATATTTCAGAATTATATGTAAAAGGCAAGAATGTTTGTCTTGGTTATGCTGAAAATATTTTTGATCTTAAAAAAGGCGATGTTAATAAAAAGTTTTTAAAAACTGGAGATGTGGGGTATCTTGATAAAGAGAGATTTATCTTCATAAAAGGAAGAATTAAAAGATTTTCCAAATTATATGGTTTTAGAATAAATTTAGATGAAATAGAAATATATCTAAAAAAAATGAGTATTTTTTGCAAATGTTTGAGTGATGATAATAAAATTTTTATTAAATATTTAGACTCTAAAAATGTTAAAAATATCAAGAAAATTCTTTTTTCAAAATTTAATATTAATTCAAATTCATTAGAACTTATCAAAGTAAAAAAACTAGATCAAAAAATCACACTTAAAAATCAATTTTAAATGACCAACATTTCTTTCAAAAATAAAATTAAAGACTTAACAATAAATCACTATAAAAAATGCAAAATTTATAAAAAAATATTAAAAGAAATCGGTTTTAATAAAAATGAAAAAGATATAAGCAACTTTCCTTTTATTCCAATAAATTTGTTTAAAACTTTAGAGCTTTCAAGCGTGCCAAAAAATAAAATTGTAAAGGTGCTAAATTCTTCAGGCACAACTGGAAGTATAAGATCTAAAATTTTTTTAGATCAGAATAATTCAAATAATCAAAGAAAAGTTTTAAAAGAACTTGTTCAAAACCTTATAGGTAAAGAAAGACTTCCAATGTTAATTATTGATCAAAACCCTAACTTAAAAAAAAAATTAAGTATTGAAGCTAGAGAAGCTGGAATTTTCGGTTTTTCATTATTCGGTAAAAAACATGAATATTTATTAAATAATGAATATCAAATTGACTACAAAATACTTAATTCCTTTCTTAGCAAATTCGGAAATAATCAATTCTTGATTTTTGGTTTTACAAGCAATGTTTACGATTATCTAATAAAAAAATGTAATTTAAAAAAAATAAAAAAAAACTTTCAAAATGGAATATTAATACATGGCGGGGGATGGAAAAAAATGGTTTCAAAAAAAGTAAATAATGAAGTTTTTAGATTACAGTTATATAAAAAATTAAAATTAAAAAATATTTACAATTATTATGGTTTAGTTGAACAAACAGGTTCTATTTTTTTTGAATGTCAAAAATGTAATTTATTTTATACTACTGACTACTCTGATATAATTATTAGAAACAAAGAATTGAAAGTATTAACAGAAGGAAGAGGAATGATTCAGTTGCTATCTACATTACCAACTAGTTATCCAGGTCATAATATTTTGACTGAAGATGAAGGTGAAATAATAAAAAATAATTGTGTTTGTAGTAAAAAAGGTAAACAATTTAAAATTTATGGCAGAATAGAAAAATCTGAAATTAGAGGATGTAGTGATACATAGTTTTTTTGATGAAAATTAAATTCTTAGTTGGTAAAAAAAAAATTTCAAATAAGGCCTCAGATCCATTCGGCGAAAAAGAGTGTAAATTTTTAAATGATATTTCTCTTGTACTGAATTCTCTTAAAAATATTAATGATTATCCAGATTTAAAAACAGTAGCTTTTTGGTCTAGAAAAAAAAATATTGAAAATTTAAAAAATGAGTTATTAGATAAAAATATAAGAATTGGTATAGGAAAATTATTTCACATAACTCCATCAAATGTACCAACTAACTTTTTTTATTCTTTAGCAATTGGCTTATTAACTGGTAATTCAAATATAGTAAAAGTTCCTTCAAATAATTTTATGCAAATTAAATTGATATGTTCAGCGATTAAAATTGCTATTAAAAAAAATCCTTTTTTCAAAAAAAGAATATCAATTATTCAATACGACAGCTCTTATAATGAAATAACTAGGGAAATTTCTAAAAATTGTAACGGTAGATTATTATGGGGGAGTGATAAATCAATTGAAGAAATAAAAAATATGCCCTGTAAAACTAAATCTATAGATATAATATTTCCTGATAGATATTCGTTTGCTTTATTAAATGCAAACAAAATAAATAAAATCTCAGAAAAAAATATAGTTATACTCGCAAAAAAATTTTATGTTGATACTTTTTTTTATGATCAAAATGCTTGTACATCACCTCACTTAGTGCTTTGGGTTGGAGATAAGAAAAGTATAACTCATGCAAAAAATAAGTTTTGGAGAAATGTATCAAAAGAGGTAAAGTTAAAATTTGATCTTACAAATCATATAACTTCAGAAAAACTTAATCATATTTATAATTTGATTGCACAGCATGAAAATTTAGGGAAATTGAAAAATTATGAAAGTTTAGTTCACATTTTTGATAATACAAAACTTAGACGAAATATTGATAACCTAAGAGGTAAATGGGGTATTTTTTTTGAAAATAATATAAAAGATTTAAGTGAAATAAATAAATTTGTTAATGAAAAATACCAGACACTCACTTACTTTGGTTTTGAAAAAAAATATTTTGAAAATTTTATTAATAAAATGAAACCAATTGGAATTGATCGAATAGTACCTATAGGTAGATCAATGGAAATGAATTTTTTTTGGGATGGTTATGATTTAAAAAATTGTTTAACACGAGCTATTGAAATTAAATGAAATTTATAACTTTAGACAAAAAAGGAATTCTTAAATATCAACAAAATAGAGACCCTTATTTATTCGTTGATTATGCAAGTAAAATAATTCCAGGAAAAAGTTCTGAAGGATATAAAGACTTAAATCTAAAAGAATGGTTTTTTAAAGTACACTGGCCTGGGGATCCTAACATGCCAGGCATGTTGCAGATTGAAGCTTTAACACAAATAAGCTCTTTATCAATTTTAACTATTCCTGGTAACAAAGGTGAAATAATGTATTTGGTTTCAGCAAATGATTTGGTATTTAAAAAAAAAATAATTCCAGGCTCAAGATTTTTTATGAAATCAGATGTAATAAGTTTTAAAAGAGGTTTGGCAACATTTAAAGCCAAAGGAATGGTTAATGATGAATTAGTTTGTTCAGCTACAATAAAGTTGGTATTGCCTAAAGAAATTAAACAGTATAAAATAATTTAGAATGCCTATAGCCTCATCATTATTGAAAAAACCACGCTTAGTAAAAAAATTAAAAGATTTTTATGACTATGTTCAAAAAAATGACGGAAAAGTTGGAACAAAAACTAGAGGAATTGACTTAAATTTTAATAATGCTTGCAATCTTAGATGCAAGTATTGTTTTACTAATTCGCCAAAAGGAGACCATGTAAAAGAATATTTAGATTATGGTGCAATTAGAAAATTAGCGGATGAAGCTGATGAATTGGGTTATTTTGAATTTGATTTACAAGGTGGTGAGTTGTTGTTGCAACCAGAAAAATTATTTAAAGTTTTAGAAGCAATTAAACCAGAAAGATTTTATCTATATTTAACCACAAACGGATACCATCTAGACAAACCTATGGCTAAAAGATTAGCTGCCGCAAATGTAAGCAGAGTATCAGTAAGTATTGATAGTATGGATGAACAAATACACGATGAAATCAGAGGCAGAAAAGAATCTTGGAAAAGAGCAATAGAAGCTTTAGAGCATGTTAAAGAAGTAGGAATGGATCCTTATTTAAATATTACAGTTGGTCATTACAATGCTAACACTGAACATTTCAAACAATTGTTAGATTATTCAAAACAAAAAAAATACAAAACTCTTCTAAATGTTGCTGTACCAGCAGGCATGTGGCAAAAGATGGACGATATAATTTGTGATGATAAGGATAGAGAATATTTAAGAAAAATAAGAAAAGAATATAAAAATCTTGTCAGAAATATTTGGAATCCTTTTGATAAAAACCAAGAAAAAATACTTGGATGTACAACAGTTAACAGACTTTATATAACTCCTATTGGAGATGTTTTGGTTTGTCCATATGTGCACATCAAGATAGGGAATATTTTTGAAAAACCTTTAAAAGAAATTGTAGATTTCGGTTTTAGTATCAAGCATTTTAATAATCACAGCGATCTTTGCTTAGCTGGAGAAGATAAAAATTTTATTAATAAATTTATGACTAAAAGCGGTCAAACTATATTTAAACCAGCAATTGCGGAAGAAATTTTCTCTAAAGAAGACTTTATAAGTGATAGGTGATGCTGCTTAAAAACAAAGTTGCTGTTGTTACTGGATGTAGTCAAGGAATTGGTAATAAAATTGTTGAAACTTTTTCAAGAAATAATGCGAAAGTTTTTGCTTGTGTTCGAAAAATAAATGATAAATTTTTATTAGATATAAAAAAAATAGCAAAAGAAAATAAAACTGAAGTTATACCTATCGAACTAGATTTTAACTCTGAAGACTCAATAAAAGAAGCATCTACAAAAATATTATCACAAGCTAAAATAATTGATATCCTTGTAAACAATGCTGGAATTATACATACAGCTAATTTTCAAATGACCTCACATAGCAAGTTAAAAGAAATTTTTGAAATAAACTTTTTTTCACAAAATAAATTTACCCAATACATTTGTAAACCGATGATTAAAAACAAAAAAGGAAATATTATTTATATTTCTTCGACATCAGGAATTGACGGTAATCATGGTAGGAGTGCTTACTCATCTTCAAAAGCTGCAATAATTTCACAATCTAAAGCATTATCTAGAGAACTTGGTATTATTAATATAAGAGTAAATACTATTGCACCCGGTCTAACAGATACAAGCATGATGAAAAATAATACTTCAGAAGAGATAATTAATAATGTTGTAAATAACTTATCTCTGAAGAGAGTAGGTAAGACTTCTGAAATTGCAAATGTAGCTTTATTCTTAGCTTCAGACTTATCAAGCTACATAACTGGCCAAACAATTAGAGTTGATGGGGGCATGTAGTGCCTGAACAAAAAAAAATAATTGAAAAGATAGATAAATTTGCAGTAAATTCTAGAAAAAACATTTTAGATATGGCTCTGGCAGCTGGAGCTAGCAGCTCTCATTTTGGAGGTGCACTATCAATTGTAGATATAATATCCACACTTTATGTTTCTCAAATGAAGATTAGTAAAAAAGATCCTTGTTCAAAAAGTAGGGACAGATTTATTTTAAGTAAAGGTCATGGATGTTTAGCTTATTATGCAGCATTATGTGAAATAGGGCACCTAAATAAAAATGAATTAAAAAGTTTTGAAAAAAATGAGTCTGATTTACTAGGTCATCCTGTTTTAAATAAAAAGCTTGGAATTGATTTTTCGACAGGATCATTAGGTATGGGTCTGTCTTTGGGTATAGGTGTTGCTATTTCATTTAAAAAAAAAAAATTAAAGAATTATGTTTATGTAGTACTTGGTGATGGAGAATGCAATGAAGGGTCTGTTTGGGAAGCAGCAATGGCTGCTTCAAATTTTAAATTAGATAATTTACAAATAATAATTGATAATAATGGTTATCAACAAACTGGTCTTAATAAAGAAATTATGAATACCTATAGTTTAACAGAAAAATGGAAAAGTTTTGGATGGCATACTTCAGAAGTTGATGGACACAATACAAAAAAATTATTTAATTATTTTGAAAAAAACAAAAATATAAAAAAACCGAAAGCGTTGATCGCTAAAACAATTAAAGGAAAAGGATTTTCCTTTTCTGAAAACAATAACGATTGGCATCATACAGTTTTGACTAAAAATCTTTATGAAAAAGCAATGCTAGAAATTTCTAAAAGATAGGGAATATGAATATTAAAGAAAAAGATATAAAAATTTGGTCAGCAATCGGTCCGAGAGCCACGCTAGGAATGGCAGCTTTATCTTTGGCAAACGAGGTAAAGAATTTAATTGTCCTGACTTGTGATGTTTCTACTTCTGCTGGATTAGATAGATTTAGAAAAAATTATCCTGATAAATATATAGACCTTGGTATAGCAGAACAGAATTTGATTGGTGTAGCTGCTGGTTTAGCTAGCGAAGGATTTAATGTTGTAACAACTACATTTGCTCCATTTCAAACAATGAGGTGTTGTGAACAGATAAAAGTAAATTTAGGTTATATGAAACATAAAGTATGTATGGTTGGAATCGCTAGCGGTTTAGTATTGGGCCAACTTGGTTATACTCATTGCAGTATTGAAGAAATTGGTGCTTTAAGATCAATACCTGGAATAACAATAGTATCACCAGCCGATTCATTGGAGACTGTCAAAGCTCTCGAGTCAGCAATTAATTTTGATAAACCAATATATATAAGGCTTACTGGTGGAGCCAATAATCCTATGGTCTATAAAAAAGATTATGATTTTAAGATTGGAAAAGCAATCACTCTTAAAGAAGGAAAGGATATAACTATTTTTTGTAGCGGTGCAATAGTTTTTGAATGTTTAAAAGCTGCAGATTTACTAGATGAAAAAAATATTTCAACATGTGTTGTTAATATGCATACGATAAAACCCCTAGATAAACTTGCATTAGAAAAATCTTTGGATAAAAAAATGATAGTTACTGTAGAGGAACATAATATTATAGGTGGTCTTGGTAGCGCCATATCAGAATGCAAATCAACTTATTCAAAAAGTCCCAAACAACTTAGTTTGGGTGTTAAAGATGCTTATGGAAAATGTGGAGACTATAAATATATGCTAAATAAACATGGACTTGTAGCAGAAAAAATTGTAGATGATGTGATTTCAAATTTAGAAATATGAGCAATATTGAAAAATACAAAACTACATTTGTTACCTCTCTATCTTTAGATAAAAAGAAATTCAGTGAAAAATTGGAGTACAATCAATTGCCTGAGTGGGACTCAATAGGCCATATGACTTTAGTCTCAGGACTGGAGGATGCTTTCAATATTACTTTAGAAACTGATGATATTATTGACTTTAGTTCATACAAAAAAGGAATGGAAATTCTAAAAAAATATAAAATAAATTTTAATAAATAAATTGTTTTATTTTATTTTTAAGCTCTTGTAGTAGAGCCATATCCAAAATTAGCTTTTAATGTCTGTATATTTACAATGTCTCTTTCTTTATCACCTGTAAAAATTTTTCTTCGACCATGCATCAGTCTTCTGTTATCAATCATTATCAAGTCTTCTTTGTGCCAATCAATTTCAATGGTAAGGTCATTTGTAATTTTTTTAACTTTATCTAAAATTTTTTTTGGTATTTTTTTTCCATTTTCCAATTTTATACTGATCAATTGATCATCACTTTCTAAAGGAATTTGAACATGATTACAAAAAGACATCTTATAAGGTTTTCTAGTCTCAGATATTGCATATCTTTTGAGTTTAAATAGAATCTCGTTATTACTAGTGTTTAAAAAACAGTCTTTTATTCCTGGATACTCAATATACCAAGGTTTAAGGTTTTTTTCTTTTGAATTTTTTTTAGTGCCTAATTTTCCAAAGGGAATTTTAAGATTGTAAACTATTTCATTTGATAAAAAAAAATTTTTTAATTCATAATCAAACTTATTAAAAACACTATTTCCGTCACAAACCGTGGTTTGTCCATTTTTAAGAGGAGGTTTATTACAATAAAACCAAACTATTTCTGGCCATGATGGAGAATAACTCGCCTCGCTATGTAAAAATATTTCAACTTTTCCTGAGTCTACATTTCTGATATTATTATTTTTAAATCTAAACATTCTTCTATTAGCATCATTTGCATAAGAGTGTGTAAATTTATCTGTAAATTTAATTATATCTTCTTTTTCAATTTTAAAATTTCTAAAAAGAATTATTCCTTTCTCTTCAAAAATTTTAATTATTTCTTCTCTTTTTAATTCAAGTATAGATTTTTCAATGGAAGGATTTAATATCAATCCACCATTTTCAATTTTTTTTGAAAGTTCTTTCTTAATCATTGCTTTTAATTAGTTGATATATGAACTAATTACAATATAAGTCTAGTTTTGATTATTCAACAAAAAATAAGCAATGAAACATGCCCTCGTGGTGAAATTGGTAGACACAAAGGACTTAAAATATCTATTTATTACTTAACCAAATTGTTTCAAAGGGTTTTAATATTAAAAGTTTATT
>MDSW01110366.1_pt1 | contig 13836 bp, 10 predicted proteins | sample 811171 | NCBI WGS metagenome assembly MDSW01 (sample SAMN05326641, study PRJNA326480) | marine metagenome | isolation source: seawater | place: Atlantic Ocean: North West | collected 2012 | reverse complement strand
CGCGCGCTCGCGAGTCCGAGCGCACTTTTTGTTCCTGTATGGGCTTCTTTTCGCTTCACTCATATTTTGCAGTTTGTTTTCCTATCACTTTTATACCTCCTCAATGCTTACTGGTAATCACTGTGGTACCACACCCAGTTGTCGGACATTTTTAGAGAGATCAAGAGGACGCGGAGATGTTCGCCGCAAAGCGCGCGTAGAAGCCGCCCGATACGCGCGCTGCTCATACATTGATTGCGTGGTACGCATCGTCGATCGATATCGATGGTCTCCATGTTACAAGGTGTATCGCCGCTAAAGGTGTCGTCGTCGTCCGTTCGTCGTTCGCTCGGCTCGATCGAGTCCCGCGTCTGAAAACCGACGCTCCGGTCGAATCACGACCGCGACGACGACGGTATTGCTTTCGTCTTCTAATGATGCCCACCTCCCGGCACGCGCTTGTGCACGAACCACTCGGAACCGATGAGCATCGGCGGCGCGCCTTCCTCGAGGCGTCCCCAGTGAATGATGGAGTCGTCGTCCGGATCGGGCGAGCCCACGACGCGATACTCCATCGTCGACTCCACCACGCACGGCGATTCTTTCGTCCCCGTCGGCGCGCGCAAAAATGCGTGATGATCGAAGATATCTTCCCCCTTGAGCCGCCCCTCGAGCTCCGCCTTGTACAAACCCGTGGCGTTTTCCAAGTTGGTCACCACGCCCCCCCCGCTGTACGCCCGCGCGGACGTCCCGAGCGCGGCCTGCGCGCGTGCACCGCGACCGCGCGTTCACCGTCAGTCTCGCGCTCGCGTCGCGATCACCACCGCGCGTCTTCGCGCGCCGCGTTCGCGCTTTCGCGCGCGTCGAATCGATCGTTCGATCGAGTCGCGCGCGGCGTTCCCCCGTCGTCGTCGCGCGCGCGCGCGCGTCGTCGTCGTCGCACCTCGACCCGCCGGCGCGTCACCGCCATGATCGATCGTCGAAGCATCGCGATCGTCGTCGCGCGTCGCCGTCCGCCGTCGCGTCGCGTCGCGTCGCGTCGTCGCGTCGCCGTCGTCGGCCCGACGCCCCCGAGTCCCCCGATCGTCGAGTCACGAACAGTCGAATCGCGCGAAAATCACGAAATGCCGTCCTGTATTTTTTCCGTCGGGAGGTCACGCCCAAAGCCCTAAAACGCGAGCGCGATCGCGCGGCGCGCGAATCCGTCTTTTCGCGACGCGCCGTGTCGGTGAACGCTCGATCCGTCGCTCGTAAACGACGCTTGATACTCTCGCACACCGCGCGACGTAACTCAAATCTCTCGACATGGGTCGCATGCACACGCCCGGGAAGGGCATGTCCGGCTCCGCCTTGCCCTACAAGCGCTCGGCGCCGAGCTGGTTGAAGGTCACGCCGACGGAGGTGACGGAGATGATCACCAAGATGGCGAAGAAGGGCATGACGCCGTCGCAGATCGGCGTGGCGCTGCGCGATAACCACGGCATCGCGCAGGTGAGCTCGGTGACGAACTCGAAGGTTTTGCGAATCTTGCGGGGGCAAGGGCTCGCGCCGGGGATTCCGGAAGATCTTTATTGTTTGATCAAGAAGGCGGTGAGCGTGCGCAAGCACTTGGAGCGCAACCGTAAGGATATGGACTCCAAGTTCCGCTTGATTCTCATCGAATCTCGCATTCACCGCTTGGCGCGATACTACAAGCTCGCCAAGAAGCTCGAGCCGTCGTTCAAGTACAACTCGGCGAGCGCCGCGACGCTCTTGACGACGTAAACTTAGCACACGGAGGAACGGGAAACGGAGGAAGAGAAGATGTCTTAGGTTGTAAAGATCATCCATCTTTGAGTCATTACATTTTTCGCGTCATCGTTCTCACGCGCGCGCTCTGGGCGTTTGAATGGCACGTCGGAGCGCAATCCAATCCTAAAACACCGCACAACTTAGCGCGCATCGTCGCCCGCGCGTCGCGTCGCGCGAGTCTCGATCGAGTCGCCGCGCGATTAAGCGACGCGTCGTCATCGCGTCGTCGTCGCGATGTCGACGACGCGAAGAAGCGCGCGATTGGGCTCGATGGCGAAAGATTCCGATGCCGAAACGTCCGGCGCGACGGTGGCGCTGAGCGATGCGCCCGTGGTGCGACGACGCGCGAGCGCACAGCGTAAACGCGAACGCTCGCCTGAAACGACGGAGGTGGCGCAGTCGAGCGCGAGATCGCGACCGCAGAGCTCTCGGCGGGCGTTGGCGTCGACGGCGAAGGCGGCGCGCGCGGCGGCGAGAAAGATGAAGGAAGCGGACGGTGATGGCGAGCACGACGACGATGACGTTCAAGGCACCGCTGGTGAAACCTCGGATGATCCCATGGAGATCGTCCGCACGGATGGTGCGCTGGTGAACGCGTACGAGGCGACGAACATGGTTAAATCGGCGCTCGTTGCTGAATTCGAACGCCGAGGGGAAAAATTGATCGAGCTCGAGCGCGAGGCGCACGCGTTGAAACAGAAAACGAAGAGCGCGGAATCACTGTTAGCGGCGACGACGGCGGAGGTGGAGTCTTTGCGCGAGATGAAGTCAGATCATGAAAAGAGCAAGGTTGCGATGCGAGAGGAACTCGCCGAGGAGCGACAGGCGAACATGTTGGCGCTCGAGCGCGAGGTCGGACGCGCGTGCGAGGCAGAATCGCGCGCTAAAACGTTAGCCGAAGAGTTGTCCGCGATGAAAGAAACTTTGGCTGCGATCGAACGCGAACGTGCGGAGGATTCCGCTGAAGACGACGCCGAGCGCTATCCGAGCGATTTCGCGGAGAAAAACGCCGAGTTGGAGTACTCCGTCGCGTGTTTACAGGACGAAGTTTCGAATCTTAAGAAGGAAAATGTGTCTTTACAAGCACGCTTTCAAACGGTCGAGGCTGAGCGCGTGGAGGTGACGACGCGCGCGGAGCAAGCCGAAGAGGCGCTTCGCGAGTGCGAATCCTTGGTGGCGCAGGCGGAAGCCACGGTGCTGGACATTAGAAGAGAAGCGGATGACGCCAAGCTCGCGCGAGGCGCGGGTGGCGACGAAGAAACGAGTAAGATTATCGAAGACTTACGAGGGATGAACAGGACTTTACAAGAAGAGCTCAGAGTCGCGACTCGAGAAGCGGCGGAGGTGAAGACGTTGCGTCGCAAAGCTGAGTTCGCGGCGACGTGCGAAGAGCGCGCCATGGCTGCGGAATCGCGCGCGCTTCGCGCCGAGGCGAGCGTGATCGATACGTCATCTTTACAAGCACGACTTTCAAAGCTCGAGTATCTCGAAAACGATTGGGCGTCAGTCATCGATCGTTTGTCGCCGGGGAGCGTAAAGGTGCCGTCAGATCTCGTCGAGCGCGTCATCTCGCTCGAGACGCGTCTCACGTCGCAGACTGGCGAACAAGGAAAGATGATGTCCGATCTTGCGCAAGCTCAAATGAAAGAAACTGCGGCTACGCGTCGGGCCACCGAGGCCGAGGAAAAGTATCAGAAAATTGAATCCAGCGCCTCAAGCGCCGTCGAGGCGCTCGCCGTGGCGGAGCGTCAAATCGCGATGATGAAGGGGCAAGTCGAGAGCTTGAATAGAATCGTTAAGTCCTACGAAGACGAAGGTAACGCCGCGGCGGCGAGGAAATCGACTGAAAAGGAGAAATCCAAGGCTGCGTCCGATCGTGCGATGAAGGAGCTCGAAAAGCTACTCGCCCACGCGAAGGAACGAATCGCCGTGCTCGACGGCGAGTTGAGCGAAGCCAAGACGCGAGCCGAAACCGCCGAAGCCGCCGCGACAGCCGCGGCCGCGGCGTTGCCGGTGGAGAACCCAGTGACTCTTGCGCGCATCGAAACGCTCGAACGCGAGCGCGAAGAGCTGTTAGAGCGACTGAAAAGAGAGAGCGCACAGGAAGATGACTCTAAAGCCTTGAAGGTGCTTCACTTCAAATCCAACCCCGTCGCCTCGGCGATGCGAAGCGCGTTGGAAAAAGAAGTCGAATCGCTGCGAAGCGAAGCCGCTGGCTTGCGTGAGGCGTTGTCCAAGTTACAACAAGGTTCGGTAAGCTCCGCGAGCGAGGCCGACATGACCGTGATGAAGCGAAAATTGGAAGATTTGCAAAAGCGCGAACAGCGCCTGATGACTGTGTTCAAGCGTCAAATCTCCGCCTTTCGCGAGGCGTGCCACAAAATCTTTGGCTACAAGATTGAAATGAACGAAGACGCCGGCGCGTGTACGTTCACGCTCACTTCCGATTACGCCACTAACCCCACCGACGCCTTCGCGTTCAAGTACGACGATAAATCCAGCACGGTATCGCTCAAAGAAACCCCCTTCGTCGCCGCGCCGGAGATTCGGCGCAGCGTCGAAACCTTCGTCACGCGCATGCGTTCCATCCCAGCCTTCATCGCCAACCACACCATCGAGACCTTCAATCAACGCGACGACGACGTCGACGTCGACGACGACGGCGTCGACGCCATGGACGCGTGATCACCGCTCATAGTTTATAGCGCGGCGCCTCGAGCGCCGCTGTAAGACGCGCGCGCACGCCACATCCGCTCGCGTTCGATCGTCCTCGCGCGCGTCCATGTTCGCCCTCGCGCCCGCGTTCGCGCCTCGCGCGCCCGCGTCTGGCGCGCCTCGCGCGTCTGGCGCGCGTCGCGTCGTCGTCGCGCGCGCCGCCGCGCCGTCGCCGTCGTCGTCGTCGTCGCGTCGCGTCGCGCTCGCGCTCGCGTCGTCGCTCGCGGCGTTCCTGCGCCCGCGCGCGAGCGACGCGGCGTACGGCACGAGCGCCGGGGGTTCGAGCGACGACGCCGACGCGAGCGACTTGACGTGGGGCACGTTCTACGGCGCGGCGAACCCGCCGGCGACGTACGGGACCACGGGCGGGACGACGAAGTCGCTGGCGAAGTATTCGTACGACGTGCCGAGCTCGTGGGTCGAGGAAGCGACGACGAAGGTGGAGAAGGGAAGCGGCGGACAAGACTCTCGATGGGTGAAGAGAGGCTCGCGAGGAGAGGAAAAAGCGTACCTGCTGACGCTGAACAGGGCGGGTCAGGATGGGGCGGCGTTCGAGCTCACGGACGCGTCGCTGCAAGCCGTGGCGGGAGCGCTCAGCGAGATGCAAGATTCGATCGCGTCGGGACGCGTGACGAGTCGACGCGATACCGAGGACGGTAGGGAGTACGCGCTGTTCGATGTCGACGCCGATCGAAAGTACACGGTGAAGATCTCGATCGACAACACCGGGAGACTGTTCGCGTTCGTCGTCACGGCGCCGGCTTCGCAGTTTAATCGCGATAAAAAGGTGCTCGATAGAATGGTGGATTCGTTTCGGATTTACACCAGCGCGTCTCAGTTTGTGTAACATCGTCAAGAGTTTGTGTAAACGGTGCGCGGCTATTGTTGTTACGTTTCATCGTCGCCAGAGATCGAGCGGAACGTATTCGCGATCGGAATCGACGCGAAGCGGAATCTGCTCCAAGCCGTATTTTTCGCACAACGCGTCTGTGAGAAACGTCCCCGCGACGACGTGCGTTTGCGCCATGCGCTTCACGCGAGGTCGCGGTTCGCCGCGCGCGGGATCGTCCAACGTCGCGCAGCACTGCTTCGGCGCCGTGAGCGAGACGAGCAAGTCGGGGACGAAGATGTCGCCGTCGTCTGGCGCGCCCGCGTCGACGTCCCAACCGCTCGGAATGTCCAAGCTCACCGTGAACGTCTCGCGCGCGTCCCCGTTCGTGAGCGCGACCAACGCGTTCAAAACATTCACGAACGGCGCTCGCACGGCGCCTTTGAATGAAAAACCAAACAGAGCGTCGACGAAACATCGCGGCGTCGCCGCCGCCGACGTCGCGCGCTCCCGCATCATCCCCAACACCGCGTCCTCGTCCACGAACTCCACGTTCGCCGTCTCTCGACACTCTCTCACCAACTCGCCGTACAATTCGTTCGTCCCCGCCCCCTTCGGGTACCACACCGACACCCGCGCGTCTCTTCGCCGCGTCGCGACCTCTCGCGCCAGCGCCAAACCGTCCCCTCCGTTGTTCCCCGGTCCGCACAGCACCACGAAATCCGTCCCCCCGAACGCGTCCAACGTCGCCGTCGCCGCCGCGCGTCCCGCCGCGCGCATCAGCGCCTCCAACGACCGCGCCTCGCACGCGCGTCCCGCCGTCAAGTCCTCGTCCAACCGCCTCGCCGCGTCGCTCGTCAAAAACGCGCCGTCGCGCGCGCGTCGCGCCCGCGCCGGCGTCCCGGACGCGCCGCGCGTCCGCATCCGCGCGCGCGCCGCCGCGCGATGCCATCGATCGCGTCGTCGATCGATCGATCGCCCGCCAACCTCGATCGCGGTTCGCCGACGCCGGGTTCGCGAACCTCGATTTTCGCCCCGCGCGGTGGCGCGCGGGGCGGTGCGACGCGTCGGCGCGCGGTGAGACGCGCGTCACAACACGCGCGACGCCGCGATGAGCGACGACGAGCACGACGTGGAAACGTTCGAATCCGCCGATGCGGGCGCCTCGCACACCGTGCCCATGCAGGCCGGGTCCGTGCGCAAGGGCGGCTTCATGGTGCGCCGACGACGCGCGACCGAGGACGCGACCCGATGCGCGATCGCGCGACGGCGGGGGGGGCGACGGGCGCGGCGAAGCGCGCGCGCGAGCGACGCGAGGCAGAGCGATGGGAAAGAAATGCGCGCGCGCGATAGGGGGAGGCGCGGGCGAGGCGCGCGCGCGGTGGGGCGAGGGAGGCGACTTCGCGACTTCGCGACTTGGGGTTTATCGCGGGGTAACCCTGTTTGGACGCGCGCGGGGCGGCGCGAACGCGAGCGCGATGGACGACGACTGACGATGCGCCGGGCGCGATGTTGAATGATAGGTGATTAAGGGTCGCCCGACCAAGGTGATCGAGGTCACGACGTCGAAGACGGGGAAGCACGGGCACGCGAAGTGCCACTTCACCGCGCTCGATATTTTCACCAACAAAAAGGTTGAAGAACTCGTGCCGTCTTCGCACAACCTTGAAGTGCCGATCGTGAACCGGGTAGAATACACTTTGTTGGATATTGATGAGGATGACCACATGTCTCTCATGGATGATAAGGGAGACACGCGTGAAGACTTGAAGCTTCCGGGGGGACACGCGGAGGCGGAAAAGTTAGCCGAGGATTTGCGCACCGCGTTCGACGACGGCAAGGAAGTGCAAGTGACGATTTTGTGCTCCATGGGTATCGAACAAGCTCACGCGATTAAGGAAGTGAACAACTCTTAAACTCGAATGAGTTAGATGATTTCTAAGGAAACGTTGAAGTAGAAGAGCTGGAGACGGCGGCTTCGGCGTCGCGTGGCGACGGTCGCTTTCACTTTCGCTTTCGCGTCGCGAGACCGCTCGTCACCGCATCTTTACAACCCTCACATAAACCGTTGTCAGTACAAAAAATTCTGAGTATTATCATCAAAGCGCGCGCGCCACGACTGCCCCGCGGCGGTAGATTGTTTCCTCGAACGCCTCGTCGAGCCGCCGGCGACGCGGACCGCACAACGCGTCCGACCCTTCGACGCGGCCGCGCGCCTCGAGAGCATCATGATAATGTTTGCATCGACGCCGACCGCCCCCGGCGAGTCGCAGGCGTGTTAGAGCGTCACAAACGTCGACGTAAATGTCTCCACGGGCGCGGCATTTCCGTTTCAAGCGCCGCGCACGAGCCGTGCGATGCGCGCTCGTCGCGCTCTGCGCCGCCCTCGCCGGCGCGGTCGTCACCGCGACGTTCGATGTGCTCGGATGTCACGATAACGGCGTCGTCGGCACGATCGTCGGCGCGGGCGTCGAAGGAATGCGTGACGGACGGTTTGAAAAGAGTTTTCTGCGCGCGCCCGCCGGCGCGGCGTGCAACGCGACGGTGTGCTACGTCACAGAGAGTGGGAATAACGCGGTGAAAACCATCAATATAGCGAAGAGTGAGATGGTGATGTATGCGGGATCGACGGCGGGCACGGCGGGGTCGACGGACGGAAAGGCGAAGGCGTGCGCGGAGAAAGGCGAGACGCAGGCGTTGTTTAAACAGCCGGCGAGCGTCGTGCTCGTGTCGCAGTCGAGCTCGTATTACGCGGCGGGAGATGTGCTGGTGGTGGATAGCGGTAATAACGCCATCAGGCGAGTGTCGGGGGATGACGTGAGCACGTTGATCACGGGACTGGCATTTGCACCGACGGCGATGGTATTCGACGAGAGCGACGGGGCGATTTATTTTCTAGGATCGTCGCAGAATCATGTGTCCAAGATAGCGTACGGGTCTGGGACGGTGTCAACGTACGCGGGCAGTCAAGGGACGTCGGGACTCGTCGACAACGTCACTCCCTCGAGCGCACGCTTCAACGCTCCTGAAGGCTTGGCGCTGGATGGCGCGAATCGCATATTATACGTAGCAGACACCGGAAACCACGCCGTTAGGGCGATCGACTTATCCACCGGAGCGGTAACGACAGTACTGGGCGATGGGACGATTTCTGCAAGCGGTGCGGTACTCGATTCTGACGGTATACTTTCCACCCCAGCACGCTTCAACTACCCGGCGGGGATCGCGTATAACCTCGATTCCAGCCTCAGCAGCGGTGTTCTATTAGTCACGGATCGGGGAACGCATCAGATTCGTAAAATAATTCTCACGGATGCAACAGCATCGAATGCTGCGACGGTGGTGACGGTGGCCGGAAGCTACACCGGAACCTCTGGTTTCCGAGACAGTACCGTGGGAAGCGCGGCGTTGCTAAACAAGCCGGTGTCCATTTCATACGTCAGCGGTTCAACATACGTGGTTGTCGACCAAGACAATCACGCAATTAGAAAAGTCAGTTTAGAGGCACCGGTACAGATCACGTTCACGATGCAATCGGTGGCGGATATCGAGAAGACGGAACAAAGTCATGATTTGGTGATAGAGGAGTACGGCTCGTATTCTGTCAACGGACCTCCGTACAATGAGACTACGCACTTCTCGGGTGTTTTGACGTATTTTGGCGAGATACACGAGCTCGTCATGTGCGCTTATCCATCGGTTGAATACTTTGTGAAATTCGAAGGCGCCATGCAAGCCACGGTCAAGGATGCGAGTTATTTGTACTTCGGGTACACGGGCGCGACGGTGGATAACAGCTTGGCACGCACCTTTCGGATTCGTGGACCGGGATGCACGGACGCTTCGGCGCCTAATTATAATCCGTTCGCCACGAGTGATGACGGTTCGTGCGTGAGTGGGGTACAACTTCGCTTCACCGTCGGAGCGTACGGCGTCATAGATCATGCTGTTTACGAATTCGAAGGACCAGGATTTTACATCTCAGACTCTTTCGAAAGCGGAAGTGGGGAAGCTCATTACGAACAATCGATAGATTTCGACTTCATGGCATATCCAGGAGCGGTGTACATTGCAACTTTTTACGGTGCACTGAATGCTTCGTTAACCACCGTGTCCGGCCAGTCGGGCTTGGGAGCGACGTTGATCACATACTGGACCTACACGTCGAGTCAAGCCAGCGACCAGAGTGTGCAGCGAGCTCGGGTCATTGGGCCAGGGTGCATCGACCCATCGTATCCATCGTATGATCAGTATGCTTTGGCCTCGGACGAAGTGAATGCATGTACCTTTGCGAGCACCATGCGCGTCGTTCTCAACGCCAGCGCGTCGGCAGAGTCGTGGTACGATTTTGGCTCCATCGTAGGCACCTCGGACCAAGTCGCTTCGGTCGATGGGATCTCATTGGACAACGCTACGGATCAATTTGTTTTGGATATGTCGGTAACTCCCGGCGTGTACGAGTTTGAATCGTACGGAGATGTTTCGGGGGCAATTCAACAATATGACTCTGGTTCTTACACGAACCTTCGCACTTGGCTCGGCACTGATAGTTCACTCAGAACCGATTCATACGGATTTTCAACCACAACAGACTCAGAACGTATCACAGTCTCGTTCCCGTTCACGTTTTCACTGAATATCGGCGCGAACGGTGTGGTGGGATATGCTGGTGGTGTACTCGTTGGCGATGACGGTACGTCAAGCGTGACCTTCGTCGAAGGTTCGGTTCCGGCGCTAGCCACCATTACATCGACGTTTACACAAGTCGCATCGTCGACCTCGATAAAGAATTCTTTATGGTACACGTCGAACACTAATATTCTTGGCGTGTCAACGTACGTCATGGCACTCACGCCCACTGGATACCAGCTAGCCGTCTCTGCTGCGCTTTCGCTAAAGTATGACAAAACTGGAGTGCCGTCGCAAGAAGGTAACGAAAATATAGTCCTTTTCAAGGCTTCAGACAGCACAATGCAAGATGCTATCACTTTGTATGGTGCTACTTTCGACGCCGCAAACGGCATCGCCTCGGCAACGATTGATTCCATGGGTACTTACGGCGTCGCGTTTAGAGCAACGGTGAGAAGTATCTCGCCGCCGCGTGGCTGGCTCGACGGAGACGTCACGGTGACGTTGGATGGTGTCGACTTTTCGTCGCTGAGTACCGTAAATACGGTAACAACGTATCAAAAGTGTCGATGGGGTGAGACCTTCACAGTCGCAACCACTGTAGCTTCGAGTGATACTCGATCACAGCTTTCAGGCTCGGACAGCACCATCCTGGGTACGAAGATAAATGCCGTGTCCTGCCAGTCACCGGTGGTGGCATACGCTGGATTTACTATCGTAGAGTTCCATGACTCACGGAATGGCATGTCGAGTGACACCAGATTTGTTTACTTACAAACCGCATCTCCACAAGTTCGAGCTGTCGTCCCGCCAGAAGGCGTCTCGTCTGGTGGAACCGTCGTCTCGTTATCCGGTTCATTTCTCAGAGCTGGCGCCGTGGCGTCTGATTGGGAAAAATACGATCTAGACACCACATTCTTCGCAAATAGCGGACCAACCACAGTATCTTGCGTCTTTGGTTCAACAACGTCGAGTGGCATCGCCGTGTCTTCTGCGTTCGCTCGATGTGAGAGTCCGCCGTCGACCACGACTGCGTCGAAGACGTTGCGTGTTGGTGATTTATCCCATCAAGTGGCTGGATATGGCGTCTACACGTACGTTACTGATTTCGATGCCGGCATCACAACGTCAGCGTATGAAGATCATAGCGGAGACAGCTCGTTTACCGATGGTGGAGTCGTGGTGGACTTGTACGCTGCGACAGGATCTCTCACAAAACAGCGCAACTCCTTCTACGACTGGAGGTGCTTGTTTGGCACCGTCAGCGTGGCGGCGAGACGCAAACCTTACGGCGACTTGAGCTGTGTTTCTACATCGATAGCTAGAGGAACAACTGTGGACGTGCGACTGGTGGGTCCTCTCGGGGAACACTCTCTTTTGCTCGGTAACATCACCGCCGCTACGATTGCGAGTACGTACGTCGACTCGATTGTAACTCTTCCAGGAACTCCAAAGATAGTGGAAACGATCACTATCATCGAGAGAGCGATATCTCCGCCAGTCTGGGAGCCTCTGAAGTGGGTTAGCACCGCTCACGCACTCGTTGCGACACCAGGCGGAAGTTGGTCTGGTACAAGTCAAGGATACGGCCATGGTACGTATGGCGTCGCAAATTGTACCTTCACCACGGATGCGGGCGTCGTCACGACGAGGGTAGCGAACATCATATCGTCTGCGCTCGTGGTATGCGAGGCGCCTATCACTGCGGCGGAAGAATGGTATTCACTTACTATTACGAGCAACGGTGTATCATCTGGATCCCCAAGGACGTCGCTCAAGGCTTGGTACGAACCTGTGACTCGATCGGGGAGCTACTCGCTCGGCGACGTCGTCGACGCGTGGCTGCCTTCGGCAACCGCCGGCGGAGTCGTTATTCGACCGTATTTCTTACCCTCAAGCGCCTCATCAGTTTCTACGCTGTGTTATTTCGGCGTTTCTATAGATCCAGTGGCGTACTCATCCAGCGTGTGCACCGTTCCCAGGTCGCTCTCTCCAGGCTTCATCGCCATCACTTTGGGCGTCGCCTCGGTCGGACCAAGTTTTGCGCATCAGATCGAGATTCTTGAGCCCGTGCACGCGAGCATGGTTTTACCGAGATTCGTCGACGCTAACGGTGGATCGATCGTGGACATTATGGGTAGAGATTTATACTCCGGACCTGGCGCGATGCTCATATACTGTGCGTACAAGGATTCTTCAACGATAATCGAAGCCGTCTTCGTCTCGTCGGGGCTGTTGAAGTGCGAGACGGCGCTCAGCAGCAACACCATCTACCGCGATCAGAAAAATTTGGGAATCGGTCGATACGATGACTTCTTCGGTACCGAGCCGATCGAACTTTCGTTGTCACCGGGAAAAGGTACTACAGCTCTTGCAGCGAACGTGTTCGGCTTGCAAACTCTGCTGACGCCCACGGTGACGGCGGTTTCCCCCGTCGCGTCGTCGGCGCAAGGCGGCGCCATCTTCGCCGTGACTGGTACACAATTCGCCTCGCAAACTGGCTATGCGAATTGCGTCTTTGGCAACGTCTTCGTGGCGGCCATGGTCTACAACTCCACGTACGCCGATTGCGTGGTGCCATCGCTGTATCCGATGCGAACGTACGACGTCTCCTTCGCCGTGACGGGTTCGGCCGGGCAGCGCGAGTTGGACGTAGGATTCGCCTACGCCAACGGCACCGCGCTCGCATTCAGCGCATACTAGAAAAAAAGTCATTTGTAGCATTAGCTTTTCGCATTCGTCGCGTCCGCGCGCGAATGCGTTGTAACTTTACATTAGAGCCGCTCGCTCGTCCCGTCGCGCCGAGGGGAAGCTCCACGGTGCGTTCGAACCCGCGTCACTTCCCGCGCGCCAGTTTCGAGTTCACGCGACGCGAACCATGGCGAATGCGATGCAAAACATCTGCGCCAACTTCGATCAAGTGGGCAAGGTGCGCATCGCGCGACAGCGCGCGCTACTCGACGTCGACGATTATGATTGCACTTTAATCGCCAAGAGAGATTACCGCGCCGTACGCGCTCGACTGACGCCTTCGCGATGGCTCTCGCGCGCAGGCTTTCGCGGAACACTACTATAACACCTTTGACACCGACCGATCGCAGCTCGGCCCGCTTTACAACGACACGTACTCGATGCTAAACTTTGAGCACAGCGTCGATCGCCCGGGACAATTCAAGGGCAGCGCCGCGATTGTCGAAAAACTCCGAACGTTACCGTTTCAACAGGTGAAGCACCAAGTGGTGACGTTGGACACGCAACCATCGCCGAACGGTGGGGTGGTCGTGATGGTGTGCGGGAACTTGCTCATCGACGGCGAACAACAGCCGCAAAAGTTTTCCCAGTGCTTTCAACTCATGCCCACCGAAGCCGCCGGGCTCGCCCCCGGCAGCTACTTCATCTTCAACGACGTGTTTAGACTGAATATTGGATGATCATCGATGATTCCTATATTTTAGACTAGCTCGCTATTGCAACAAAACCTCCGCGACTCCGCGCGCGTTCGACCCGTCGTCGTCACACCGCCGTCTTTCCCGACAGGCACAAATCAACCTTCTCCAGCAAATTCCCATTCTCCAGCGCCGCCGCCACGCGTTCCTTATCGTTCAACTGTTTATTCACCGCCCTCTCGCTCGCGTGCGTTCCCGGCGCGATCACCACGTCCACCTTGAACCTCCTCGGCAGCGTCCGCAGCAGCTTCACGCGAATGCTCAGCCCGATGAGCGTCGCCATCGAGCAGTGCGGCACCGTCGGCGTGAACTCCACCCGCACCCGATTCCGCGCGTCATCGCACTCGATCGCGCTCGCGCCGACGACGTTCAGCCGTTCGAGCGAGTACGGGTGCTCGGGGTCGTTGATGTCCCGCACGTGGTCAAAGATTTCGAGCGCGTCGACGG
>MDSW01111721.1_pt1 | contig 13838 bp, 12 predicted proteins | sample 811171 | NCBI WGS metagenome assembly MDSW01 (sample SAMN05326641, study PRJNA326480) | marine metagenome | isolation source: seawater | place: Atlantic Ocean: North West | collected 2012 | reverse complement strand
TTGTCAAATAGATTAAAAACTCAATGTTTTAATGAAATTGCTTCCAAATTTGTTCCAGAAAATTTAGTAAATCAATTTATTAATTTTCATAAAACAAATGGTGGATTATCTAGATGGGAAAAATTTGATTATCTAAGAAATATTTCGAGAGATAATGATTTGCCAAATATTGATAATTTATCCAAGCAATTTGCATTACTTTTTGATTCAAAATTAAGTAAAATTCATCCAATACCTGGAGCATTAGATTATGTTGAGCAGCTTGTTAAAAAAAAGGCTCTTGTTTATGTAGTTTCTGCTGGTGAACAATCTCAAGTCAGGAGAATCCTTATGAGTCTAAAATTCAATATCAATCCTGATAATATTTTCGGTTCACCTGTTAGAAAAGTTGATCATTTTAAAAAAATTAGAAAAATGCACCAATTTTCAGAAGCTATGAGTTATGGAGATTCATTACTTGATGCGAAATGCGCTATTTCAATTAAATCCAAATTTACATTTGTTTATGAAGATAGTGATATTTCTATAAAAGATTTAGAAGATAATATATCTTTGGAATTTTCTAGTATTAAAAATTTTAATAATTTAGTTGCTTAATGAAGAAATTTCAAGCCAGCATATTTTTATGGTCATCTCCTTTATTTTGTTGTGATCCTGAAAGATCCAAATTTGAATATTTATTATTAAAACCTGATTTAAATAATAAAAAAATAATCTACGCGTTTATTTTTTTGCTTAGATCTATTTTTAGCGGTTTAAAGAAAATTAAAAATCGTAAAATTTTTGCAACTAAATTTGTAAATAATGGTTTTAATGAAAATATTTTATATTCTCCTTCTTCGTTCATAAATATCCAAGATTCAACTTGTAAATATTTTCCTTCAGTTGATGCGAAAACTTCATTTTTAATTATCGATTCAGAAAAAAAATTATCAAATAATTCTCTTAAAATTATTAAGAATTTATTTTTTCATATATTGCCGGAATTTAATAAGTTAAATAAAAATAAAAATTTATTAGAAAAAAGTATAAATTGGTTTATTTTTTTGTCCTATTTTTTCTCTTTAGAGGCTTTATCAAATTATTTTTTAGCTTGTGATGTTTACGATTTGTCAATAGCTTATCCTAAAGCAAAACATATTTGTCTTCATGAAATGCATCCTTATTCAAGAATAGTATATGGTGTTTTAACTATCACTAATTCAATTTCCATTACTTTACAACATGCCTTAATACATCCAACTAGATTGATGTTTGATTTGAGAAAAAATGATGTTAAGACTTATTTACCTGACAAAATATTTGTATGGTCAAAAGAGTCAAAAAATACATTAAATTACTTTGGTTGGCCAAATGAAATAATTAAATTTTGTTCTTCTGAAAGATTTTTAATGCTAAATAAAGTGTTTTTAAACAAAAAATACTTTTTGACTAAAAAATATATTACTACTTCTAATGAAAAAAGTTTAATTTTTATACCTTCTTTACTTAAAGATGATTTTAAATTATCTTACAAATCTGCTTTACATATAAGATCAAAAAATAAAAATATAAAAATCTTTATTAAGTTACATCCTTCATATAATTTATCTTTAAAAGAGTATTTTATAAGTCTTTTTTTATCTTCTAAATCAATATTCTTTACAAATGAAAATATTAATGAGATTTTTAAAAGAAAGCCCTTAATTCTAAGCTATTCATCAACTGCTATTTATGAAGCTGCTTTGTATGGATGTCATTCGTTTTATATACCCACTGGGTTAGAATATAGTGGAAATGAATTAATCTTAAAGAAAGTACTTTTAAGTATTATTGAAAAATACAAAAAAAACGAAATACTTGAAGAAAGTAAGGATCCTTTGTATATTTCAGCAGAACGTTCAAAATCTTTCTTTGGATTAGAAAGAGAGAAATTTTTCACTATGATTAGTAAATAATGAAGAGGTTAATTAAAAGAGCTTTGGCTTTACCCTATTCATTTAGAAGGGTCAAAAATAATTTTAAGGAAATTGAAGTTGAGACGATTTCTTTTTGTAATAGAAAATGTAGTTATTGTCCTAATGTTTCTATAGATAGATTCAATTCTGAAGGTTCAGTTTTGATGGATAATAATTTACTTGACGAAATTTTTGAACAACTAAATTCAATAAATTTTAAAGGTATATTCTCTCCACATATGTATGGCGAACCTTTACTTGATCCAAGAATTGTTAATATAATTAGTCGTATATCAGAATTAGGTGCGATACCTAAAATTGTTACTAATGGCGATTATCTTAATGTAAATATTCTTGAAGAATTATTGGAGGCAGGCCTTAAAGTGCTATTTATATCTAAACATTCTGCTGAATTAAGTTCAGTAGCACTAGAAAGTATTGAATATCTAAAAAGTAAGAATGATAAGAATTTAGAGTTAAAGGTATTAGATTTTTATAAAGATTTTAATAGTGATATGAATATGATTGGGAATAGAGGAGGTAATTTAAATATTGAGATTAAAAAGAAGCCTCCAATAATGTGCCCATACGTTTTATATCCTGTAATTGATGTTAATGGATCATTAGTAGTTTGTTGTCAAGATTTTAATAGTGATTATCAACTAGGTAACATATCAGAAAGGCACATAATTGATATATGGAATGATCCAATGAATGTTTCTATAAGAAGAAATATTTTCTTAGGCAAATTTGATTTGTCTATCTGCAAACAATGCTTGATGGAATAATAGATGAAATATCGCTGTAGTAAATTTCTAATTTTTTTTAGATATTATTCAGAAATGGGACATTATATATTTTTTGTGAGATTACCATATTTCTTTGTTTATATCTCTTCATTCCCAACAATTATGAAGAGAAAGTTTTATTTTTGTGACTATTTGATGTATAAATATTTTTTAGAGCTTTGGCAAAGAAAATTAAAAAAACCTAATATGATAAGTTTCCCTGAATCAAAAGAATTAAGGCGAAAACTTTTTAAGAAACTTGTTAAAAAGACAAATGAAAAATAAATTAAAAAGTTTAAATTTACTTTTTAAACTTTCAAATAATTATTCTTTAAAAAGAGAAAAAATTGAAAAAAACTTTAATATTTATTTTGACTTTATTTGTAATTCTAAAAATTTTAAAATAAACTCTTTTCACTATATTAATAAATTATTATTTTTATTTTATTTAATTTACCTTATTAGCCCAGTTCATTTCTTACTAATAAATGCTCAATACATATATATAAATAAATTTAAAGAAAAGAAAATAGTACTTAATATTAATAAATCTCTTGTGGATCGATGGAGATCTTTTTCTAATAATGAATCAGTTCATACTATTGTAGTTAATAGCTTTTGGGGAAAGTTTTTAAATAAGCGTTTAGCTTACAAATATGCATTTTATATTATTAGTAATTATGTTTTATTAGTATTAAAAAATATTTTTGATACAAAAAATAGGTTTTTATATTTTTATGATCTCGAACTCTATCAGAAATTTATTAATGATTATACTTTAGGAAACTTTCTAGGCGGATTTGATATAAAGACTTCTTTGGATGCATCTGCTTATACTCTTACATTCCTTAAATATATAGGTATTAAGGAAACTAATCAATTAATTGATGTTAATGCGGTTCAGGTTCATAGTGCTTCAAAAGAGCCAATGATGATATTATTTCAAGCAGATAAAATTCTATCAATAAATAAAAATACATCATTACATTATTCTCAAATGTTTGGGAAAAGAAAGGAAGTTGTTGTTGGAAGTAGACTATTAGAAAAATATATTAAAAAATTTTCAGAACCATTAATCTATAATCCAAAAAAAAATTCATTATTGTTACTCTTTGGAAATACACATAATCCAAATGGACTATATTATGGAAAACACCATAACTCTTTATATAAAAGATTTTTAAAAGATCTCAAAAAATTATCAATTGAGTTCCCATCTTGGCAGTTTAATTATTTACATCATCATAATTTCACCTCTGATTTTGAAACAAATTATTTTTCTACTTCTTGTTTTAATTCTTTAGACAAATTTTCAAATGTTTACTCAAATGCATTAAATTATTCTTTAGTGATAAGTTTTGGAAGTACAGTAGTTACAGAGTTATATGATTATCACCCAAATATTTTTATGTACTCGCCTACATCTAAATCGCCTTACAGAGTAATAGATAATAAATTTAGATTTATAACTAATTATAAAAATCTTAGAAATCTATTAAAAAATACAAAACATTCTATTAGTAGAAATAAAATAAAAATTTATATGCCAAATAATAATGAATATGATTTTGATCAAAAAGTTTTGAAAGCTTGTTTATGAAAAAATTATGATAAAAAAAATATTATTTTTATTAATTGAAAATATAAATTACTTTTTTTTAAGGATTATAAATTCTGTAGTTATTAGATTTAATGAAAATTATTTTATTTATCCAATCAAATTCATTTTGCCTAGTTTAGTTTATGCAAAGATCTTGGATAAAGTAAAACTTATTTCCAAAAATAATAAAATCAAAAAATCTTATACTTTTGAAGGGATTATTCTTGATCATGGAATAACTAAATCTAAATTGAATAATGATTGGCTAATTAAATCTAGTGACGAAGAAATTGTATATTTTCCTAGGCGATTGTTTTGGTTAATATATGAATTAACTAAAGTTAAAAATTCAAATTATTTGAAATTAAAATATTATCTTGATGAATTTATTACCTGTTTTTCTAATTCTTTAAATACTCATAATTTTCCTCCATACATTCTCTCTGAATGTATATCTAATATCAACTTATTTAATAGAGCTATAAATAAATCATGGGAAATTAAAGAATCAAATCAGAGAGATTTTATTTTGTTAGCCAATAGATTACTTGTAAAGCATCTTGAATTTAGAGGTCCATTTTCCACTTGTAATCATCTTATAAATAATTTTCGCGCATTATATTTGTCTTCTAAAATAATTGAAGATCATAAAAAAAGTTTGTTCTATTTAACTTTTTGGGATCAAATAAAGAATAAAGTCTTTTTACCGAACGGCAAAATTGGAGACGGTTCAGTGCATTATCAATTTTTAATTACAAGATGGCTTTTTGAAATATCAATATATGCCTATGAAGTAAAAGATTCAATAATTTTAGGACAAGTATATCCATATTTAAGTAAAAACTTAGAAATTGTGGATATCTTATCAAGAAAAAATAATATTCCTTTCTTTGGAGATCTTTCCCCCGATTGTCCAATAGAATGGTTATGGCCAATTTTAAAATATACGAGATTGAAATATCCTTATAAATATATAGGAAATGGATCAAAAGGTTGGGATAGGATTTGGAATCTTGAATAAATTCAATTCATGTTTTGATAAAGAGACTGGGTGGTTTTTGCTTGAAAATGATCCATGGGTTATTTACTTTCGTCTGTTCAATCATAAAAATTTGCCTAGGCCTTCACATTGTCACCAAGATTTTGGATCACCAGTAATATTTCATAAAAATAGGGAAATAATTATTGATCCAGGTAGATCTTCATATTTAATTGGTTCTAATATTGAATCATTAGCTTCAAACCATTCGATTTTTCTAATTAATAGTAAACCTACTGCTCCTTCAGAAAGAGATATTCCAATATTTATAGAGCCAATTAAATCTTTTAAATATAAAATATTTATATCAGGAGAAAAAATCTTTTTATTTATTAGATTTCCATTATCAATGACAAATCAAAGTAGAGTAAAATATGCAATAAGATTATTAATTATAAAAAACAAATCAATTGAAATTATTGATAGGATTGCTTTACTTAAAGAGAGTTTTATAAAAACACGTTTTAATTTCCCTAATCAATTAAATCCATTTTTGAGAAAATTTAATTTTAGAGTTGATGATCAAAATTCTCAAAAAATCATTATTAATGACGATTCAGAATATTTAGATATTGGCGAAAGAGCACTTGAATACAATAATATTGAAAACTACAAAACATTTAATTTGAGTATTAAATCCAAAAAATTTTTTGGTTCTAATTTATATATTTCAGAGTAAATTATGTGTGGAATATTTGGATTCATACTAAAGGACAATTATCATGATGATAAAGAAATATTCATTAATAAGTTTAAAAGTAGTCTGTATTTAAGAGGTCCTGATTCATTTAAATATAAATCTATAAATGAAACTATTATTGGAATATCTAGGTTATCAATAGTTGATATTACTCATGAAACTCAACCTTTTTTCTTAGAAAATCATGAAATAACAGCAGTTTTTAATGGGGAGATATATAACTATAAGAATCTCAGAAAATTATTGCTTTCTAAAGGTATAAAACTTAAGACATCCTCTGAGATAGAAGTGATTACTAATTTATATGGAATTTATAAAGAAAAATTTGTTGATTATCTTGAGGGAATGTTTGCTATCGCAATATATGAGCATAAAAAATCTTGCTTTAAACTATTTAGAGATCCTTATGGAATTAAACCCCTTTATTGGACTTTTCAGAATGGATCATTTGCATTTTCATCAAACTTAACTTCTCTAATTAATTGTTTTGGCAACTCTGACTTAGATATTAATGCGATACAAGAGTATTTATTTCATGGATATTGTTCTTCTAATTCATGCATTGCACTTAATTTTAATAAATTACCACCTTCCTGTTGCCTTCAATTTTACGATAATATTGTTTTAATTAAAAAGTATAAATCATTTATTGATAAAGAATATAAATCTAATTTTGATTTTAGTACATCAAATATTGAATCTTTGTTAAAAGATTCTGTCTCTGAGCAAATCTCAAATGAGGTCCCAATGGGTATAATGCTTAGCGGAGGAGTAGATAGTTCATTAATTGCAAAATATCTTTCAAGCGATAATCTTAGACCCTCTAATATTAAGTCTTATAGTGTACGTTTTCTAGATAAATTAAATTCACAGGATTATTCTTATGCAGAAGAACTGGCTCATACATTAAATCTTAACCACTCTACAATTAATATTAATTCTGAGGATTCAATACTTCAACTGGAAAAAGCTTCAATTAATCTTGATGAACCGATAGCTGATACAGGAATAATAGGCACTAATATAATTTGTGAAAAAGCTAAATCTGATGGAGTAAAAGTATTGCTTTCTGGTACGGGTGCAGATGAATTATTTGCAGGCTATTTTCGTCATTTTTACCCACAAAATTTCAGTTCTCAATTTTTTTCTGAATTGCCTAAAATTATTCGAACTCCTATCTCTAAACTAATTTCAATATTAAAACCATCTGTAGGTAAAAGATTATATGATCCTCTAACTAATTATTTTTTATCAACCTCAGCAATGCCAATAGATCTACTTGAATTGATAATTAAAGAACCTATTAGAAGAAAACCTTTCTTTTCAAAATACGAAAAATTTATGCCTGAAAATTTTTCACTTTATTTAGATCAAAAATATTATTTACCAGATTCCCTCTTGGCTTATACAGATAAAATTTCAATGTCTAATTCTATAGAGGTAAGGGTACCTTATCTTTCTAAGTCCTTATCACCAAATTTATTTAAGTACTTAAAACAAAGAGCAAGATTAATTCATACTAAGCCACTAATAAGAGGAATATCAAAAATATATTTTCAAGATGAGTTTTTTAAAAGAAAAAAAGAGGGTTTTGATGCCTCTATACATCATTGGCCTAGTTCTACGATCAAAAAACTTTTGCACTATATTTCTGATTATTCTGACAAATTTCTTGAAATAGGATTAGATATAAGACCCCTACAAAATGAACAAATATTTTGTTCAACAGGTTATTATAAAAATTTAATTTTTAGTTTATATATACTAAATAAATGGTTAGTTAATCAAAAAATTTTCTAATGCAAAATATTAATTCTATTTCTGTTGTTTGTCCATTTCATAGAAATGAAAATACTATTATTAGAGCAGCAAAAAGTATTCTTTATCAAACATACTTACCCAATGAAATAGTTTTTGTAAATGATAATTCTCCTGATAATTCTTATAGAAAATTAATAAAGTTGTTAAATAATCAATCTACAAATTGTATGATTAAATTAATTTCGCTGAAACATTCAGGTCCTGGCCATGCTAGGAATATTGCTATCCAAAATAGTACTTCAAATTGGATTTCTTTTTTAGATGCTGATGACTATTGGTTACCTGAGAAATTAGAAAATATAATAAAGGTTATAAAAAAAAATAGAGATGTTAATTTTATTGCTCATGATGAGTTTTCTTATACAAAAAATCTAGAATTATATAATTTGAATCTTTCATCGTATTTTTTAAATAGTAAGTTAATTTCATCTCAACTTTTCTGTCGTAATTTCTTATCAACATCTTCCTGCACAATATCAAATAGCTTATTGAGAAAATATTTATTTGATCCAAGTTTATCTTCCTGTCAAGATTATGAATTATGGTTGGCAATGGCTAATAAAATAAATCTTTTTTACATAAATAAAACCTTGGGTTTTTACGATAATTTTAATAAATCCTCTATTACGAATAATAATCAAATAAAAAGATTCAAAAATTTAATTATTGTACTTTTTAGGTATTATAAATATGTGAGTTTACTTAAATTTTCTCTTGTAGTTTTTAAGCATTTTATTGCCTTTTTTTTTGAAATTAAAAAAAAATAATCATGTCTCTTATAAAGAAAAACTTACGCAATATATATCCTATTTTTTACAATAAATTATTTTCACAAATCATAAAAAAATTTAATTTTAAAAAACCTTTAAGAGTTTTAATATTTCATAGTATCAAAGATACTGAAAAATTTAATAGATTAATTAAGGCATTAAAAAGAAATTGGCATATTATTACTCCTAATGAATTTTTTCATTTGCTAGATAATAATATAGAGGTTTCTAAGCCTTCATTATTGATAACTTTTGATGATGGGTTTAAAAATAATCTTAAAATACTTTCCATACTTGATAATTATTCAATTTCCGCTTTGTTTTTTATTTGTCCTGGCTTAGTTGAATTAGAATCAAAAAATTTATTATTCCCTTTATTTTCTAAAAAGCAATTTAGATTAAAATCCAATTATGAAGAGATAAAATTACTAAATTGGGATGATCTTAGATTTATTCAGAGCAAAGGACATTCAATTGGTAATCATTCTTCTTTTCACTATCAAGTTAATAGATTATTAATAAAAGAACTTCAAGAAGACGTTAATTTATCAAAAAATTTATTATTAAAAAATTTGGAATTCAATAAATCTTTTGATTCCTTTTCTTATCCTTTTGGAGGTGTTAATCATATTAATTTATCATCTTTAAAATATTTATCAAAAACTTTTAAATATGTTTTTTCAGGTATAAGAGGTAATAATAATTGTTCTAGATCAAAGATTATTTTTAGAGATGCAGTTTCATTAGATGACAAAATAGAAATTACCGAATCTTTGATGAAAGGTTGTTTTGATATTTATTACATCATTAAATCTATCAAATTGATTTTTTAAATTTATGAATTCATCTATAAACGACTTGTTAATCCTTTTTACTTTTTTAGATAGACTTTCTAAATTAAAAATATTATTTAATCTTATATTATCTGTTTTAAATTCATTTCTTGAATCTTTAAGTCTTTCATCTGCATTGATATTTTTTAATATATTATTTACTGGTAACATAAGAGATATTTCTTTTATAAATAAATACTTTCCATTTATAGTTGATCTACCAACTTTTATATTTTTAATTTTTTTTGTTGTAATTTTTTCCTTAACAGGACTAATAAGAATTTACTATATTAAAAATACATTTTATTTATCAAGAATTCTTGTTAATTATTTGTCATCTCAAGCTTTTTTAAAAATATTAAACCAAAAATATGAATTCCATTTAGGAAATAATTCATCATTCCTTGTATCAACACTCACAAATGATGTAGGTGAATCTGTAAATTCCATTACTGCATTATTGCAAATAATAAGTTCAACTTTATCGTTATTCTCAATTTTAATAACCATCATATTTTTTATTTATAGTAAATCTATTATTTTTATTCTGATAATTCCAATAATATATTTTCTTCTTTATAGAGTTTATGCAGATAAATTTAGTAAAAATAGCAGATTAATTTCTGATTTAAATGCTAAAGAAATTGAACTAGTTAAAGATTCACTTTTTTCTATAAGAAATATTTTGCTTTCACATAATCAAGAATACTATTTTAATAAATTTAAAAAAATTGATAGAAATTTGAAAGAGGCACAGGCACTAAATAATTTTTATTCTGTTTTTCCAAGGAATGCTATTGAAATTTTAATAATTGCAGCACTTTCAACTTTATTTATAGTTTATCCAAAGTTTACAGAACCAGAAAACTTACCAATTTTTGGAGCTCTAATTTTTGCTCTTCAAAGAATCTTTCCTCTTTTTCAATTAATTTATTATGGATATAGTTCAATAAAATCTAGAGATGCAAGTGTTTCGAAGTTAATAGAATTACTTTCATTAATATCTCAGAAAAAAATTATGCCAAGTAAGAATATTCTAAAATTTAATTCAATTTCTTTTATAGATGTGACTTATGTTTATCCTAATACTTCTAAAAAAGTTTTAAATAATATTTCTCTCACAATAAATAAAGGAGATAAAATTGGATTATATGGTGCTAGCGGTTCAGGTAAGTCTACTTTTATTAATCTATTAATGACATTGCTTGTGCCAAATAATGGTCATATAAAAGTTAATAATAAATTTTTAGATCCTAAAAGCGATAGTCCTAATTATTCAAATTATCAAGATATCATATCGCATATCCCACAAAGTATTCATTTAATTGATGGAGATATTCTTGCTAATATTCTGGGTCCAGACACTTTTGAAATAGATGAAAGAAAATTAAAGTTAGCTTTGAAGGTAAGTTATCTAGATGGTTTTATCTCTTCATTACCAAAAAAAATAAATACAAATGTAGGAGAAAATGGCTCCTTACTAAGTGGAGGGCAAAGACAAAGAATTGGGATTGCTAGAGAAATTTATAAAATGAAACAAATATTAGTATTAGATGAAGCGACTAATGCGCTTGATCCAGCGTTAGAAAAACTTATTATTAATGAGCTTTTTAAATTAGATTACTTAAAGTTGATTATTATTATTAGCCATAAAAAATCAAATTTATTTCGATGCAATAGAATTTTTAAAATTAATAAAGGACAAATTATCGTACAGGATTAATTAAATCCTTTATTATAGTCAATCCTTCTATGAGAGTTTGCAGTGCCGTCTTCGATATTGGGACATGTAAAACCTGCGCCATGTATTAGTTGGTAAAAAAGCATTAATGTCAAAACCTCTCCTGTATGGTATTCATTAACTCCTAAAATAATTGTATTAGTTGAAATTTTTTCAGAAGGCGACATACCTGTAATAAGAGCAGTTTTTATATTTTGACTTTTCCCAAATTCAAGTGCTTTTTTTATATTACTAGATATTCCAGAACTGCTTATACCAATTATTAAAGTTTCAGAGAATAATTCTCTTTTTATTCCTCTCATAGAAATTGCTACCCAGTTTTTAACCCACTCATCATGAGAAGTCTCATGAATTAATGAGCTCGCGAGGATCCCACTTCCTGGAGCAAAAGCTGCTTTATTTGTAAGTCTTGCCACGTCTATAGCAGCATGGTCCGCAACAGCAAGATTTCCACCATTACCTACAATCATTATCCTTTTGGATTTTATGAAATCATCTTGTAACTTTTTCCATTCGGGGCAATCTAGGGTACTTAAAAATTTCTCCTCAAATCCTTTGATCTCTAGTTTCATTTATAAAATCATTTTTAATATTCTAGCTTAATTAGTTAAACCCATGTGAAACATAAATTACTATCTTTATGCATTATTGGATTTAAACCCAACTTAAAGTGAGCTATGCCAGGTGTTTTAACTCGATCAATGCCGCCTAAATCAAAGAAACTGCATCCATATTTCTTGGCATAAGTAATACTTTCCCATAAAAGAATATTTGAAACGTATTTATTTACACTTTTGTTTAGAAAAATACCTATAAGGTAGGTCGCAGTAGACTCACTTATGCAAAATAAAAGATAACCCTTTATTTCTTCAGCATTATTAAGGTACTTGGTAGCCTTTATTACTATAAATTTGGAATCTTTTTGAGAAGAATTTTTATACCATTTTTTTAGAATGCTTGTATTTATACCTTCATATTTTTTTTCTTCTTTATAGAGATTAATTAGTTCATGAATATCTTCTGTATTGTCAGAAATTCTAATTTTATAGTTTAATTTTTTACCATTTTTAATTTGCCTCCTCCATCTGGTTTTCATATTTTTTTTGATATCTTCAATGCTTTTATCTAAATAGATTAAGCCTGTTTCATATGGTTTGAATTTATATAGTCTTTCCAATAAAAATAAAATTGGATCATAGACTTTAATATTATCTAAAGGCGAAATTATCAAAAAACCATTTCTAAGTTCATCTTTCAGAAACTTTATAAGTTGTAAATAAATATATTTTGTTTGTATTTGATTTGATGAGATGAAATTTTTTTCTAATTTCATCCTATTAATAATATAAATATTGACGCCGAAATACTTTTTTTTATTTATGGCAATTCTACCAATTAAATTTCCTGAAGCATTTACTTGATAAAAATAGTAATCCTTTGAGTAGGCTTTAACATAAGCAGATGTTTGGAGATAAGAACTATAGCTATTTTGAAATGTAATCGAATCGTATTTCTCTTCACTTATAGATTTAAATGATATTTCTAAATTCAAATCTTTGAATAATTTATGTTCTTCCAAAATTATTTGAATTTGATTTTTTAATTTTTTGGTCGAATTGTACTTGAGTTTAAAAAAATTAATTATTTTTTTGTAAAAATTATGAAAGAGATTTTTTTTATGTAAAAACTTTTTCGTTGAAATTTTTACAAATTTATTATGTTTCAATTAAGTATCAAATATTTTTCTTATTATAAAGATTTTCAATGAAAATTATAAAAATATTTACTAATTAATAACGACTTACTTTTTTAAAATATTTTTTTGTAATCTTTTAATGATTAAAATAATACTCAAAATTGGATTATAAATAATGGAATTTAGAAATATTGAGCTTCTTCTATAATTAGTATTTTATTTTTTATTAATTAAATAATAAAATACCATTTTATATTCAACTTGAATAACTATAATAATTTTATCAAGTGAAATTTTAAATTATATTATTTTTTATCTAATTTTAATTGAAGAATTTAAAAGTATATTCATAGATTTTAATTTTATGAATATTAATCAAAATTAAGATAATGATAATTCAAACTAAATCCCATATAATCCTAAAAATAATTATTCATAAATATCTTAAAAATGATCATTAAGTAATTATTTAAATTGAAGCAATTTTTTTAATTATTTTAAAAATAATAATTATATATTCTTTTTTGTGAATTATCTTTTTAAATTCCAAAATTATTTTTTCTAAGAAATTTGAAGTAAATAAATTTATAATTTAAAATATTAAATATTAAATAATAAATATTTAATATTAGCTATTTTTTGTAAGCTATATTCTCAAATGGAATAGGAAGAAATTATCATTCTTATTCGGATTAAATTTTGATTTTAATAATCAATCTTCTTATACTTATTTAGTATTTAGAAATAAAAATTGAGATTACCTCCTTTTTGTATTTTGTTTTATGAAGTTATTAAGGTATTTTTTATTGTTGAAATATAAAGTAAATTTCATACTAAATGATAATCAAAATTAAGGATTTTAATAAGCTTCTTTATGGGCAATCTATCCATCCTAAATTTTTTAATTAATGTT
>MDSW01073462.1_pt1 | contig 13840 bp, 20 predicted proteins | sample 811171 | NCBI WGS metagenome assembly MDSW01 (sample SAMN05326641, study PRJNA326480) | marine metagenome | isolation source: seawater | place: Atlantic Ocean: North West | collected 2012 | reverse complement strand
CAAACCTATCCAAGAGCCGCCGTAGTGCGTCTATCCGTCGAATCTGATGAGGGGTGCTCGAACATGTCAAAAAATAAACCAGCAGCAAAGAAAATTCGCCTAATGAAGGCAGGAAAGCAAAACCGACGTGTACCTGTATGGGTCATGCTCAAGACTAACCGTAGCACAGTATCGCATCCAAAGCGTCACCACTGGCGCCGCAGCAAACTACAACGATGAGGTGATATGATGGCAAGAGCAGCAACATCCGAACTTATCGTACCACTTAGAAAGGCATGGAACATCACGCGCTACAAGCGTGCCCCTCGTGCAATTCAAATCATCAAAGATGAAGTCATTCGTCATCTCAAAGTACTTCCTGAAGAAGAGATTTACATCGATCCCGAAGTGAATGAGAAAATCTGGGAGCGTGGAATTGAAAATCCACCGCGTAAAATCAAACTGACAGTTATTCGTCACGATGAACCTGACATCCCTATTGAAGTCAAATTATATGTGGAGGCATAAGTATGGGAAATATTCGTCCAAGTTTTATCAAAATCAGAGCTATTCGACTTGTTGAAGAACATGGTGAGAAATTCACAGATGATTTCGATCATAACAAAATGATGGTTGGTCAACTAACAGACGTTAGTACAAAGAAATTACGAAATTGGATTGCTGGTTACGTTACACGTTACCGCCAACGTCGTACTGATTGATTGGAGTCGGTTCTTTGCCCATTTGGGTTGATTGGAAACGAACACCTGTATCTGTTCATGGAGATAATCCAGAAGATCTTGAGTTATTGATTCTTCATCTACGTAACCAACATAGTGTTCGAAGACGCTCACTTGTCATGCAAGATCGTGAATCAGGTGGATTTTTATTTTTTATTTATCAGGCATGTAATCCCGTTTGGATTGCAGATTTTTTAAACAAAATGGAGGAGGAGTAATGGGTGATCGAAGTGACCTGCCTTTGCCTTCATCACCATATAACCTTGTGATTGTACTCGTTGGTATTCAACATCCCGGAAATCTTGGTGCAGTATGTCGTTCCCTTTTGAATCATGGTTATGACCAACTTAGGCTCGTTAATCCACAGTGTAGCCCAGATGATATCGAAGCTCGAAACCGTGCTAAACATGCAGGAAGGGTTCTCGATACTTGTGAAGTATTTTCATCTTTCAATGAAGCAGTTTCCGATTGCTCACTCGTTGTAGGAACCTCTGGTAAACGTGAAGTTGGCTCAAAGACACAAATGCGACATTTTGTTTATCCTTGGGAACTTTCCGAACGAATGTCAATGCATACAGAATCGGTTGCACTTGTTTTTGGTGAAGAAGGAAAAGGACTGGATGAAGAAGATTTACTCAATTGTGATTATCTCGTAACTCTTCCAACATGGGAAGGATATCCAATTACGAATTTAAGTCATGCAGTTCATACATTGACCTATGAATTACATCGTCATAGAGTTCTTGCAAATCAAGGCAAGGATGTTGCGTTGCCATCGATTGTTCCTTTAGAACGTGGCATCTCATCCGAGCAACGCAATATACTACGAAAAGCGATCATGGATATTGCCAAAAATTTACCTGGAGGGGATGAGCGTAGAAAGTCCTTCAGTCATTCAATGATTCGATCATTACAACGCTCAGGTCTCCTTCGAGATGAGGCAAATAGAATGATTGGTGGTTTGGTAGATGCAGCTACTGCTCTTTCCTTTGCCTCAGGCAATGATGACTGGCGTGCATCTAGAAGACGGAAAGTACTACGAGAAGAAGAATAACTACGGAGCCCATGAAGCCCAACTTTTCGGGGTTTCACGTACATGCATTGCAACAAGTTTCAATGAAGTTCCATAGGAATTTTTTATGTGTGGTTCAACTTGTTCAAAAGCCCACTTTGCTAAGTTTTCAGCCGTTGGAATAAATGGTACAACAAATGTTCTGTGGTTTGAATCGAGATGTGATAGAGCAATGCGGGCTTCTTTATCTTCTGAGTATACAATGAATGCATGATCAACGACATCGTGGATATGTTCCATCAGGATTTGACTGACGTCAGAAAAATCCATGAGCATCCCCTCCTCACTAACGCCTGGGGTGTCGATGATGTCACCTTCAATCTCAGCTTCAAACCGATATCGATGTCCATGAAAATGTCTGCACTTGCTCTTATGATTTGGTACTCGATGACCAGTATCAGTTTCTACATATCGTCGTATTCGTGTTGTCATTCTTTCACCTCAAATTGCATTGCAGCACTGTTGATGCAGTACCGCTCTCCTCCGTGCTTTCTAGGTCCATCTTTGAAGACGTGACCCAAATGAGCATCGCATGTACCACATCGTACTTCTGTTCGGACCATACCATGGGTGACATCAATTATTCTAGAAATGCATGCATTGGAATCTTCTGAGTGGAATGCGGGCCACCCACATCCTGAATTGAATTTCATTTGGTCGGTGAATAACAAGGTTCCACATACAATACACGAATAATCACCTTTCCTATTCTCATTGTTCAAAATACCAGTGAATGGTCTTTCAGTCCCATTTTGTTGGGTTACATAGAAAGCCATTTCAGATAACAGTTCAATTTGATTTTTCCACTCATCATCCATGCACATCACCTTTGAATTCCTCTTCAATCGTAAGGGCATTTGAAAGAATGTTTTCCCACGGTTTAACATATTCAATAGGATCTTTTCTTCCTATTGCATGAAAAGCGAGAATTCGTTCAATATCTGATCCACTTGTACCAGAACTTCTACCATTACTATCTGGATTATACGAAGTTATGGTGTTGGTTAGAACAGCATCAAAATCGAACCCTAGTTTTGTGGTTGATTCTAATGCATCACGAAGGATGGTTTCCTTATTCCCGTGGATGAATGGTAAATCAAATTCTACTAGTTCATGATCCCAATTCCCAATTTTAAAAGCTTCATGAAGAGATTGATAAAATTCAGGACGACAATCAGGATAGATAGTGTGATCCCCACTATGTACTCCTAAAGCTAGGACCACATTTTCTTCTGATTGTTTTGCCTTGGATAGGGCAAAACCATACAGTATGGAAGCGAAAATAGCATTTCGGTTTGGTACGACAGTCAATTTCATTTGTTCCTCTTCATAGTGGCCTGTTGGTATTTCTTGATCATCAGAAGTCAAGGCAGAGTCAAAGAGTTTCATTGCTGGAGATAGATCAACGATATGATGATTGATAATATGCTGATTTTTTCTACATAATTCGATTGTAGTTTTTGCCTTTTCTATTTCAATCGCATGTTTCTGTCCATAAACGTATGAAATACATGTTGCTTGATATCCATTGGCTAAGTAATGCATCAAGAGGCACGTTGAATCCATACCTCCGCTAAGGGCTAATACGACGTGTTTCATAGAATCCCCATCCATTTATGTGTTTGAAGTGAAAGTCTCCACTCAGGGTTTTTCTTTACAATTTCTTCAGTAATTTGGAATGTAGTTCCATTCTCTTCAATTGTATCTGTATCGATGTAACATGGTTGAAGAAATAAATTTTCAAATCCATCTTTCAATGAATCATACATAGAGAGATCTTGGCCACAATAAACCACTTTCATTTCATCACCAATTCTTTGCCTGATAGCAACATTCGGATACATCTGATCCTTAGGAGAAATACAAATCCAATCAAGCAATCCATCAGGAATATCAATTGTCCCGTTGCTTTCTATTGAAAGCGCATACCCTCTTCGCTTCAATAGCCGATGTAACGGCCATAAATCCTGAAGCATCGGCTCACCACCTGTGAAGATTATTCGCTTGCAATTAAATTTCAAAACTTCTCCAAGTATATCGATAGCAGTCATATTACTATATGTGTCAAAATCTGTATCGCACCAAGAACAACGAAGATTGCATGACCCAAATCGAACAAATATGTGTGGTATTCCAGCATGAAATCCTTCGCCTTGAACAGAGTGAAATATTTCGACGATGGGATATTCTTTGGCTAAATCGGACGGATCATCCATCACTTCATCACCAGAAAGAGAACATTGTTCCATAGAATCCTTCCTAATTTGAATTTGAAATAAGTTGCATTAATTCATTACGTGCTTCTTGTTTATCGAAGAATACTCCTCGCATAGAACTGGTGGTCATAATTGCATTTTGTTTCTTTACGCCTCTACAACGCATGCAACCATGTGCTGCTTGAACAATCACAGCAGCGCCAAGTGGCGACAAATGTTTGACTAAATCATCTGCAACTCCATTTGTGATTCTCTCTTGGTTTTGCAATCTTAGGGCATGATGATCTACAATTCGTGCAAGTTTTGAGATGCCCACAATACGGTCTACTGGAATGTATGCAACATGTGCTTTTCCAGAAAACGGTTGAAGATGATGTTCACATGTAGAGTGGAACTCAATATTACTAAGTAAAACAATACCATCATAACCTTCAGCATTGAATGTTGCTTCGAGAATCTCTTCAGGATTGGTTTTGTAACCACTAAATATTTCATCCCAAGAATCGATAACTCGTTCCGGAGTCCTCATGAGTCCTTCTCTCTGTGAATCGGTTTCCAAATATTTTAGGAGTGTATGTACCGCATTTTCAGCTTCTTTTCTAGTTGTCATATTCATTCACCTTCTAAACGTCCTTGTCGCTTATCTATCGTATCGAGTTGATCGAGTAACTTCCTGCATGCAGAACGAATTGCATCTGCAACACTAATGAATTTCTTTTCATCACCAACATGAAATTTCAAGTCGGTCAGAAGTTCATTTGGCATGTCGAGACTTACTTTGGGCATAGCCTGTCCATCGTATACGAATATAAGAAGAATACTATGATCTCGAAGTAACGATGTCTTCCCGTGAGAATTGCTTAGCTGCATACCGAATTGTTAAGGCAGAAACAAATACAGACACACTGATCCAGATAAGTACGTGTTCAATAATAATTCTGTCGAGTAGTAATTCTCTAAGTGCAAGTAGAACATTCACGAAAGGTATTGCAAACCAAAAGGATTCTACATCATCTAAATTGATGAATTGTGTAAGTAAAATTGGTACGATCATTGCCAAAGTGATTGGTGTTAGGACTGTACCTGCCTCTTTTACTGATTTTGATCTCATTGCCAGAGATAAATATAGAGCTACAATCATAGTTCCATACAACCCAACTGCTAGTGTCAGCAAAAGCACAGAGCCAATACTTATCGATGGAACATTGACCAAATCTTCTGCTAAAAATGCAATTCCAAATAATAATCCAGTAACCTGTAACGCCACCCCTACTCCTGTGATTGTAACAACTGCTAACCATTTCCCCATCAGGAGTTCTGAGCGAGATAATGGTAAACTCAACAATGCTTCTAATGTGCCTCGTTCTCTCTCTCCAACAGTCATATCGATTGCAGGTTGTACAGCTGCAGATGCAGTCCACAGTGCCAATACAAACGGAATAAAGAGCGACAAAAGTAATCCTGCTTGCTCCCCTTTTGTTGCTACATCAGCATCGGCAATTGTGCCATCCCATCGTAATGGATTCAATGTTGAATCAGCATCAAGACCACCAGCTTCTATACGCTGAATTGTTTCATTTGTTTCCCAATTATTGAGTACCTCGAGAACTCGATTACGAGCTTCTGTGGATTGTTCTGAAGTTGATAGGTAGAGTACCGAGTAGATCCACGTGTCGTTTGTTTGTTGAAGTCTTAAGATTGCATCGTACTGATAAGATCGTAACAGTGATGAATCATTCAACGGTTGTGAAAGACTTTCGAGACCACTTGGCAAGGATTCAATCGTTATTGACATGTTGCTTTCATTTAATCCAAATAGAATCTGTGAATCGATGTAATCAGATTGTACAAGAACATCAACATCCAATTCTTGTAACTCTTGGGCTTCACTTTGCATGACTAGAGGGAATGCAATGAACAAGAGAGGAAAAAGAAGCAGAGGTACGAGAATCAATGCCACAATAGTCCGCCAATCCCGAATAAATTCGATGATTTCCTTTTTTGCAACCACTCGCATTTGAGAAAATCGAATTCTACTCATCTTCGTTCACCTCATATGCATGTCGCCTGGTAAACAATCTGCGCCACAGTAAAGCAAATTTCGAAGTCTTAATGGAATCTTCTTGTCGTGGCCTTGCTACCTCAGAAGTCAGCGAAACATAAGCCTCCTCAAGAGAATGAGTATTCGTTAGTTGGAGTAATTCCTCTGGCTTACCATCAGCGCGTATTGTGCCATTATGGACGATGATGATACGATCACAGACCTGTTCAGCTTCTGCTAAGTGATGCGTGGAATAGATGACAGTACCCCCTTCTTCCTTAAGCCGTTGCACTAATTTTCTAACAATTCTTGCCGACGTAACATCTAGCCCAGCAGTTGGTTCGTCTAGCAATAATATGCTTGGCCCATGAGCCAATGCCCTAAGTAATGCAGTTTTTTGTTTCATTCCGCGAGAAAATCCTTCTGTATATCTATGGAGACTATCCTGCATATCCAGTAATTCTGCGAATCGGATTGTACGTGACCATGCTACTGAATCCTCTATGCCGTGAATGCGGCTGTGGAAACGAATATTTTCCCAGGCGGTAAGTTTAGAGTACAATCCAGTTGATTCAGGCACAACTCCCAACAATGATCGCATTTGATCCACATTTTCTCCATCTTTGAGATAGACTCTGCCAGTTGTGGGTTTGTAGATTCCAGCCATCATACGTAGTAACGTTGTCTTTCCAGCACCATTTCCTCCAACTAAACCAATCACTGATCTATCTTTGATATCCAGGGAAACATGCTCGATAGCATTCACTTCACCAAATGATTTACTCACATCAGTGAGGTGAAGGAGATTTTCATTCATGTTGAATCCTCGATTAAGAGGCTCGACCGTTCTCAATGGCGATATCCAATCCAGGATGTTTCTCTTCGAGACGCTTAGCCCGTACAAGCGTATTACGTAATTCCTGTTGAATTTCTTGCTGAGGTACGCCCATTTCTACGAGTGTTCCAATAAGTGTAAATGCGCCTTGGATGGCTCCTGCATCAAGAAATGCATCATTTGTAATTTCACCATGAATTCGGAGAATTTCAAGACGACTAGCGATGAATTCGGCTTCTTCTCGAATCCTTGGACCTGCAATATGCGGCAAGGCCATTAATTGGTCAATACAACTCCTCATCATTGTCTGGTTATCGAGAACGATTATGAGCATTATGCTCATTTCATCTCCTATCGTTGCTTTAATTCGACTAGAACGCCACCTGTGCTTTTGGGATGTACAAAAGCAATAATCGAATTGTGTGCACCTTTTCGTGGAACCTCATCAATCATCGTAATTCCATTTTCAACAAGGTGAGAGATGAGTTCTTCCAAATTATCAACGGACAAACAAAGTTGTTGTATTCCCACACCACGTTTTTCTAGAAATTTACCTATTGGAGTGTCCGGACCAGATGGTTCTAATAATTCGATATTAGGGCCACTTGTAATAGATTTAGACAAGGGGAAGAATCGAGTTATGACTCCCTGATCCTCTACAAATTCATCATCGCCTTGTGATTGGAGTCCCAATAATTTCCAAAATTTACTTCCTTCATCAAGGGAGTTTGTTGCTATTCCAATGTGATCGATTTCAATTCTCTGTTTCATATTACTCACCTAAAAGCCACTAGGAGCCATGTATGTGCCGAAAACTTCTTTCATAGAATTCATGATTTCACCTAAAGTTGCATTTAATTTTACGGCTTCAATTACCAATGGAAACAAATTTTCGTTACTGGAACAGGCATTTGAAATTAAAGCTAGAGTTTGTTCGACCGCTTTTGAATCTCTTGAGTTTCTTGTTTCACGTAGTCGCTGATGCTGTTGTTCGGTAACCTTTGGATTAAGTTTCATAGGTTGAACTTTGATTTCTTCATCAAGAACACCATGATTTACACCAACAATTTTCCGAGTATTCTTCTCAATTTCATTATAATATCTGTAGGCAGTAGAATGTATTTCTTGTTGTTGGTACCCTTGTTCAATGGCTGATAAAGATCCACCTATAGATTCAATTTTCATTATTTCATTCATAGTTTGATTATAGATCTCGTCAGTCAGATTTTCAATATGATAAGAGCCTGCGAATGGATCTACAACATCAGCGACTCCAGATTCTTCAGCAATAATTTGTTGTGTCCTCAATGCAACAGTTGCACTTTCTTCCGTAGGTAATCCTAATGCCTCATCATAGCTGTTTGTATGCAAACTCTGGGTGCCACCGCATACAGCTGCAAGTGCTTGGATAGTAACTCGACTAATGTTGTTAAGCGGTTGTTGGGCAGTTAACGAGACTCCTGCAACTTGAGTATGGAATCGAAGCATTGCTGATCGAGGATTCTTTGGTTCATATCGAGTTGTCATTAGATCATACCAGAGTCTTCTAGCGGCTCTGAACTTGGATACTTCTTCAAGAAAATCATTATGGCAATTAAAGAAAAACGATAGCCTTGGTGCAAATTGGTCTATATCTAATCCCTTCTCAATTGCAGATTCCACATATGCTAATGCATTGGATATAGTGAATGCTAATTCCTGAACAGCGGTGGAACCTGCTTCTCGTATATGATATCCTGAAATAGAGATAGTATTCCATTTTGGAATACTCATTGAACAATATTCGAATATATCTGTGATCAGTCTCATCGAAGGAGTGGGTGGAAACACGTATGTCCCTCTAGCGATGTATTCTTTGAGAATGTCATTTTGTATAGTTCCAGATATTTTGTTCATTGGTACGCCTTGTTCTTCCGCAACTACTGCATACATCGCAAGCAAAACCATTGCAGGTGCATTAATTGTCATTGAGGTTGAAACTTTGTCAAGTGGTATGCCATCTAGCAATTCTCTCATATCTTCGAGTGTAGAAATAGAAACGCCTACCTTACCTACTTCCCCTTCAGACAAAGGATCATCAGCATCGAGTCCCAATTGTGTTGGTAAATCAAATGCAACAGACAGGCCTTTCTGCCCTCGGTCTAGTAACAAACGGAATCGTTCATTTGTTTCTTTAGCTGATGAGAATCCAGCATATTGTCGCATTGTCCATAAACGCGTCTTATACATGTGCTCATGAATTCCACGAGTGTATGGAGGTTGCCCCGGAATTTCTTGATCATTACCAATATGATAGGATGGAATTGGAATTCCGCCAAGAGTTTCCCAATTGTCTTTACGAAAGTCCACCATAAACCACCCATGAAGAGGCAATTGATGAATCCTCGCTTTTGATTTCAATGATTGACTCCGCCGGGTCCATGTGGATGGCCATGAGAGATCTCTTCTTCATCTGCAGGTCGAACATCAACGACTTCAACACTAAATGTTAACGATTCGCCAGCTAGTTTGTGATTGAAATCAACTGTGATTGTATCACCATCCACAGAAGCAACGTTGAATGGCCCAACATCCGACATCAACGTCATTCCTACTTCAGGTACAATATCGCCGAACATATCTTTTGGAATAGTTTGGATTGCTTCTTCCATTCTTGGTCCATATGCTCGCTCAGGAGTTAGCGTAAAGGTTCTCCTTTCGCCTTTTTCAGCACCCATGAGTTCTTCTTCGAAACCTGGAATCATTTGCTTATGACCTACCAAGAATGTTAGAGGATCTCTTCCTTCACTTGAATCAAAAACTTCTCCAGATTCTGGTAAAGTACCTGTGTAATGGACTGTTGCGACTGAATTGAGTTCTACGACGGACATAAGATCATCTTCTAGTTGTCAAGGCTCGGACGAGGGTTGTTAGTCGTTCCGCTATTTCCTTAGAGATAATGAGTTCTTCTTCTTTGTCATTGATGAATTGGTATGTTTCTTCAACACCGATTCTTTCTCCTTTCGCCCAGATTTGACCAAGTAGGTTCGAACGATGTTCCTCTGCAACACTCTCATCATCAAGAATGTCCTTTGCAGCGTATTTGTATTCATTGTACTTTTGTCGGTTTAATTTCTTAACCTTTGGTTGGCGACCACCATGTCCATCATCATGTCTTTTTCTTCTTCGATTGAAACGTTCTGGTTTTGCTACCTTTGTTGTGATCTTTTTGAATACATTCTTCTGAGCAGAGGTTTCAGCCTCCACTACAGGTGATGAGATTGCTGGTTTGACCTCCTTTGCTACAACATTTGGTACAGTTGGTAGAGTGGCAATTTCTGGTTCTACAGCGGTTGAAATCGATGGTTCTAAAATCGATTCTGTCTTTTTGATTGATTCTTGAGATTGCTTACGCAATTCTGCTAAACGATCAGCACGTGATTGATTCTTTGAAGTTGATTGTTGTGGGGCTGCAGTGTTGATTTGATTGGATTCAACAGTAGGTGTTATTTGCGAAGAAATTTGTTTTTCCGAAACAGTGAGTTTTTCACGAGCTTCTTTTTGTTTCTTCAATAAGTCAGATTCTAGATTTTGAGTACGAGGGGTGGGGCGAACGGGAGTGGAAGGTGAAGTTCCTTGATGCGGGATTCTTTCGCTCCGTTTCTTTTGGCGGACGGCATTTGCATTTGCCGCAAAGGGATTGAATGGCTCATCCTTTTTCCTACGCCTATCTCGAATTCAAAATCCCCCGGTAGTTAGAACTCCATGTCGACTCATTAAAAACAAATCGCTTGATTAATCCTATGACCATGATACTAATGTATCGTCGGTTCGCAGATATTGGTTAATTCCACTGGTAATCAATGAAGTTGTACGTCCATTTTCAAGTTCAATATATCCCAGCCTCGCAATCATTGTACCATTATCGATACAATACATTCGCGGTGGTGCATGGGATGTTGAATCACGATCTGTAGCCATCAATGTGCACATTTCTCTAATTCTATTGTTACAAGCAACGCCTCCACCAAGCAATAATTCAGATTTTCCACTGTGAGCCAATGCACGTTCAGCCACTTCTACACAAGCAGAAAATGCATGCTCTTGTAGAGACCAACATACAGATCCCAAGGAATGACCTTTCTCAATTAATCTTTGAGCCGCAGTTAATATACCGGAAAAAGCAAGGTCCATGCCACGTACAGGATATGGTAATTCTAAACCCTCTAATGACGCATTCGGGTGCTCTTCTATGAATTCTAGTGCGAGTTTTTCAATAACCGGTCCACCGGGAAATGGAATTCCTTGTTGACGTGCAAATTTATCCAACATATTACCAATACCAATGTCTAAAGTTTCACCCAGGACTCTGTATTTCCCCTGTAATTTCGCAATGACTTGAGTATTACCTCCACTGACATAGAGCAACACTGGATCATCACAATCACACTGCTGCCTTCCAATTTCTATATGGGCAACACAATGATTGACGCCGATAAGCGGAACTTCAAGAGCGCTTGAAATTGTTCTTGCGACCGAAGCACCGACTCTTAAACATGGGCCCAAACCAGGTCCCTGTGAGTATGCAACTGCACCAATATCAGATGGTTGAAGATTCTGAGAATCTAAAATTTGCTGAAAAAGCGTTGATGAATAATCTCTATGGTGATCAGCTGCTTCTCGTGGATGAATGCCACCTTCTAAAGGACGCACAGTATCACTGATTGAAGGATATGGTATGCCATTAGGATCAACTAAACCAAATGAAAAGGTATGAGCTGTTGATTCAATGCCTAGCGTCCAACTATTGCGTCCCATGTGTTAACCTAGAATGGTATTGTTCTTCAACTCTCACCTCTTAGCCATAATATGCGAACCGTTTTCTTCAACATAGGTTCCATGGCTTCTGTTGATGAAAATGATACAATAACTGTGGGTAAAGCAATTATTGTAAAAGACAATATAATAATGGATATCAAGGATTCACAAGAGGCTGTTGATGAGTTTGAATCAAGCGATTCAAAATTTATTGATCTTGCAGGTAAAGCCGTAATTCCAGGGCTAATCGATTCACATAACCATCTACTTTGGGCTGGTGATCGTTTCAATGAACATAAATTACGGATGGATGGTCTGACTTACTCCGATATCGCCGCCTCAGGTGGCGGTATAATGGAAACAGTAAGACACACGCGTAATGCAACAAAAGAAGAATTGACTCGGTTAGGTATTGATCGATTGAACGAATCTCTTCGAAACGGATGTACATTCTTAGAAGCCAAATCTGGCTATGGCTTGTCAACTTTCGAGGAATTACGTCTGTTAGAGGTTCAAGATTACCTCAATGACTTACCAAACTTGCCATCTATTCATTCAACTTGGATGGGAGCACATGCGGTAACTAAAGACAGAACATATGAGGATTACACTCAAGAAATTCTTTCTGAGCAACTGCCATCAGTACTAGAATCAGGACTTGCTCATTCAGCGGATGTTTTTTGTGAACCTGGGTGGTTTACCTTGGAGCAATCTGAAGAGATACTTCGAGAATCTCGAAAGGGTGGATTGGCTCTGAGGATGCATATTGATGAATTTACGGATGGCGGCGGAGGAAGCCTAGCTTCAGAATTAAAAGTTGTAACAGCAGATCACGCACATCATACACCTTTGGATACGAGACTTGAGATGATGGAAAATGGAGTGATGACTGGATTCCTCCCTGGTACTCCTTATTCGAATGGAGATGATTGGCCTGATTTCAATGAAGTGTCTTCGCATGGAATTGATTACACAATCGCTACTGATTTTAATCCAAATTGTCACATTAACAATTTGCCCTTCATAGGATCCTTACTTGTCCAGAGGAATGATGTACATCCTTACGAAGCTCTAGTTTCATTGACAAGAAATGCTGCGAAAACCACACCTCGCTCGGATGGATTAGAACAGGGGAGCATTGAAGTTGGTGCTGTTGCTAATTTCAATATCCTAAAGAGTAAACACTGGGAGAGTTGGTGCATGATGCCTGGTTCTACGCCAGTTCAATCAATTTGTTTAGAAGGAGAACATATTGAATTTTAAATTTATTGTTATTCAAAGTTTTTTAATTTATATTATATACGTAAAATTATTGAGTGATATTCATGGCTTGGTTAGAAACTGTTGTTTGTTCATGCAAGAAAAAAGTTGATGCCAGATTCTTAAGAGTACTAAATGCACATCAAGAATTGAAAAGACGTCAAGATGGTTGTATTTCAGCTTGGGCTGCTAGATCAGTTGATGGTCAACCGTTGTATCTTGTTCAATCATTATATTCGTCACGTAAAGATCTACAAAGGATTACAAAAATCGTTACAAGCAAGATGGATTCCGAACATGGTGCATTAGAATCATTCATGGCAGGACCTCCTTTAGTGGGTATTTTTGAGGTTGATGAAGTCGAGTTTGTCAAACAATTCGAAAACTAGTCGCAGGAAGGGGGCTATACGTCGTATAATGGTAGTTATACGACAATGAATAGAAACCTGGAGTATCTTATCCATCTATCAATAATCAAATTGACTTGCAGTACGCTTTTCAAGCAATTAGCGATGCCAATTTTATTCAATAAATCCATAATTCCGCACTCTAAGTAGGGGGTAGAAGTGGCATTTTCCCTTATCTTTGAGCCAAAGAGTATATTTGATGGCGCCACTGAGTGGTCTTCATGTCAACTGTCGAAGGTTTTTGTTTGAAATGTAAAACATACGGTCCGATTAAAGATGGTAAACAAATCAAAATGGCGAATGGAAGAACTCGATTCGCTGGATTCTGCTCACAAGCTGGATGCACTGGTAAAATTTCTAAGATCATCTCTTGATTCGTGATTACAAACCGATGTCGATAAATACGCGGCTTTAGTGGGACAACTACCTAGGGCTCGTGGTCTAGGGGTTTATGACGTTGCCTTGACATGGCAAAGATCGAGAGTTCGATTCT
>MDSW01069750.1_pt1 | contig 13843 bp, 15 predicted proteins | sample 811171 | NCBI WGS metagenome assembly MDSW01 (sample SAMN05326641, study PRJNA326480) | marine metagenome | isolation source: seawater | place: Atlantic Ocean: North West | collected 2012 | reverse complement strand
TCGTCTGTTTTATAGGTTAATTATGCCTTTTTGGCAATTGAAAGATAAGCGCTATAGAAGTAAATAGTAACTATGATCCAACATATAACCAAACCATTTAGACAGTTTTTTAAATTAGAAGCATCCTCTGGAATTATGCTTTTGATAGCAGCTGTATTAGCGCTAGTAATAAGTAATGGATCTTATAGTGATGAATATTTTTCAATTTTAAAAAAATACGTTACGCTTGGGACAGATAGTTTTGGAATAAAATTAAGCGTTCTACATTGGATTAATGATGTATTAATGGCAATTTTCTTTTTTTTCGTCTCTCTCGAAATAAAAAGAGAATTTATACAAGGTGAATTATCGAATCCTAAACAAGCTTTATTACCTATAATAGGAGCTGTGGGAGGCATGGTAGTGCCTGCTCTATTCTATATATTTGTTAACTATTCTGATAGCACAACATTAAATGGTTGGGCTATTCCATCTGCAACTGATATTGCGTTTTCTTTAGGTGTTTTATCATTATTGGGAAAAAGAGTTCCTATTTCTTTAAAAGTTTTTTTAACTGCCTTAGCAATTATAGATGATTTGGGAGCAATTGTAATTATAGCCTTCTTTTATTCTGGAAATATTCAATCTATTTACTTAGTTTTAATGTTACTATCCGTAATAATTTTAATTGGATTAAACAAATTTAAAGTAAATAATTTTTTACCGTATTTAATAGTTGGAATTTTTTTATGGGATTTTACTCATCAATCTGGCATTCATGCAACGATTGCGGGCGTCCTTTTAGCTTTAACCATTCCTCACAACACAAAGGTTAGCAAAAATTCTTTATTGTTAAAATTAGAACATAGCCTCTCTCCTTATGTAGCTTTTGGAATTATGCCGATATTTGCATTTGCAAATGCTGGTGTTTCGCTAGAAGGCTTAACATTTGCGACTCTTTTAAATCCTGTGCCGCTGGGTATTGTTTTGGGATTGTTTTTTGGAAAACAAATTGGGGTGTTTGTTTTATCTTATTTATCAGTAAAACTTAAAATTGCAGACAAACCTAATAATTCTACTTGGCCAGCTTTTTATGCAGTATCAATCTTAACTGGAATAGGTTTTACAATGAGTTTATTTGTTGGAAATTTAGCATTTGCGAACGACATGCAATACATTGATGGCGTAAAAATTGGTGTACTAGCGGGTTCACTACTCTCAACTGTATTTGGATATGTTTTATTAGTGTTATTCTCAAAAAAATGATTAGTAAAGAAATAATTAAAATAGCTTCCAATACATCTAATGTGGGATTAGTTAATGAATATTCTCATAAAATTTCTTTAAAAAATAAATTATGTGGAGATAAAATAACATTAGAGTTAATAGTTTTAAAAAACAAAATATTGTCAATGAAATATGAGACTGAGTCTTGTGTATATTGTGAGGCTTCAGCTAGTCTATTATCCAAAAAAATTAAAAAATTTAATATTCAAACTATAGAAAATGAATTTAGAAACTTTAAAAATATTTCTAAAAATAAAAAGTTTAAAATTCCTAAAAAATTTTCAGATTTTAATGAACTTTTTAATAGCGACAATTATAATAAATATAATTGTATATTTTTACCTTTTGATGCAGTAATTAAAGCATTAAAGTTATGAAAAAATTTTTAATAATCTTATTTATGTTTAGTTTTTTTAACAAATCAGTAACCGCTAATTCTGGTGTCGCTTACGACTATAAATTCAATAGTATTGACGGTGGCCAAATTAAATTAAGTGACTATAAAGATAAAGTAATTGTAATTGTAAATGTAGCAAGTAGATGTGGATATACTCCACAATATGAGGATCTTCAATCAGTATATAATAATTACAAAGATAAAAATTTAGTTGTAATAGGAGTTCCTACTAATAACTTTAAACAAGAGCCTGGTTCAAATGATCAAATAAAGAATTTTTGCGAGACAAATTTTGGAATAACATTTCCTATGACTGAAAAAATTAATGTTATTGGATCAAATTCCCATCCATTTTATAAATGGGCAAAAGATGATTTTGGAATTAGCGCCATACCTAAATGGAACTTTCATAAAATTATTATAGGTAAAAATGGAAAAGTAGTAGATACATTCGCTTCTTTTACTAAACCTACATCAAAAAAATTCATCAAATCAATTGAAAAACTAATTTAAAAATTGAAACTTAAACCATCAAAGGCAGGAATTATATTTTTTGGTAATATTTTTTTTAGAACATAATAGTCTAAATCTACATGTAAATTAGTTAATATTGCTTTTTTAGGCTTTACAAATTTAACGAAATCAATAGCGTCGTCGTAATTAAAATGCGAAGGATGTTTATTTTTTCTTAAGCAATCAATTATCAAAAAATCTAAATTCATTAATTTTTTTGAAACTTTTTTACTTATCTTATTACAATCACTTATGTAAGCAATTTTATCAAATAAGTAACCAGTAGCTTTAATCATACCATGAGTAACCTCAATAGGTTCTATAAAAATCTTACAGTTATCATTTGAAATTTTAAATTTTTTTTTAACAATGTTGGGCTTCATTATAGGCTTATATCCATGTCTTTGATAAAAACAAAAAGTATATTTTTTTTTAAGTTCTTTAATAGTTCTTGAAGATCCATAAATTGGAATTTTTTTTTTATTTTTCCAAAAAAAAGGTCTCATTTCAAAAATTCCTGTAGTTTGATCGGCGTGTTCGTGAGTATAAATTATTGCATCTAAATTTCTAATCTTATTTTTCAAAAATTGATTCTTAATATCTGGCGATGAGTCAATAAGAATAGAGAGATCACCTTTTTGAATATGAGCACAACACCTTGTTCTAAAGTTTTTAGATTTTTTTTTAAGTTTGCTGAATAATTTGTGATCCATGGTGAACCTAGTGAGCTACCACATCCTAAAATAGTAAATTTATTTTTCAATTGAGTTCACCAAATAAATTCAAAAAATTTTTGGTAGTAATATTTGAAAAATCATCAAAAGAAAGATTCTTTAATTTAGATAAAAACTTTACTGTATGAATTATAAAGCTCGGTTCGTTCGGTTTCCCTCTTAACGGTACTGGAGCTAAATAAGGTGAGTCTGTTTCTACCAATATTTTGTTGTTTGGCATTTCCTTAAATGTGTTAGCTAAATTCTCTGATTTTTTAAATGTAACTACCCCGCTCGCAGAAATATAAGCGCCAAGATCAAGTAGTTTAAATGCAAAATCTCTGGATCCTGTAAAACAATGTATTAAAACTTTAAAATTTTTTTCCTTTAAATTTCTTTTAAGTATTTCTAAAGTATCTGTCTCTGCGTTTCTAGTATGCACGATTAATGGAAGTTGTGTTTTTTGAGCTGCAAAAATATGTTCTTCGAAAAGTTTTATTTGATCATTTTTATCAGAATGATTGTAGTAGAAATCTAGACCACTCTCCCCTATGCCAATTATTTTTTTATTAAGCTTAGTTTTCTTTATTATGTCTTCAGATTTGATAAATGTATGATTTTTGGCCTCGTGAGGATGAATTCCGTAAGAGCCATAAACACATTTATTTTCTGATACAATATTGAGGATTTTATTATAACTTTTATCCTCAGTTGATATCGTAAGCAAATACTTCACTCCATCCTGATTTGCTCTATCAATAGTTTCTTTTAATGATAGAGACATAGGTTCGTAATTTAAATGGCAGTGGGAATCAATTATCATCTTCAATTTTTGTAAATAAAATTTTTGAACTACCTATTTCCTTTTTATGATCTAGAATATTATCATCTCTAATTTTATCAATACTTATATTTTGATCCGATATATTAATCATTGTTAGTACATTATGAGTAGCATTTGGAATTATAGGATTTAGTAAAATGCTAATGTTTTTAATTTGTTCCACAATAGTGAATAATATTGCATCCATTCTTTCAGGATCTTTTTTTCTTACAGCCCAGGGCTCAGAATCATTAAAATATTTGTTGGCATCAAAAGAAAAACTTACAACTGTTTTTATATATTCATTTAATTCTTGATTATTCATTAATGAAATAAGCCTCGGTAAACTTTTTTTTAAATTATTCAAAAGTTTTTTATCAGTATCATTCAATTTAGTGCTTAATGGTATCTTGTTATTGCAATTTTTTTTTATAAAAGAAAAAACTCTTTGGCAAAGATTACCATAATTATTTGCTAAATCATTATTAATACAATTTTTCAAATTTTCTAGTGAAATTGATCCGTCGTTTCCAAGAGAAACTTCTTTTACGAGATAGTATCTTAATTGGTCGATCCCATATTTTTCTATAATCTCTAAAGGATCTAGAATATTTCCCAAAGATTTTGACATTTTTTTATCATCAGAAAGTATCCATCCATGTCCAAAAATTCTTTTAGGTAGAGGTAATTTTGCTGCTAACAAAAAAGCCGGCCAAAATACAGCATGAAACCTTAAAATGTCTTTTCCAATGATATGAACATCTGCAGGCCAAAAATCTTTATATTTTTTATCTTCAATATTTGGAAAATTTAAAGCACTAATATAATTAGTCAATGCATCTAACCAAACATAAATAACATGTTTTTTGTCTTTAGGAACAGGTATACCCCATGTAAAGGATGTTCTACTTATAGATAAATCTTTCAATCCTTTTTCTACAAATTTAACAACCTCATTTTTTCTAGACGCAGGTAGAATAAAATTTGGATTTTTTTTGTAAAATTCTAAAAGTTTTTTAGACCAAGCTGATAATTTAAAAAAATATGACTCTTCTTCTACCCATTCAACTGTAGAGCCAGAGGATTTAGATATTTTTTTACCATTCTTTTCTTCTATTTCATCATCGTCATAAAAAGCTTCATCTGAAACTGAATACCAACCGCTATATTTATCTAAATAAATATCACCTGACTCAATAAGTCTGTTCCAAATTGCAATTACTGATTTATGATGTCTGTTTTCGGTAGTTCTAATAAAATCATCATTAGATAAATTCAGTGTCTTTGTTAAAGACCTAAAAGTCTCAGACAATTCATCACAAAAAATCTTAGGATCTTTGTTGTTTTTATTTGCTTCTTTTTGAATTTTTTGACCATGTTCATCTGTTCCAGTCAAAAACAAAACATTATAATTTTCTAATCTTTTAAATCGAGCGAAGATATCAGCAACTATGCTTGAATAAGCATGTCCCATGTGGGGTTTACCAGATGGGTAATATATAGGAGTGGTTATATAAAAATTTTTACTCATTATGCAGTTTATTACTAATTAAATTGATTAAAGAATTTTGACTCATATTATATATTACAAATTTGTTAACATTCTCTAAAATAAAGTCATATACCTCAAACAAACGTTCATTTTGTAAAATCTTTTTATCTTTGAGATTTTTAAGATAAAACTCTGCAATAAAATAAATTATATTTATAAATATTATATCTTTATTTTTTTTATATAAATTCAACAATATCGATAAACTCTCTAAAAAATCACCATTTATAGATATATCATTTTCTTTAAGAATATAATTAAATTTTATGAAATTACCCGGTGATAATCTAATATTCTTTTTATCCAAAACCAAATCTAGTTTGTAATGATTTACAAGTTTGTTAATAATTTCTATCCTTTGTTTTTCTTTTATGTTTATTTTAATCTCTAAACATCTAGATTTTATTGTATCTAGTAACTCTTTAGATTGATTATTAATTAAAATAAAATGATTAGTATCACTTGGTTCCTCAATAATTTTAAGTAAAGCATTCAAGCTATTTAAATTAAAAAGTTCAATGTCATCTAAAACTATAAATCTTTCCTTATTTAATATTGACGATTGATTAATTTTAGTTTTAAGATTTCTTATATCTTCAATTTTTATAGATTTGAAATCAAATCCGTTTATATAAATAATATTAGAAAAAATATTTTCTTTGAACTGACTGTATATTTGTGATTTTGCAAATATTGATAAATTCTTTATATCATAATTTTGTTTATCAAAAATTGAGTTTACAAAATGATTGGTTAAAGTAGATTTCCCAATTCCTTTATTTCCCGATAGCATAATTACTTTAGGTAATTTTTTATGCATATATAAATCTGAAAGAAATTTAAATTCATCATTCAATCCAAATAAATTTATAGAGTTCCTGAAGTCAAAAAAAACTGGATAATCCATTAAATTTTTAAATATCTATTTACAATTTTAATTATCTTATTTTGAAGAGAGTTGTCGTTTGATGACGAGTCTAAAACAAAATAATTTTTTTTTTTCTTTGCAATTTTTATAAAAGCATTTTGTGCCTTAGTATAAAATGATTGAGAAAAATTATCATATCGATTTTTGGTTTTTCTCTTTTTCAATCTATTTCGTGACGATTTTTTTGAAACTTTTAAAACAAAAACTAAATTAGGAATAGCTCCGTTAATTATTATTTTATGAATATTTTGTATAAATTTAAAATCAACTTTTTTTCCATAAACTTGATAAGCTATCGTAGAGTCGATAAATCTATCGCAAATTACTATTTTTTTTTTATTTAAAGAAGGTATTATCTTATTTTTAACATGTTCGTTCCTAGCGGCTAAATATAAAAGAGTATCAGTATATTTATCAAATTTTTCTTTTTTATCTTTAGAAAAATAGTCTTTTAATATTAAATTTCTAATTAGTTCAGAACTTCTTGTTCCACCCGGCTCCCTTGTTAACACTGATTCTATTTTTTTTTTTTTAAAGTAATTATAAAGTTTTCTACTTTGAAAAGATTTACCACAACCTTCTACACCTTCAAAAACTATAAAAAATGGTTTTTTTTTATACATCTCCCCAAATCAGAAAATTGAGAGATGTTAATAAACTTTTGAAAAAATTCATTTTTTTTAATTCTTCTGAAGCATATAATGGTAATCTCTTTATAACTTCATCTTTTTTTGTGACAATAATATTAGCTACTTCAGTTCCAGCTTCTATAGGTGCAGAAATTGGGCCATCATATTCCAAAGATACCTCGAGGTGAGTAATATCTTTTTTATTAATCGTTACATAATAATCTTCTTTTGTTGTTGCCATAATTTTACTTTTTGTACCTAACCATGTATCTAACTCAAATATAGTTTCTCCTTTTTTTGAAATTTCAAAAGTGTTTGTATTTCTGTAACCCCAATTTAGCAATTTGAGTGATTGTGAACTTCTTAAATTTTTTGTATTAAATCCAGAAGCTACAGCAATAATTCTTCTGTCTTTTTTTTTCATAGAGCTTGCTAATGAATATTTTTCTACTGCTAAATATCCTGTCTTAACACCATCAACTCCAACATTTTTATATAATAGTGGGTTTCGATTACCTTGTTTTATTGGTTCCCCACCGGTTCTATCCCAGGTAAAAGTTTTTTCAGCAAATAATTCATAATAGTTTGGATAATTTTTAATCAAATATTTAGTCATTAAAGCTATATCTCTTACAGTTGAAATATTATTAGGGTCATTAATTCCTGAAGAGTTTGTAAAGTTTGTTGACGTCATTCCAATCTCTCCTGCTTTTTCATTCATCATATCAGCGAAATTTTCTTCTGAACCAGCAATACCTTCGGCTAACGCAACACACGCATCATTTCCTGAAGCAACAATGATACCTCTTAAAAGATTTTCTACAGAAACTTGATCATTAATCATTATAAACATAGATGAATAGCCAGCTTGAGATAATCTCCAAGCATTCTCTGAAATAGTGAATTTGTCATCTAATGAAAGTTTATTGTTTTTCAATAAATCAAAGGCAATTATTGAGGTCATTATTTTCGTCATAGACGCGGGATAAATTTGAGCGTCTGGATCCATCTCGTATAAGATTTCATCAGAATGATAATCAACTAAAATACCAGTCCTAGCCTGTATATTGGGGTTTGCAAATACTGAAGTGCTTATTAAGTTAAAAATTAAAAAAATATAAAATAAAAGTTTATTCATTTATAAAAATATCAAGCTGTTCGAATCCAAAGTTTTTGAGCTTAATGTAATCATTTTTAAGAGAATTAACAGAGGTATATGGGCCCGAAATGACATGAGTTTCTTTATTGTTAATCTTTTTTATCTTTAATTTTTTATTGTCGTAATCATAAATTTCTTTGATGATTCTTTGTCTTAAAAATTTAGCTGTATCCATTGAGTAAAAAGTAGCAATTTTTATAAATATTTTATCAACTTTATTTTCTTTTTTTACGATCTTGTTTTTAGAAATATTAGAGATTTGAACAGAAGCAACTGGAGCTTTAGAAGGAATTTTTTCTTCCTCTTTAAATATTTTAGCTTTTTTAGCAATAAATGATTTATTTTTTTTAATTTCAATTATTTCTAAAATTGGTAGATCTGCATTTAATTCAAGCTTTGTTGCTACAGCTTTTGTTATTAATAATTTATAAAAATCTGGATATTGAATTCTTTTTGTATTTTTCAAAACAAGACTTTTTTGTGTTTTAGGGTTAATAATTTTAATTAAAGTTCCTGTCTTTATATATTGGTGAGAAATTTGCATTAAATCATTATTCATTTTTCCTTTTATAATTTTTTTTTCAAAATCGGCCTGATTATAAATATAAACAAAACCTTGTGATGAATGAGGTTTTTTTTGGTTTAAAGTTTTTAAGTGAGGAGAACAAGAGCAAATTAAAAGTATTAAAAAAAAATATCTAAATTTCATTTTTAAAATTCTCTTTAAGTGTGCATACTGCTAATGCAAATCTTAACGACCTATTCCAATTTAAAATTTTTTCATAGTTTTCAAAAACTATGTATGCAGGAGATAAAGTTTCAGCTTCAGGGATAATATCCTTATCTGGAATAATTATTGCGGCAATTAAATTTTCTTTTATTTTGAGTTTTTCATAATCTTTTATGTATTTTTTTAAAAAAAATACTTTTTTTTTATTTTTAATATTTCTTGCAGATGAGTTTAGATATTTTTTTGGAATATTATCATTTAATTCTATTTTAAAAAAACATGGTTGATTTTTCCTCCAACCTATCGTCTTTAGATAATTTGCAGCTGATGCAAATGAGTCATCAATTTTTTTTAATTCTACCTTTTCATTTTTGTTGTAATCAATCGCATAATTTCTTATTGTTCTTGGCATAAACTGAAAATTTCCAAATGCACCAGCCCAAGATCCAAAAAGTATATCTTTATCTATAATTTTCTTATCTACAAGCCTTAGCAAAATTAATAATTCTTTTGTAAAAAAATCACTTCTCCTTTTGTCAAAACTCAGAGTTGCTAGCGATGAAACAATGTCCATTTTTCCGAGATACTTTCCAAAATTAGTCTCGATACCCATTAATGCCAGAAGTAATTCTTTTTCAACTTGAAATTCTTTTTCGATATTTTCTATAATTTTTTTTTCTTTTTTATAAAGTTTGATACCCTCTTTAATTTTTTTAGACGAGGATCGTTTTTTGATATAAGTAAATGTGTCCTCATAAAATTCTGGTTGATATCTATCATACTCAATTACTTTAGGTAAAAATTTAGCACCAGACATAACATCATTTATTACTGATTCTGATATTCCAGCATTAATTGCCTTAATTTTAAAATCTTTCAACCAACTATTAAAGTCATCATTTGCCAAAACTGAGAAAGTGATAAAAAAATATAGAAATAAAGAATTTAGAAATAATTTGAACATTGTATTAATTATCATAATTAATTGTTATTAACTAGTAATTCCAAAAATTCACTTATTTATTGTTATTTAATCTCTAAGATAGTATTAAAGAAACTAAATAAATTCAGGGAGAGGTGGCTGAGCGGTTGAAAGCACTGGTCTTGAAAACCAGCAACGGGGCAACTCGTTCGTGGGTTCGAATCCCACCCTCTCCGCCATTACAATTTAAAATTTTTAAAAATTTTAGAGATTTTATTATTTTTAATATTCATTTTATTTATATTGTGATTGTAAAAATCTAGAATTATTTCGTCTTCAAAATTTAAAAATTTATCCAATTCATATAAAAGTTCATCGTCTAAATTGTTAATATATTTATTAACAAAACCACTTAGTAAAATGTCCATTTCTTTTGTACCTCTGTAACCAGCACGATAAATCAATTTTTTTTTGAATATTTCTAATTTATTGTTCATAAATTTATATTATACACATTTTACACAGCTAAATGAAAAAAGATTTTTTATTTAAAGATATAAATATTTTAAGGGGTGTTGGGCCTCAATTAACCAAATATTTAAAAAAGAAAAAAATTGAAAAAATTAAAGATATTATTCTAAATTTACCTTATTCAGAAACAGATAGGTCAAAGATCTTTAAATTAAATGAATTAGAAATTGGCAAAGTGCAAACAATCAAAATTCTAGTAAAAAAACTTAACTTTCCTAGGATTAGAAATTTGCCAAATAAAATTAATTGTGAGGATGAGACTGGAAAAATCGATATTGTTTATTTTAATAGTCGAGAAGGATATCTAAGAAAATTATTTCCTTTAAATGAATGGATAATTGTAAGCGGTAAAATTAATTATTTTAATAAAAAATATCAAATTACAAATCCAGATTATGTCACTAATTTAGAAAATAAAGAATATGTGACAAAAAATATACCCAAATACAATTTAACGAAAGGTATAAATGAAAAAAAATACAGAAAAATTAGTGAACAGGTTTTGAGTAATTTGCCGTTCATTGATGATTGGCTTGAAAAAGATTTTTTAAAAAAAAATAATTTAATTGGATGGTTTGAAGGAATTAAAAATTTACATAATTCCAAAGATTCTAAAAACAATAATTCTGCAAGTTTCAGAAGATTAGTATTTGATGAACTATGTGCAAATTTTTTATCCTTATCAGAAAATAGGAATAGAATAAAAAAAAATAAGGATTGCAAAAAATTTTCTCAAAAATATTCTAAAAATATTATTAGAAAACTTCCATTTGAATTGACAAATAGTCAACAAAAAGTCGTAGATGAAATAAATTCAGATCTATTAAGTAACAAAAGAATGTTTAGAATAATTCAAGGAGATGTAGGTTCTGGAAAAACTATAGTATCGATAATTTCAATAATTAATGTAATTAAAAGTGGTTATCAATGTGCCTTAATGAGTCCCACAGAAATATTAGCTAAACAACATTACAATTTGATAAAGAATATCTTGGATGATAAATTTTTTGAAATAGGTTTTTTAACTGGAAAAACTGAAAATAAAAAAAAAAAAGAAATACTTTTTAATTTAGAAAATGGAAAGATAAAATTACTAATAGGTACACATGCCTTATTTCAAAAAAAAATTAATTTTAAAAAACTTGGTTTAGCTGTAATTGATGAACAACATAAGTTTGGCGTTAAACAAAGAAGTGATTTAGCAAAAAAAGGTGGTAACAATTGTGATGTGCTCCTTATGTCTGCAACACCAATCCCTAGAACTATGATGATGTCTCTTTATGGAGATATGGACGTTTCAAGGATAACTGAAAAACCGTCCAAAAGAAAAAAGATAGTTACTTTAAGTAAACCTGAAAAAAAAATTTATGAACTTTGGCCTTTTATGCAAAAACAAATTAAAAATCAAAATCAGGTGTTTTGGGTTTGTCCTCTGATAGAAGAGTCTAGTTTTTTAGATTATGCGTCTGCAAAAAAAAAATATGAACTAATAAATAATAAATTCCCGGGAAAAGTAGGTTTAATTCATGGAGCGCTATCAAAAGAAGAAAGAGATATAATTTTAAATAAATTTCTTATGAAACAAATATCCATTTTAGTTTCTACTACTGTTATCGAGGTTGGTATTGATTTCCCAAATGCAAACCTAATTATAATTGAAAATGCAAACAAATTTGGTATTGCTCAATTACATCAATTAAGAGGGAGAGTTGGCAGAGGCCATAAACAAGGCACTTGTATTTTATTATTTAAAGAAGGTTTGAGTAAAAATGCTATTAAAAGAATAAAAATCTTAAAAGGTTCAGATGATGGATTTTATATTGCTGAAGAAGACTTAAAATTGCGAGGTTTTGGTGACTTAATTGGTTATCAACAAAGTGGGAATAAAAATTTTAGATTTGCTGATCCTGTCATTCATGAAGATCTTTTTAAATTAGCCGAAAATTATATAAAAACTATTGATGGAAATATAAATCAAAAGAAATATTTATTTCTTTTGAAATTATTTGACAGAGCAGAGATTATAAATGAGAGTGATAATTAATCTATATTCGTTGTACCTGCAGATACAATAAATTTTGAAGCTTGTTCAAAAGTAACATCTAAATAAATTAGATCTTTTTTTGGAACCATTAGTAAAAATCCACTTGTTGGGTTAGGAGTTGTTGGAACAAAAACATTTATGACATCTTCTTTAATGCTATTTTTAATCAAACCTTGGTTTTCTTTTGTTGCAAATCCAACGGCCCATATACCTTTTCTTGGGTACTCTAATAAAACAACGCTTTTTTGTTTGTTTTCACTTTTAGTGAAGCTCTCTGTCATTTGGCCAATAGCAGAATAAATTGTTCTAAGAATAGGTATTTTTTTAAGGATATTGTTAAAGAGTTCAAAAAACTTTTTTCCTAGAAAAGAAAGAGACAGCCATCCAATTAGAGTAATTATTATCAAAGCAATAATAATTTCAACGCCAGGTATATTAAATGGTAAATAATTGTTTGGGTTAATTTCTTTAGGAATAATTTTGCCAGATATTCTTATTAGAAATAGGGTAAGATATAAAGTAATACCTATGGGTATTAAAACTACTACACCAGCAATAAAATTATTTCTAAGTTTGGCAAAGATGGATTTTTTTATATTGGTTTTGATCATAAATTATGAATAGCTTGAATAAATTATAAAAATTATTATTAATATAAAAATTGCAATTAGTAATTTATTATTTAAAATCATGAATCTAAAAATGTATAACATAAATAGAAGAAAATTTCTTGGCTATTTTGGATGTGGCTGTTGCTCTTTAATACTGCCTTCTTGTTCAACTGTTCCAATAACAGAACGAAAGCAATTAAGTATTATACCAGAGTCGCGAATTAATAGGCAAGCTGCTGCTGCGTACGAGAATTTTAGAAGTAAATCAAAATTGATTACTAAAGGTTCGCAAATTAATGAGATAAGAAAAATTGGAAACAAAATGGAAATTGCTGTTACTGCTTTTTTTGAGAAAGAAAATAAAAAAGATCCAACTACAAATTTTGAATGGGATTATATTCTCGTAGATAATGATAAAGTTGTAAACGCTTGGTGTATGCCAGGTGGAAAAATTGCAGTTTACACGGGATTACTTAAAGTTACTAAAAATACTGACGCTCTTTCTATCGTAATGGGTCACGAAATAGCCCATGCAGTTGCAAGACATTCTGTCGAAAGAATGAGCCATGCAATGACTATTAACTTAGGAACAACTGTGGCTGATATTTTTTTAGGTGGTGCTATTAATAGAACTAGAAATACTGTTGGACAAAATACAGGTTTAGATATTTTTCAACTAGGTATTATGAATCCTTTTGGTAGAAAGCAAGAAACTGAAGCAGATTATCTTGGATTAATTTTTTCTTCATTATCAGGTTATGATATTAGAGAGTCAGTAAAATTATGGCAAAGGATGGCAAAAAAAAATAAGGGTAAAGAACCTCCAGTATTTTTAAGCACTCATCCTAGTAGTAAAAAAAGAATTGAAAATTTAAACAACTGGATAGCTGAAGTTATGATTAAATATCCACCAATAAAAACATAATTTATTGGTGAGCCCTGATGGACTCGAACCATCGACACCCTCCTTAAAAGGGAGGTGCTCTACCAACTGAGCTAAGGGCCCTTAGAAACGATCTTTTATA
>MDSW01166904.1_pt1 | contig 13844 bp, 19 predicted proteins | sample 811171 | NCBI WGS metagenome assembly MDSW01 (sample SAMN05326641, study PRJNA326480) | marine metagenome | isolation source: seawater | place: Atlantic Ocean: North West | collected 2012 | reverse complement strand
TTGTCATTTTCTTTGTCATTTTCTTTGTCATTTTCTTTGTCATTTTCTTTGTCATTTTCTTTGTCATTTTCTTTGTCATTTACATTATCTATAAATTCAAATTTATCCGTTTCCTGCATAATTTCAAAATTTTTCTTATTAATTCTAATATATTGGGGTTCTGTAATTGTATGCGTATTAATATCATTATCAAAAAAGATAACCACATATTTATCATCAGAACTTAATATAGATTTATTTTCTTTTTTAAGAAAATAATTTATAAATTTTCTATCAAATAAAATATTGTTCTCAATAAAATAATTATAATTTTTATCAAATAATAATGGTAAAGTCTCTTTTAATTCATTATTATTCATAATTTTGATCTGAATACCAAGCAATTTAACATCGCTTTTAACATAAATATCACTATTTAAATTAATATTATTATTATATCTTACTACTTTTATATTTTCGCCGTCATTATATTCACCAATTACCATATCATTATTAGTAAATGTTTTTTCTAATAAATTAAGTTCTTGATTATCATACATTTTTAAAGTTTCATTATCGTATATTTCTACAATTTCACCATTTTTTATTAATTTAATTGTAACATTTTTTACATCTGTTTGTTTTAATTTATTGTATATTAATTCTATTTTACTATATAATTTTAATAAAAACCACATTAACGAATAATATATGCGGTCTAGTTTATTTTTATAATAAATATTATTATTGTAAGCATAAAATGACAAACATATATTTAACCATAAAAATATATACCTTATATCAAAAAAAAAGATGATATTCATATAAGGTTATTGTGTTTATAATATTTAAATTGTTTAACTATATTTATTAATTATATTATCTGCGTTGTTTAATAATTCATTTATGTTATTATTAGAATTATTTGTATCATTAGAATTATTTTTATCATTTAAATAACTTTCTACATTATTAATTTCTTGCAATATACTTTCTCGTGTAGTATTAATACTTTTTTCTATATTATTTATTTGATCTATTAACATTTGTTTTTTCTCTTCGTCTTCATTATCTATTACATTTATTACTTCTTGTAATTCATTTTGTATATTTTGTTCATAATTATTTATATTTGATATAATCTGTTCTTTTATTGTTTTTAATTGTTGTTTTACCTGGTTTATACTATTTGTATCTCCTGATGCTATAATATGTTTAATATTATTTAATTGATTAATACTATTAATATGTAAGGTATTTATTGTTTCTTTTGCTAGTTTCAATTTTTGCAATACTTCTGGAATAGATAAATTAAATGTATAAGAAATACTATTATTATTAAAATTTAAATTGTCTGTTTTTTGACTAGTTTCTAAAGTTTGTGTAATTAATTCATTTATATTTTCTCTATTATCACGTGTAAGGATTTCATCTATATTTTCTGCATTTTGTATATCCTCCATAGTTTTCGTAACTAAATCTGTAATATTATTATTTTTGTTTTCTGTAATATCTATAGTATCTTTATCTTCTACATTCTTTGGACAATATTCTGTTTGTTTTGTATTACTTGATTCTGGTATAGCGCGTGGATCTTCGTTATCTGTTTTTTTTTCTAAACTATCTACTTTATAATTTAATTTTTCTTCATTTGGTGATAATCCAAAAACAAATAAAATTAAAGATGTAATAATTGTCATCATTACAAATGGTAAAAACACAATAAACCACGACAAAATTGTTAAACCTTGTTCACATAATATATTTAATATTATAAAAAACATTATCATAACAATGAATTTTATAAGTGCCGTATTATACAAGTTTTTAAATATATCTATAATAATTTGTATCAATGAAAAAGCAATAAATATTATTGCTGGAGAACACCTATTTTCCATAATCATATTATATTATAAACTTATATTAAAAAAAATTGGTTTTCCATTTTTATATACTCCCACTTTATCTCCTACATCCTCATCATATAAAATACTATAAATATTACCATTTTTTGTATTATTTGTATAATATTCTTTATTGTTTATTTCAACAATTTCAACTTCCTCTTCTTCCTCCGCTTCCTCTTCTTCTTCCTCTTCTTCCTCCTCTTCCTCTTCTTCTTCCTCTTCTTCTTCCTCTTCTTCTTCCTCTTCCTCTTCTTCCTCTTCTTCCTCTTCTTCCTCTTCCTCTTCACTTACCTTTACCGGTTCCTCTTCTTCACTTTCCTGTTCCTCTTCACTTACCTTTACCTGTTCCTCTTCTTCACTTTCCTCTTCCTTTTCACTTTCCTCTTCCTCTTCCTCTTCACTTTCCTCTTCCTTTTCACTTTCCTCTTCCTTTTCACTTTCCTTTTCACTTTCCTCTTCACTTTCCTCTTCACTTTCCTCTTCACTTTCCTCTTCACTTTCCTTTTCACTTTCCTCTTCACTTTCCTTATCACTTTCCTTTTCACTTTCCTTTTCCTGTTTCACATCATTTTCCTTTTTAATACTTACATTATTTTCATTTATATTATTTGTTTCATTATCGTCATCATTTATAACAATTATTTCTGGATCTTTTTTTATTTGTTCAATTATTTCTACATCATTATTCATAATATTTTTTTCTTTAATTGTTAATTTAATAGCTGCTTTCTTTTTAACATAATCTGGATACATAGCACGCACACCAATTAATTCTATTTCTTTACTAGCCAATTGTGTTCTTAAATCCATATTTTCTTTTATTAATCGTTGATAATCTGGTAATTGTTTCAAAATAATAGTGACAGCATCATATTGTTCTTGACTATGGTTCATTTCTTTTACAAACGGATACATAACTTTTTTTATGGTTTCCATTAAATTAATATTTAATTGATTTGCTATTATGTCTAGTTTATTATCTACATTATTATCACAATTATCATTCATTACTATATATTCAGTAATTCGTTTAATATAATTTAAAAAATATTATATTAAATATTATATGGAACCAGATAAAGAAATTATTAATATAATTATTAGACAAACAAATTACAATGAAAACGAAGCAAAACAAAAATTAATAGAACATGATAATAATTATTTAGAAGTTATAAAAAATTATATGAATCCATCTAAAATTAAAAATAATAATAATAATACAAAAAAAAAAAAAACTACAAATCAATTAATGTATGGTGAATTTAGAAATTTAATGGATGATGCAAGCCGTAATTATCGCATACAAAAAGAAAAAGAAGATAAAATAAATCAAATCATTGGAAATATTAAATATGAAAAAGAAAAAGAAAAAAATAATATTTCAACAAATGAAATGTAAATTACAAATTAAAATTTGTATTTAAAATTTCATTTTTAGATTGTTGTAATACATTATTATTAATAAATAACATATTATTATTATCATTATTATTAAATACAAAATCATCATTATCTTCATGTAATTCCGGTAAATTTCTAGATAATGGTTTATCAACTACTATTATAAAGCGTTCTGTATTGAACAAACTTCTATACTCATTTATAGATAAATTACCTTGATATTTTAATAACGTATAATATGGATTGGGGGCTGGTTTAATATTTTTTGTATAATTATAAATTTTACAGTATAAATAATTTAATAAAGCATATCTTTCAAATTTAACGCTTGAATCTATTTGTTCATTAAATAGAAAGGATGTTGAACATTCAGGACTGCAAAAACAACCATAACATTGATAACTACCATTTAATTCATATTTAGGTATATAAATAGGTGGATTATCAAAATCATAGGTACACCAAAAACATGCAGAACGTTTATCAGATACATCATTAGTATTTAAATAAAACGCTAATTTTCTTAATTTTAACCAAAGTTCTTTTTTATTTGAAGAAACATTATTTTCATTTGTATCTTGTTTTATAATGTCATTTTTTTTATTTAACATAAAAATATTTTCATTATTATTAAAATCATAACTATTAATTTTTTCGTTATATACATTTTTTAAATCTGATTTTTTACATTTTAAATGCAATATAATATTTTCAATAATTTTCACATTATTATCGTTATTAATTTTTATATCAGTAATAATTTTTCCTCCTTTAGGCTTCCTTCCGCGTTTTTTTGGAGGTGGTTTTTCTGTTTCTATTTTAGGTTTTCTTCCTCTAGGCATTTTTTTATATTTATTAAATTACTAATTTAAATAGTTTTAATATATACTTTAATTTATATTTGTTATATTATAACATTTTCTACACATTGGTTTATAAATATGATTTCCTATTAATTCTTGTTCAATATTATCGTTAATTCTATGTGTAAATATTGCAGGTTTTTGTTTACATGTAGAACATATAGCATTGTATTTTTTAACTTTATCACAAAATGGTATTAATTCTAAAAAATTATTAAAACTTTGTCTCTTATAATCACCATCTAATCCGCAAATATAAATATGTTTATTATATTTGTTAACAGCTATATTTACCCATTCATTAATATCTTTAAAAAACTGACCCTCATTTATTAAAATTACTTGTGATTCATTAAATATATCTATTAATTTATCATTTAATATATCAGAAATATCTTTTAAATTTTCTACCATTTTACAAGGTATACTTATTTCATCATGTGTAGAAATATTATTTTCTGAATACCTTGTATCATGCAGATAATTTATAGCTAAAATATTTATATCACAAAATTTAAATTTATTATATAGTTTAACTAATTCTGTTGTTTTACCAGACCACATTGGACCTACAATTATTTCTAAATAACCAGTATCATTAATCATATTATTTATAATCAACATATACTATTTAATATTATTACAATCAATTATTTAAATAAATCAATATTATAACTATAATGACAAACATAATAAATAATTCAAATCCATGGGTAGAAAAGTATCGCCCATCAATATTAAATAATATTGTTCTCGATAAAACCAATAAAACTATATTAAATAATATAATAAAATTAAATTATTTACCAAATATTTTGTTACATGGACCTCCTGGAACTGGTAAAACTACAACAATTATTAATCTTATACAAGAATTACAAATTTTAAATAATAATAAGAATAAAAGTTTAGTTATTCATTTAAATGCTTCTGATGAACGCGGTATAGATGTAATACGTAATCAAATATACCAATTTGTTAATTCTAAAAATATGTTTATTAAAGGAGTAAAAGTTATTATATTAGATGAAGTTGATTATATGACAAAATCAGCACAATTAGCATTAAAAAATATACTAATAAATATTAATAATTATAATTATAATAACATACGATTTTGTTTAATATGTAATTATATATCTAGGATTGATGATTCATTACAAAATATATTTATAAAGTTAAAATTTAATCAATTACCGGAAAATAAAATTATTAATTTTTTACAAAATATTATTTTAAAAGAAAATTTGAATTACAACAAAGAACAATTAATGTCAATACAAACATTTTATAAATCAGATATACGTAGTATGATAAATCATATACAAATAAATATGAATAATATTAAAAATTGTGGTTTTATAACTAATAATATATTTAATAATTTAACAGAACATTTTAAACAGCATAACAATTATAATGTAATAAATGAATATATAAATGATGTATGTATTAAATATAATATTGATATTAATAAAATAATAATATCATATTTTAATTATATTATAAGAAATAAAACCATATATATTAATGTTGAATTATTAAAAAATATTGAATTTATTATTCATAATACAAATAAGAATTATCATTATATAAATAATTATTTCATATTATCATTAAACGAATATATATCATCATTGTAAAATTATTATTTTAAATAATTGAACTATATTTAAAGAATATATATATAAATAGATAAACAACTATGACAAATTTAAATTCAATTGATAATGATTGGTTAAATTTTTGTCAGGGTAATTATAATAGTAACATAAATAATACTTTAAATAATAAAAATAACGATACAAATAACAAACCTAAAAGTAGTGATCTTTACATATCTACTAAAACAAAAATATCATATTTATCAAATAAAATTGATCTTAATAAATATTTTTGGAAAATTCCTATATTACAATATAGTAAAGATGAGGAGGGTATTATAAAAAAACAAATGAAATTTAATTCACAAAATAAAGAGGAATTAAATATTATTCTAGAAAAATTAGAAATATATAAAAAAAAAAATTTCTATATTGATGAATATATTATAACTAATATTAATAATCCAGAAGGTAGAATAAAATTTAAAGATGTCCGTAAAATTAGCATCGGTATTAATAAAAAAGATTTAATTAGTTATAGATGTAAGAAAAAAAGTGCTTTTTATAATTGTTTTGTTGTTATTATTAGAATAAAACTAGATAATATATTTAAAGAATTTCATGTAAAAGTATTTAATACTGGAAAATTAGAAATACCTGGTATTCAAGATAATAGTTCATTAACAAAAATTCTTGATATATTAACAAACACATTGAATAAATTAAATATAGATGATGATATTATTACTTATAATAAAGAAAGCGAAACTGTATTAATTAATTCAAATTTTAATTCCGGCTTTTTAATTGATAGAGATAAATTATATGATATATTGAAAAATAAATATAATATTAATAGTTCATATGATCCTTGTTCATATCCAGGAATTCAAGCTAATTTCTTTTATGATACTACATTAGATAAGCAAACTGGTATTCAACCTGTTACAGATATATTAAAAAAAAATAATATATTTAAAGTTTCTTTTATGATTTTTCGAACAGGAAGTATACTTATAGTAGGAAGATGTGATGAAACTATAATTAACAATATATATTTATTTATCAAAGATCTTCTTTTCGAAGAATATAAAAATATTTGTATCAATAACACTCATGTTATATTTGAAAAAAAATCTAAAAATTCTGCTTTATCATCAAAAAAAAAGAAAAAAATTAAAATATATAGTGTTTATTTTAATAATATTATAAAAAATAATTAGTATGTAAATTTTAATATCATATAAATATTAATAGTTATATTTATATAATTAATATATATAAGTATTTAAAGTAATAATATTTAAAAATTATATAGATGAGTGACGAAAATTCAAAATATAAATCTCCCAGTAATGATTGTTTACAACATTGTGCAAAACTTGCGGTTGTTGATGACAAACCTATAATGCTTGATTACTGGACTGAATCACAAGATCAAAAATGTTTAATTGGTATTAAAGATGATAATGAAAAACTATTAGTTAAAAGTGAGGATGAATACACATCTCCTATATCAAAAATTTACAAAGTAGGTTCAGAATATATAATTTCCACAGAAAATTCCTTATATATTGTATCTTCAGACATACCTACTAAAAAAATTTCATAAAACCTAATTAATATAATTTAATTATAATAATTAAATTATATTTAATAAATTAATTACAATATAGTTTTCAATTTTTCTATTATGTCTTTGCTTATTTTTTTTGGAAATAAAACATTAAAACTTATGATTAAGTTACCTTCTATTTTATCTCGTTTCATTCCTAATTTTTTAATTGTTTTTGTATATCCACTTGATATTACATTGCCATTATAGTTATCTATTTTAAATATTCTATCATCTAAATAATCTATTTCAAATGTAAATCCACATAATGCTTCTTTTAAAGAAACCTCCTTATTATATATTAAATCCATACCTTGTCTTTTAAAACAAGTATTATTTATTATATTAACAAATATTTTAACATCTCCTTTATTAAAATCATCTAATATATTACCTTTTTCACGTATAATAATTATTTCATTATCATCTATACCTTTATGTATTGTTATATACAAAGTTTCTTTTTCATTGTGTTTTAATCTATTTTCACAAATCCATCTTTCAATTTCTATCGGTTTTTTACAACCAGTAAAAGCTTCTTGTAACGTAATTGTAATTTTTTTTATAATGGGAGGTGGTTTATTCATCATATTAGCAAAATTTAAATTATTAAATATACCACTCTTGTTATTCATAATATCATTCATAGCAGTATTTAAATTAAAAACATGTATATTATCATCTTTAAAATCTTCTTTAACATCGTGATTATTAATACCTGCATTATTTATACCTGCATTATTTAATATATCCATAAAATCTTCTACTCTAAATGTATTATTTGTTCTTATATTTTTTATATTTTGTAAATCATATCTATATTTTTTTTCTTTATCATTTAACACTTCATACGCCTCATTTACTTTTTTATATTTTTCTGTTAATAAATCATTATCTTTCGTTCTATCTGGATGTAATTCTAACGATAGACGTCTATATGCTTGCTTTATTATATCTAAACTTGCGTTTTCTTGTATCCCCAATATTGTATAATAATTCTCATTTGACATATTATTAACTATTAGTATTTAAAAAATATGTTTATAAACTTAAATATATAAAATTACTTATATAAAGTTAGTTATATAACTTAAAATATGGATATACCTTTTATTTATAAATATCAACCAAAATTATTAGAAGATTTTTATATTAATGATAATTTATTAAACTTATTAAAAAATTTTATATACATAAATAATTTAAATATATTATTTATAGGAAATCAAGGATGTGGTAAAACATCATTAATAAAAGTTATAATCAATACATATTATAATAATATTATTAATAATGATGATATACTAAATATAAATACCATTAAAGAACAAGGTATAAGTTATTATAGAAATAATGTTAAAATTTTTTGTCAAACTAAATGTTCAATAAAAGGAAAAAAAAAAATTTTAATTTTAGATGATATTGATAATATAAATGAACAAAGTCAACAAATATTTAGAAATTATATTGATAACTATAGTAATAATATTATTTTTATTTCATCGTGTAATAATTTACAAAAAGTAATTAAAACTCTTCAATCAAGATTATTTACAATAACGTTAAATAATTTAGATAATAAAAATTTATTTAAAATATTAGAAAATATATGTCAAAAAGAAAACATTAATATTAATGATGATATAAAAAATTTTATAATAGAAAACTCCAATAATTCAATTGTAACAATTATAAATAATCTTGAAAAAATAAAACTCTTAACTTATCATGCAAATTCTGATTATGAGATAAATATTAAAAATATAAGTGAAATATGCAATAATATATCATTTGAAACTTTAAAAACTTATCTTGAATTATGTAAAAAAAACGATTTACAAAATTCAATATTAATTCTTTACAATATTTTTGACAAAGGTTATTCCGTTATTGACATATTAAACATTTTATTTATTTATGTTAAATATACAAATTTATTAAATGAAAATGAAAAATATAACGTAATTACGTTAATTAGTAAATATATTACTATATTTTATAATTTACACGAAAATGAGATTGAATTAGCAATTTTTACAAATAATCTTGTTGAGATTTTTAATACTTAGTTTTATAATATTATATTAGTTACAAAGTAAAATATATTTACCTAACATTGTATCACTTAATAAAACCTGTTCTACTGATAATCTAGAAAACCATTGATATTTTGTTCTTTTTAAAATTTCTTCATCAGGTATATATAAACCATACACATCATCTATAAGTTCAAAATATGTATTACCCATTAATTTTTCCAAAGTAACTTTACTATTATTAACATCACACAAACCAATATATTGATTTGGAATTATATTAACATTCTTATTATAATTAAACCATTTATTATCATATTCTAAAAATTTATTTTCTGATGTAAAGTCTGTTGAATTTAACTTTTCAAGATATAATATATATTCTTTCATCACATTACAATCTTTTTTACATCCTAAAAATTTAATATTTGACTTATTATGTTTATCCAATAAATTAAATTCATTTACTAAAAGTTTATCATTTTTTACACCATTTTCATATAAATCTATCAAACTAGTATAACAAACAAATGAATTGGGAACTAATAAACCACCATAAATATATAATATTTGTGATAACGCTAATTTTCTAATATTAGTTTTTAATGGTTCTGCAATTAAACTAATATTAATATTCCAATTAGGAATTATTTTCGTAAAAATATTATCATCTATTACACAAATATTAAAATCTTCACCACATTTATCTATTACTGATTTTATTGTTATATATTTATATGGTTGGTTCATACATTTTGTATTTCTTGATCCAAAACTACTCCAATTATTAGAATTTATTTCAAAAGAATTATGTATCCATAAGTAAGGTTTATTATTTTTTGCTAAAGAATTATCATTTAATAAATATTTATTTACCACTTTATAATGATTAGAGTTTTCCTCTTCTAAATATTTTTCTTTAAAATTATTATATAATTTACTTATTAACATTAAAACTAAAAACATAAATATATAGTTTATGTAATTCATATACTTCATATAATATTATGTAATATAATTTAATATATAATATTATTATCTCACCCTATAATTTTTTTTATTATAAATTATATTATATTTATTACTAATTAACCTTTCAATAATTTAAAGTTATTTACAAATGCTTCGTTTTTCTTTTTAATAATTTCATCTTGTTTAACTAATTTATATATTCGTTTTATATCCTCTTTTTGTTCTGTTTCATATTTATTATTTAATATTTTTTTTGAATCTTCTTGCTTCATAGGTTTATTATCTTGTTTCTCTCTATACATTTTTAAATCATTATGATTACTAAAATGTTTTCGTGAGTTATAATCTTCATTTGTAACAGGTATAACTGTTTCTGTATGTGCTTTATATAAATCTTCATATTGTAAGCTACTAAATATACCTGTTTGATAACATTCTATATCATCATCTAATAAATCATTATAACCACAACCACTACCACCACTAAATTCTTTTATATCTTGTTTAACTATTAAAGAACGTGCTTGTGATTTTTTCTTTTCTATTGTTGTATGTAAATCTTGTTTTGTAGTTTCTGAATAATCCATATCTTCATCTGATCTGAACCAATCACCATATCCATTATCTTCTTTCACATTTAATTTATCAAATAACTCATTAAATATTTTATTAAAATCTTCTTTTTTGGATACTTCTTTTAGTAATTCTTCATTTTCATCATCATTATTTAATATATATGTTGTTGATTTTTCACGTTTCTCTCTAGTATTATAAATAGCATAAATTATTTTATATGCTTTCGTAAAAAATAAAAAATATTCTTTTGGTAATTTACTCTTATCAGGATGTGTTTTTAAAACATATTTTTTTACTCTTTTTAAATCATCGTGATTAAAATCATAATCTATCTTAAATAATTTTAATATATCATCCAATCCATAATTATCTATATTCAAATCCATATTCATTATATAAAATTATATATAATCAATTTCATAATTTAATTTAATTTAATGTCGATGCTTTATCTCTTGTATGATTCATAAAATCTTCCACTTTTTTCTCATCTGAACCACCTACCGTTCTGTCTGGTACATACCATAAATTTTCTTCTTTTTTTATATCTCCATGAAATGCAAACAACGTTGGAACACCAGATAACATTTTTTTACTTTTAAATGCCATATATAAATCCAATGATTCATCAATATCTATTTCGGCTATAATTACATTACTTGGTAATTCATTATATTTACGCTCTACCAATGGTTTTATTTTTTTACAGGGTTTACACCATTCTGCCGAAAATTTTACTAACAATACCTGCTTATTGGTCATTTTCTGTTGTAATTCTTTAAATTCTTCTACACTTAAATCTTCCACTATTTCGCGCTCAGCCATTAATATATATGTATTATAATAATCTTTAAACAATTTAAATAAAAATCATAATTTTAATCTAAATATAACATATCATTATTATATTCGCGTTCATAAATATCTAAGATTTTTATAAAATCTATATATACCCTTTTATTTGATTCTTTTAAATTATATATATTATAGTCATTTTTGTTATCATTTATTAAAAATTTCATCCAACAATACCAATTTTCCAAATTAAAATCCTCTGACGTCCATACAGTTGTTTCCATTATAAAACGAAATAAAGTATAATTATTATCCATTATAGATTGTAATTTATCTTTTAAGTTATTCCAAATATTCAATATTATTATACTTTTATACGCTTCTAAATGTAATGGTTTCTTATATGATGAATGAAAATAACTAAATATTTCTCTCCATATATCATCAGGAAAATCCATTTTTATATTTTATATATAATTATCTCTAATATATTATAATTTATTAATACTTCTTTGCTTTTAAAATTGATTTAAATATAAATAACTTATTATTACCATAAACATAATATGAGAGTTTTATCATTAATAATGGTAGCAGGATATTCCCGTTTTTCAAATCATCCAAGTATTAGTTATAAAAAAATATATTACCCTATTGTAAATAGCAATTCAACATCAAATAATATATTTAATACTCCATATTTTAACAGAAAAAAAAGAACTATACAAATGCTAGTTAATAAATATAATAATAGGGATATTAATAAATGCTATTTTTGTTATGGATCAGGATATATTCCTTGCACAAAATGTAATGAAAATATTTGTATTGAGTGTGAAAATACAGGATATAAACCTTGTCATATTTGTGGTGGTGGTGGTAGAGGTGGACCTAGACCCTTTCCTATTAAAATTTTTCCAAATTCAAAAGAACATAATTTAGCTCTATAAAAAATAATAAAATAATTATTTCATTTTATTATTAACTTCTTTATAACATTTTATATAATTGTAATCCTCTTTTACTTGAACCAACATCATATGAATCACATTTAATAATATCTTTATTATTATTAATATAATAAAGCACCTTTCGTTTTTTTATTCCAACATTTCTTGAAATAGTTCGTAACGAATATATTGTATTTGGTCTCTTTTTTAAAAAATCCTCTATTTCTTTATTAATATCCTCCATATATTATTAATAAATATTTATTATTTAAATACTTTTTATTCTTATCATGATTAAAAAGTGTTAGCATTAGTATATTTTCCACCTCTAACATTATTATATCCATATTTGGTAATATATTTATTTGTATAAAGTTGTTCCAATTCATCTGCTAATAAACCTGGACAACTATCTAATATTTTACATGTAATTGGTTTAAATTTTTTTGTTACCTCTGAACCTTCACCATTAAAATGTTGTTTCATTCTTTTTTTTATATTTATTGTTTTACCTATATATATTTTACCATTTTCCAATTTAAGTTTATATATGTAAGTTATTTTATTTATATCATATGTATCATAAATAGATTCACTATTAAACATAGGTGCATTTGTTTTACAATACGCTATTGGATTACGTATTAAATTTCCATTTTGAGTATAATAATTATTATTCATTGTATTATAATTTAAATTAATTAGTTATTTAAATTATAATTTAAATACTTATTTAATAGCAGATTTTTTTGTTTTTTTATAAAAAATTTTTTAAATACCATTTAGTATCATCATTTAGTTTATTATCTATAATTTCAACATGTCTTCTATCACGAACTCTTTGAACTTCTTTCTTGGAAATATAAATTCTTACATTTCTTTGAATAAATGATGCACATATATAAATTTTTACCGAATTATAACTCCGTATTAAACGTGGCGGATATAATGGTATTTCTAAATTATCAATGTTATTATCCATATTATGTTTTTTTATATTTTTATACATCTATTATAAAAATATATTTCAATTTTATTCTAATACTTTTATTTTTTAGATTTCATTTTTTTAGATTTTTTCATTTTTTTAGATTTTTTCATTTTTTTAGATTTTTTCATTTTTTTAGATTTTTTCATTTT
>MDSW01000141.1_pt1 | contig 13844 bp, 6 predicted proteins | sample 811171 | NCBI WGS metagenome assembly MDSW01 (sample SAMN05326641, study PRJNA326480) | marine metagenome | isolation source: seawater | place: Atlantic Ocean: North West | collected 2012 | reverse complement strand
TAAAGGACAAGTAGTAGCAATATAAAATTATGGCAGTATATAAATTATTTCCTTCCCAAGACGCAACACTTTATAGTGCTTATCCTGCAATGAATACAGGATTAGATGCTATTTTAGAAGTAAAAAATGAAGTTACCTCATCAGGTGATAGTCCAAGAGTTGCTAGATCAATTATTAAATTTGACCAATCTGAAATTAACAATGTAGTTGATAATCAGATAACAGGTAGTTTAAATATTTCTGCAAGTTTAAAAGCTTATATAGCAAAAGCTACTGGTATTATAATGGATACCAATTTAAAAATTTATGCTGTTTCTGGTTCTTGGAATAATGGATCAGGGCAATATTTAGATAACGAGCCTGTTACTAATGGATGTAGTTGGGTTTATGCCAATTTTTCTGGTTCAAGAAAATGGAGAACAGGTGGTTTTCCTTCTAATTCAACTGGTTCCTGGGTTGGTAGTTCAAACGCTGGTGGTGCTAACTGGTTTACTACAGCTAGTGGATATGCTGGTTTAAATGAAATTACTGGTTCACAAAACTTTAATTTAAGAAGTACAAAAGATTTAAATACTGATGTTACTAACATTGTTAAAATGTGGTATTCATCATCAAAAGGACTTAATTCAGGATTAATTGATCAAGAAAATGAAGGGTTTTTATTAAGATGGGATAGCGATGAAGAATTTAATTCCTCTGATGCTATTCAACCTTGGTTAAAATTCTATTCAGTTGATACAAATACAATTTATCCTCCTGCTTTAGAAATAAAATGGAGAGATTTTGTTTATAATACAGGAAGTTTAGAAGTTATTAAAACTCCAGATTTGTATGTTTCTTTAGATAATAATTTAGGAACATTTTATAGCCAAAGTATTAATAATTTTAGATTAAATTGTAGACCTGAATTCCCAGCAAGAACATATAAAACTTCTTCATTATATACTACAAATCATGCTTTACCATCTGAATCTTATTACGCTATAAAAGATTTAGCAACTAATGAATATGTTGTTGAATTTGATAATGATTTTACACAAATAAGTTGTGATGCAACCGGAAGCTACTTTAAAGTATATATGAATGGATTAGAACCTGAAAGGAATTATAAAATTTTAGTTAAAACCAATATTGCGGGTAATACTATTGTTTTAGATGAAGATTATTACTTTAAAGTTGTAAACGGATAATTATGGCCAAGTCAGAAAGAATTGATTTATTGCGAAAAGTATATTCTAAGTCCGAATATACAAAAATTATCAATACTAATTTTACTCAATTAGGTGTTTCAACAATTGCTGAACTTGAAGAAAATCAAGTAACAGTTGAACAATTCTTTGGATATTACAATGATCTTTTTTATGATATACCCGTAGAGGGTGAAACTAACTCACATGAATATTTAGCAAAAACAAGTGCTGAATATGCTGGGTTCGATGAAGATAGTGAAGAAATAGAAGCATTGAGACAAGAAATTACAGGTTTAAGAGAAGAATTATTAGCATTACAAATTGAAAGCGCTGCTACAAGTGTAGAAGAAGCTGGTAATAAAGAAACTGCGGATGCAATTAGAAATGAAGCTAGTTTAACTTTAGATCGTGATGGAAATGTTGCAGCAGTAGATGGAACTTCAACAGATAATACAAACATAATAGCCCCAGGTGGTCAATCACCAATGGCAACTGGAGGGGGAGGAGCTAATTTTGCAACCGGAGGAGGAGGTGGTAGTTACTAATGGCTGATCAATTACAAATATTACCAGTATTACCAGGTACTTTTGATTATCAAAATTACTCGGCGGAAGATAATCAATTAATTTCTGCTTCCGTTCTTGATACTGTATTTTCTAGTTCAACTGATTATATTGAATTTTATGCTTATGATGAGAATAGAAATCAATTATACCCTACTCCACCAGTTAAAGCAGCTGAAGTAACATCTTATAAAGTAATTGAAGGTGATACACTACTTTATCCTAATGTAGATTTAGAAGAAGTAGGATATGTACAAGGTAGTTATTTTACAACTTATAATTTTTATAGAAAAAAGCTAGCCTCTGATATAACTATAAACTATTATATTAGTGAAATAAGTTCTGATAGAACTGAATTAAGATTAAAAACAACAGCTATCCCAAATGATACAGTTGTTAGTTCAAGTTTAGAATTTATTGCTCAAAGAGAACAAGCAGATTATTTTGTTGATTTTTTACTTAATTTTGGTAATGATCAACAGGTAATTGCTAATAACTTACAAATTGATACTGAATCGGAAGAAGATGCTTCATTATTAGTTAAATTATATGAACCACTCCCAAATAATTTTCAAGTAAAATCAACATTATGGGTAGTTGAAGAAATATCAACACCCCAAGCTTATAATGTAATATTTCCTCAAATTAATCTTGATAATGAAAATTTAAATTATATTGCTGGTCCTAATTATAGTTTAAATATTAAAAATGAAACTGGTGAATCTAGTGAAATTTTTAGTTATAATACATTAATTAACTCTGATGTTACAAGTTCTGTAAGTCAAATTAAAAATTTATTAGATAGAAAAGAAATTAATATTAATATTGATTATGAAGATTATAGTCAATTTGTTAATTTCTCCACAGCAAAAACTAGATTAGAAAATTTTGTTTATAAAGTTGGTTTAATTCAATCTTCAAGTGCTGTGTTATCTGCCTCATTTGGAGCAGTAGAAGGATCAACAACTGGTTCTTATGTCTATAGTTCTAGTAAAGCAGTTGAAGAAGCAAAAATAAATGAAATTATAACTAATTTTGATGGTTATGAATATTTTTTATACTTTAATAGCGGTTCAAAACATTCATATCCAAAAACAACCTCAACCCCACCTTATGTATTAGCACCAACAAGTAGTGTAGTAGCAAGAGATTGGGAAACACAACAAGCAATATCTGCATCAAATTATGATGATGATAATCAAAATTCATTATACTATGCTATACCAGAGTATCTAAGATCAGATCCAAATAATGCAAGATATGAATTGTTTGTTGATATGGTTGGACAACATTATGATAATATTTGGACTTATACAAAAGATTTAACTAATAGATTTGATGGAGATAATAGATTAAATTATGGTATTTCTAAAGATTTAGTTTCAGATGCAATAAAAAGTTTTGGAGTTAAATTATATGCTAATAATTTTAATACTGATGATTTATATACAGCATTTTTAGGATTAACACCTTCAGGTAGTACATTTCCTTTAAGTAACATCACATCATCATATCCCGCAGCTTCTGGGTTTGAATACGTAGATACTAAAATATCAGCTTCAAATGACATTGTTCCATTAGACGATGTAAATAAGCAATTATATAAACGTATCTACCATAATATTCCTTATTTACTTAAAACAAAAGGTACAATTACTGGTTTAAGAGCCTTAATTACCTCTTATGGTATCCCAGATACAATATTAAGAATAAATGAATTTGGTGGTAAAGATAGAGTATCAACAAAAGATTGGGATTTAAAACAAAATCAATTTAATAATGCTTATTTATTAGATAGAAGTACTTATTTTAGTTCTTCATTTGAAATGTCTTCTAGTTTTAGACCTACTTCAGGTATTTCAACTCCAAGATCTTTACAATTTAGATTTAAAACTATTAGTGTTCCAACATCTTCACTATATCAAGTTGTTTGGGCAGGTAATGAATCAACAGCTTTAATTACTTTAGAATACACAGGTTCTGGTCTTACAACTGGTTCTTATTCTGGTTCTGTTGTTAGTGCTTCAAATCAATTTGCAACAATGAGATTATATCCTGAAGGTACTTCGGATTTAACAGTTAGTGCAAGTGTTCAAGTTCCATTTTTTAATAATGATTGGTGGGCAGTTCAAGCAACAATTTTAGATACTACTGCTTCTTTATCAGTTGGTAATAAACTAAATGGAAATTTACAGTATTCGGCTTCAGATTCAATTACTGGTATTAATTCATCATTATGGAATAGTGTTGTTACTTCTTCATTTCCTTCAGTAGAAGCTAGAGGTTTAAATATTGGAGGACAAGATCATAATGCTTTAACAGGATCAATCCAAGAAATTAGATATTGGAATCAAGCAATAAGTGAAAGTAAATTTTTAGATTATGTTGTTAATCCTTATTCAACCCAAGGTAATACAGTAAATAGTGCTGAAAACACTTTAATTTTTAGAGCACCTTTAGGTTCTGAGTTAAATACTGGTAGTAGAACTTCTATACACCCTAGAGTAACTGGTTCTTGGGCAACAACACAATCATTTAAAGATGGAGGAAGTGATTATTATTTAAGTGATGGTACAAAATTTTATAATAATAAAGAAGAAATTTTATTAAACCAAACACCAGGTGGTATAAAAAATAGAGTTAGTGATAAGATTCAAATTGCTAATAATGTAATTCCTTCAGGATCAACTTTATCCCCTTTTAGAAAAGTTGCTCAATCACCTTATATTAGTGGAAGTGAACCTAATATAAATTATTTAGAAGTAGCTTTTTCACCACAAGACCAAATTAATGATGATATAATTGCTCAAATTGGTGCTTTTAATTTAGGTGATTATATAGGTGATCCTTTACAAGTAATGCAAAATAGGATGGCTGGAGAATACATTTCAGGTTCTTCTTATCCTTGGGCTCAACCAAATTCAAGCATACCAGAAAAAGATTTAAATCCTTATAACTATCCAACTTTAGATACTTTAAGAGATGCTTATTTCTTAAAATATATTGATAGCTATGATATTAATGATTTTATAAGATTAATTAAATTCTTCGATAATTCATTATTTAAAATGATAGAAGATTTCACACCAGCAAGAACAACTTTAAGTTCAGGTGTTGTAATAAAACAAAATTTATTAGAAAGAAATAGATATGCTCCACCATCTGCTTCTTTTACTGATGAAACAATTTCAGGTTCAATTAAACCAACTTCAAGAGATTATAATACTGGTTCAAGAGATTACCCACAATATAATTTTGTAAGTGGTTCTTCAATTTATACTTATCAAGGTGGTACAGGTGGTACATTTGAACCATTTAATAATTTATTTGCTGCTCCAGTTTACTATTCAGGTAGTACAACTCCATATAGTTCTTTAACTACTGAACAAGTAGCTACATCTTCATTTTATAAAGTTTATCCTCAAGTAACTCAAAGCTTTACTGAATCCGTTAGTTCATCTAAAGGTTTAGTAACAGTTTTAAGAGATGATCAAAGAGAATTTTATAATGGAGAATTTCAAACTAATGATGGAGCAATAGTATTTGAAAATCCTGAAATATGTAGAGCTTATTTTGGTCAAGATAATTTAGAAGATTATTTCTATAGAATAGAATGGTTCTTTGGTAATGATGCTTCAACCTCAGGAACTTTACCTTATCTATTTAATAGTACAGTTGGTACTGGATTACAAGTAATTGGTGATTTTGCATTAAATAATGCTACACAAAACGCTTCAACAACTATGTCTATTTCAGCAACAAATAGAAATAGTGGTTCTTCCTATGGTACTTTAAATAATTTATCTCAACAAGGTAATTTGGGAAGTATGAAGTTAGCAAGCAATGATAATTCAAAATATCTTCAATTCCCAATTGAAAAAATAAATTATTTTAACCCTAACGTTAGTGCTTCATTCCAAAACATGTATCGTTCAAATGCAGTATTACCACCTGCAACAAGAATGGAAGTATTATTTAATAATTTTAGTGTAACTTCTTCTACTGTTGCTTATGTAAGTTTTACAGGTAGTAATTTTAGTGCAGGATTCCCTGATCAATCAGCTTCATTAGCATCTTTAGTTGCTTCATCATCAGCTGGACAAGATATGGGTAATGTTATTTTTACTAATACGGCTGGTACTGGTACAACTAGTCAAGTTGTTGGGTGGAAAGTTAATAGTGTAACTTATTCTTCTGGTGCTTATGTTTCAATTAATTTTGGTTCATTAATTACTGGTAGTGGTACTCCATTCCCAGATTTTACAAGAGTTAATTGGTCTATTGTACCAACTGCTTCTGGTGATTGGTTTGAAATTAATTTAGGTACAATTGCTAGCCAATCAGCTGCTTCACCTTTTGTTGATAATCAACAAGTTAATGTTGAATTCATTAGTACTGCTTCATTCTCTCCAGTTGAACCTCAATTCCAAAAAGAAGAAGAATGGTTTTTAGATGATGCAAATTGTCCAGGTGATGGTTATGCTTGGTTCTGGACTGCATTTAATAAAGCTGGTGAAAAAGCAAAATATATTAAAATTTCTAATAAAACGGCTAATAATTTTTTAATTAACCAATTTATTCCTTATTCTGATTATATAACCTTTAATTTAAATGAAGCAAGAACGGGTGGTTCTGCTGGTTATGTTGTTAATGGATTCCAAACTTGGTATATTGCTAATGCAACAGTAATGGATGATGGAATACCTCAAACAGCTGATTGTTCACTTATTTTTGTTGATCCAAATGATAGTTCGCTTGCTGTTAATTCTAATGATCCATTATTTACTAATTTCTCATTTAGTTCAAGTGGTCAATTTATTTGGTATGCTTCAGGTTCTGGGATAGATCCAAATGTTACACCTGCTGTTAATTTAACTCAATCATCACCACAGGGTTATTTTCCTCCTGTAGATACTTACCCAACAACTCAATTCCAAAAAGGTTGGGGTAGTGCAACTTATTATGGGAACCAAAATGGTGTCCCAACTTATGTAGGAACTGGTTCAGGTTTCTTATCTGATTTTAATCAAAACTTTAATACTGGTTCAAAAGAATTTGATGCCGATTATATTAGTAGTATAAATAATCAATACCAAGCAAGTACATACCCTTGGTTTATGAATGCAGCACCAAGTCAATCAATGGTAACTTCATCATTATTTACACCATTTACAATAACAGGTAACTTTACAAGTTCTACTGTGTTAAATAGATTTTTAAGTGAATCAGTTGATTTTGGTCCAATTTATACTGTTTATACAGCTTCAACCCCAATATTAAACTCATCACAAGTAATTAGTAGTCAATTACCTCCTTTACCTAGTACAACATTTACTTGTCCTAGTACATTAACATTTATACAGAACCCTGCTAGTTCATTTAGTATAACAGTAACTCCACCTACTGGTACTACTAATTATTCATCTAGTTTACAATTCTTTGGTCCTAATGTTTCTAATAACCAAACAGCAGTACCATGGGCTTTCCAAACATCAGGAGCAACAGGAACGGGAACAACAGTATTAACAATTTCTTATAATGGAGGTTATACAGGTCCTGGTACATATACTCTTTATACAAGAAGTTGTAGAATTAAAATATTTGAAGAAATTAATGGTGTAATGACATTTGCTGGTAATTGTACTTTTACTCAAACTTATAGATTCCAAACTGGTTCAGGTGGTGGTGGTGGTTCCGGTGGTGGAGGTGGAGGTATACCTGGGTATATTAATCAACAATAATATTTATATTAGATGGCAAGAATAGTATCATATAAATTTAGAGAAACTGATCAAACAGTTTACATTTCGGGTTCAGGGGGAACATCTGCTTCTATTGCTGCGGATGTTGCTGCTATTAAATTGCCTAATGCAAGTTTTAATCCAAATTATAATTTAAGAGTTGTTGGCTTAAATAATTTTATTAGTTATGCAACTGGCGAAGGTCAAATAATACCAGTTTCTTCTTCAGAAGAATTATGGGTATATAGAGGATATCAACCTATAGGAGCTGGTGATAATAATGCTTATAATTATAACCCTTATTTTCATAGACCTTTTAAATTATATTCAGTTGTTTCTACTCAATCAGGTGTACCATCAAATCCTTGGTTACCTTCTGGTAGTGTTCAGTTTTCTGGAACTGGTCCTTCAAGTCAATTAGGACAATTAGGTGGAGGAGGTTTAGGTTATTCTCAAAATACTACAAATCAATTCTTCCAAACTCAATTTGATATGATTGAAGCTGGGGTTTTAGCAGAAGTAGGAAACCCAACCACACAAAGTTATACAACAGAATCAATAAGTGGTTCTTTTGAGGTATTTCATCCTCAAAGAAATGTAAGTCCTTACGTTTGGACAAGATATATTGGTGGTGCTTATAACCCACCAGCTTTTGGTGCTCAATTTGTAATTAGAGCTCAAAGTGGACCTGATAGTGGTTCTAATTGGAGTTTAGATCAACAACAAGGTGCAATTACAAATACTGCTCCTTTTAAATTAGATTCTGTTAATTTATCTAGAGGTGTTTATAGTTACACAAGTAGTCAATTTGATAATACTGGTGTTAATAATGCAACAGCTTATGGTAGTACTGTATTTGGTTTATTTTGTAATTATGGAAATTATGTTCAATATAGGGCTTTTAATAATGCTTCATCAACAGCTGACTTAAGAGTAACTTATACTGCTTCAAATTTAACAAGCTCATTCTTTGATGTTGGACCAGGTTTTCAAGCTGATTTTGATGCTTTAGTTGGTACTGTATCTCAAAGTCAAGCTACAGCTGGTACATTAACTGGTGATAGTACTTTTTCTATTAATAGTGTACAGGCTTCAGGACAACCAATTCCTAATTATTTTGCTTATAAAATTGATAAAGTTTATGCATCTTATTCATCTTCATTAAGTTCATCTTTAGATGGTCTTTATATATTTAATCAAGTACCTCAAACAAATATAATGATTACTGCAAGTATTAGAGTTGATGCTTGGACTGGTAGTGATCCTTCTGCAGGTGCGGTTTATGGTGTATCTAGTTCTTTATACGGTACTGCAAGTTATGGAGCTGGTGAATTAGGTGATGGTGATACGTGGCCAACTTGTTCAATAAAAATATTTAAAGGTAATTTCCCAAATCATGTTCCAGCCGTTGATATTACTGGTAGTTTAATAAGTAATGTTTCTCAATCAATTTTAACTGAATCTGTTTTTCATGTTAATCAGGGAACTTCTACTCAACATACAATGAGTTATTTAATGACTGAATCTATATTTTATAGAGATTGTTTAAACATGGCAATTTCAGTTTCTTCAGGTTCAGCTGCTTCATCTTCTGTAGAAAATGCTTTATTTGTTAAAGACTATTATATGGAATTTCAAAATGAACCATTAATTGAAGGTGATGGTTTAGTTCCAACTAATTTAGAAGGAGCATTTTCAGGATCTTTACCTTTTGCCTTTGCTAAAGATTGTCAACCAACTTTAAATAATATAGTAAGAGATAGAGATAGTAGTACTCATTATGATGTTGATTATTCTTATGGAATTTACACACCAGTTAATTTTGATCAAATTATTAGTGGTACTGCACAATATGCTGATGTACAAGATTCAAACTATACTACAACAAGAGTAATCCAACCTAGATATGTTGGTTCAAATTCATCTGCTTATAGTTTAAATTCAATTGATGGGTTACAAGGTGGTTATGGATTACCTGTTATTGATTATTTAACTTCTTTCTTCGGGTATGCAAATGAAGTTACTGATCCTTATCCATTAATAAATGGTGTAACACAAGCTAATATAAAATATTTAGTAGATGGTACTGGAAAAGCAATTCAACCAAATTTATCAGATTGGGGAGCTTTTGATTTACAATCTACTTATGCAATTTCAGATGCAAGTACAACTAATAATGAAGGAGCTATTTCTTATGAGAATAAAGCTAGAATAGCTATTAATCCTAAAGAATCACAAACACAATACTTAGCTTTAAATGGTATTCAAACATTACATAAAGTTGCTCAAAGAGTTGAACCTGTATTATATTCCCAAACATCATCAGCTGGTTATGCAACTGATATACCATTAGGTGGTTTTGCGGGCATTGTATCAAATTATGAAGCAACATTTACTGATTATGCATTAGTTGCAGGAGGTAATGCTTGGGGTGGAAATAGAATGGCAAAACAATTTAATAGAGCTCCATTAGCTGCTTCACAAAGTTATAGTATATCATCAACAGGAACAGTTGGTGTAGGTGTTTTACAAACTGGTTCTACAAATACACTTTCGGGTGTTTTAAAATTTGAAGATGATAGTTTAGCACCAGGAGGTGGTGGTTCTGGAGGTTCTCCACCATTTGCTCTTTCTGATAATTATCAAATAGAATTAACTTATATTCAACCAAGTACAGCTCCAAAAAGACGTTTAACTAAAGCTGGTTCATTCTGGAAAAAATCTTCTTATGATAATGAAGTTGGTTATATTGAAATAAAATTACAAAAAGATGATAATGAAAACTTTACATCTCCAACTTTTGAACCAATACAATTAGCTGGTTCTGTTGTAGTTAAGCTTTGGTTTGGATCCCAATCTGATGGAGATTATATCATAGTCCCAGCAACAACCTTATTTGGTTATGGTAATGTAAGTGTTACTAGTGAAAGAGTAAGAGTTACTATTGATGTGTCTAATATTTCTAATGTTGTAACTAACCAGGGAAGAAATTATGCAGATTGTACCTTTGTTGAATTTGGTTTTACATTAAGAACTTATCAAAATTTATTTACTAATCAATATTATAGATGGTCAACTGAATGTTTTTATGATGCTGAAACAGTTAGTAGTACTAAAAATAACTTCTGGAACCCAACACATGAAAGAAGTCCAATATCATCTAACCCTGCTATAGTACCTTCAGTATTTCCTACTACTACAATAAGAGTTTATGGTACTCAAACAGGTCAAAGTAGTGCTGATAATGCTTTAAATGTACCTTATTGGATATTTCCTACAACAGATATAACTGGATCATCATTAGGTAATAATATACCTTTAAATCAAATTGAATTATCATCTTCAAATGGAAATAATTTATATGGTAACTCAATACAAAGAACATTAGCTTATTCATCAAGTGTAAGTGCTTACTTCCCAGGTAATCAGGAACCAATAGATACTACTTGGCCTCAACAAAGATTAACTTGGTCAGTATTACCAGGTGATGAAATTAGATTTGAAAATAATGAATCAGAAACATATAAAATTATTTCTGTATCATCACCTGAAGATACAGAAGCTTTAACTTCACAAGGAGGTACTGGTTTATATAGATTAAGACTAACAGTTGATAGAGATATTTCACCTTCAATTAATAAAGATTTCTTTTTAATAAGAAGATATGTTGATGATGCTTCAACAATTATAATACAAAATGAATTCCCTTACCCAGGTACAAGAGGTAATGCAAGAGAATATAATAAAGATTTACAAGTATCAGGTTCAACAGTTGCTGGTTATCAGTCAATACCACCAGAACCATTATCAAAGAAACAATTATCAACTTCTGCGATTGTATTTCCGGTATTTCCAACACCAGACATTAATACTCAACCAGATTTACTCCTTGATGCACTAAGAAATAATAAGCTTATAGATTAATAATATTTATGAACATATAACAATATTTATATAAAATAATAAAATGGGATATTTAAATAATTCAGTAATAACAGTTGACGCTATTTTGACTACAAAAGGTAGACAATTATTAGCTCAAAATGACGGTTCTTTTAGAATAACACAGTTTGCCCTTGCGGATGATGAGATTGATTACACGTTATACAATCCACAACACCCATCAGGTTCTGCGTTTTATGGAGAAGCAATCGATGGAATGCCATTATTAGAAGCATTTCCAGAAGCAAATCAAATAATGAAGTATAAATTAGCTACTTTACCTAGAGGTACTGCTAAACTACCAGTATTAGATATTGGTTTTTCAGCTATTACTTTACAACAAGGTGCTCAATTAGCTATTACACCTCAAACATTGAATTATTTAGGTAATGACCAAACCTTTGAAACAAGTGGTTACAGCTGTACTGTTGCTGATGTAAGATTATTAAATACTTTTGATGCAACTGGTATTAATACAAGTGCAGCTACTGCAGCTAATACTTCATCTACCCAAACAATTGGGACAAATGTATCATCAACTGTAATTGGAACTCAAATAAATTTAAGAGCTACAACTGTAAATACTTTATATGGTTCAGGTCAAACATCAATAGTATCAACTTTAACTGTTACAGGTTTAGATAGTGGTGCTAGAGTAACAGTACCATTAACAGTAACTAGAACAACAACTTAAAATAAAATAAATGGGCTTTAAAAGATTAGATCCAGATGATTTTGTAGTAAGTGCTCAATCAATAACTTCGACTTGTTGGTCAGGTAATGCTACAGCTTTAACAACCTTTTTTACTCAATCAAATCAAGTAGCGAGTATTTCAGGTAAATATTATACAAACGTATTTAATGCCGATTCAGGTTCTGCTGATAGAGCTTCTCAATTTCAAATTGCCTATGGTAATTCTTCAGGTGGAGGTGCTTTAGCTTATAATAATACTGCAGCACCAGGTGTTTCACCTACTTCAACAATCTATGGTCAATATAGAACATTAATGTTGGAAGATGAAAATTCAAGTTTTATTTTTGGTAACTTTACTGGTAGTTCAATTTATGTTTTAAGTGTTGAAAGAGCAAGATATAAAGAAGCATTACTACCTGGTAGTTTAAATTTAACAGTAGGTAAAGCTTCTAAAACAATACAATTAACTGATAATTCAAAAGATGTTACTTTACCAACTTATTATGGTACACAAAGAGCTTATCAAATTGTAAGTGGTTCTGATGGAGCTGCTTGGTCTGGTAATGGTTATTCTTATAGTGGTTCTTATGGATTATTTTTCCCTGATACTGCAACTATTATTTTAAATGGAGCAGCTTTAGATGATAATTCATCAGCGGGGAGTACTGGAACAAATGATGGTGAAGGAATAAATTTATCAACTAATACAACTGCAAATACAAATGGTAATAATAACCAAAAAATGTTTAATGCAATTGTTTCTGGTTCTAATTTTGCTTTAAATTCTGAAGAAACAATAACTTCTGATTTTGTTTTTGTAAGAGCTAGAAATAGTGAATTTAATTACTCAGAAAATCCATCTTACATTTCAGGATCAACTGGTGAAGTAATTTATAATTATTTTATTAATAATCCTCAAACTTATATGACAACAGTTGGATTATATAATGATTCAAATGATTTACTTGCTGTTGCTAAATTATCTAAACCACTAAACAAAGACTTTACAAAAGAAGCTCTTATTAGAGTTAAATTAGATTTTTAAGAATGGATGGCGGCGTACAAACAATTCAATTCGCAAGATATAATAATATCTCCCTTACAATTAACTAAAGGGTTTCATTTTAAAGGAGGTGGCACTTTAGCTACTGCTTCGCTATCAATCTCTTCTTCTAACCAATATACAGGTTCAAATTATTATTCAATTGAAAGATATTTAGGTAATCCTTTTAATTTATCTGGTTCAACTGGTTTTAACTTTAAAATAACTTCTTCTGATGCTTATAATTCAGTAAAGCAATTATATTATACTAATTATATTTCTAGTAGTAATGGTGATGTACAACCTATGAATACAGCAAGTTATGCTGTTGATGGAACGATACAAGGTAGAGTTGGTTCAAATGCTTTTTGGAATTATGAACAAACTGATTTAGTTCCATTTAAATATTTTCCAACTAGCTCTTATCATGCTTTAACTCCTTCACAAAATGGATCAATTTATGGTAAAGCTATTTATGGTATAGATAAGTATAGTATTTCAGTTATTGAACCAACAATTGCCATAATGTCAATACCACAACAACTTTATGGAGATCAAATCATGCCAGGTTCACTTAAAATAACTTGTCCAAGTGGTAGTTATTTTGATGATGGAGAAGGAAGATTAAAAAGACAAAATAGATTTAATTCATCTTCAATTTTTGTAGGTAAT
>MDSW01048236.1_pt1 | contig 13845 bp, 6 predicted proteins | sample 811171 | NCBI WGS metagenome assembly MDSW01 (sample SAMN05326641, study PRJNA326480) | marine metagenome | isolation source: seawater | place: Atlantic Ocean: North West | collected 2012 | reverse complement strand
GAAGGAGCCGAAGGGCGTCTCCGGCGGGATGCGATGATCCTCACCAAACATGACGGCTCCACACATGACGGGTGAAGCTGTTGCAATATCTCTCATCATTGGCCGCATGTCGCGAAAGAACTGCAGGTGTTGGAACTCGAGAATTGCTTCCATGATGATCACCGGCCCTGCACACAGCCCCATTCCGTACAGACCAATGACCCCCACGGTAGCCATCGACTTTACCCACACCTGCAGACAAAGAGCTCGCAGTAGTGCGTAGATGGTGAGAGCAGATATCAGAATGATGGGTGTCAGACGTGCCATAAACTCGACCGGGTAGAAGCCTACACTGCTCATTGAGCTGCGTTCTGCCCCCCCCGGGTACATAACTGATATGCCGGTTGGAATCGCAAACATCAAATCGAATGCGCGGGGAACCAGTTCCAGCAGGCCTGTGGAAATTGCTGCGAATAGAATAAAGCAGAAGGTGTCAAGGAAAGCAGTGCTGGCGCGAACGCGACCGAATACCGGGAGCTGAAGGAAGGTTGTATTGAGTGGATGACAGAAAATAAAACCAGCCAAAATCAGACTGACTGAGTAGATCACAAAATTCATGATGTGAAATCCGCCGATCCAGTCAATGGCCCCACGGCCACCTGCCATGCCCAGCGGAATCAGGAAAATCGCACTCATACATGCATAGGCGAAGCACAGGAGTGCAGTTAGTCCTGTGAGCGAACCTCCCCACCTCCACAGGCCTTCGATGCGGCCAAGACGGTCGCTGCGGTTCTGATAAAAGAACGCGATTTCAGATGGCCGCTGTATGTGGGGACGCAGTCGAAACAATCGTTTGCGTCGGCTGTCCCCAGGGCGGACCACTTCGCCAAACGTACTGTTTTCTTTGATGATTCCATACAACGGTCCGACCCATAGTGCCAGCAGTGCCAGAAGTGAAATCAGCGACATCCCGGTCAAACAGCTGACAAAATGAACCCAGAATCCCTTTGGCTGAGTGATGCCGAAGAAGTTTGGTGGTAGTGAGGTATACAGAGACTGAACCAGCGCAGGGAAGGGGGTCACTGCGATCGGATTGAAACCAAACGGGACCGCTCCGAATCCGCCGAGTATTGCAGCACCTGCAATCACAAACATAGCTGCGAGGACTTCATTCATGTACAGACAGGTCCACAGGGTGGCCAGTGACAACATGATGCTGTACACCCACAGCAGAATGATACATGCGAGAAATGTCAGAAGGTCGATGCCCCCCACCGTCAGACTGAGCACGACATAAGGAATCATCATGAACAGGCAGATGCCAAGAAACAGGTTCTGCGATGTGACTTTGCCGATCAAGAATCGAAACGGAGATATTCCGCTCAGAACAATCTGGTCGAAATAGCGACCGGTGCGGGGTCCCATAAAGAGAGTCGTCATGCGCAGTGGCACCAGCAATGTAATCAGGCCGGCTGTCCCTCCGGCGAGTATCAGTGACAGCAGTTGCCCAAACTCAAGTGCTCCCAGAAACATCCTGATCTCTCGGTCATTCATCTCGAGCATCAGGAGCATCATTGGAAGCAGAACCATTGCGTTCAGCAACAGTCCGATGATGCCGAAGTTCCCTCCGGAAAACAGGCTCGCGCGGTCACGACCGTACGTCGGACTGTCGCGGAACTGATTGCGGAGACGGCCGAGCAGCGCGATCATGTTACTTTCCCCGCAGTGGTTCGCATGAAGATCTCTTCCAGACTTGGTTCGTCTTCGGCAAACTGCAGAACGCGAATGTCGTGCTCCAGCAGAATTCCCAGTGTGAAGTTCACGTTCTCCGCATTCGTCGAAAGCTCAATGAAGTGATCACGTTCACGGACTGACTCAATCTCTGCTGGTTCTCCCAACAACTTTTTGGCTCGGTCCCAGTCTGCCTCCGGAACTCGAATCCTGACGACTCGAGTGGTACTGGCATGCGTTTCTCGCAGCTCATTCAGGCCACCGTCAATCACGAGCCGCCCGGCTTCCATGATGCTGATGCGGTCACTGAAGTCTTCAATGTCGGGCAGAATGTGGGAACTGATGATGATGGTCTTGCCCATCGACGCCAGCGTTCTGACGATCTCACGCAACTCCGTTCTCGCGCGCGGGTCGAGACCACTCGCCGGTTCGTCAAGGACCAGCAGATCCGGGTCATGAAGCAACGTTTTGGCCAGCAGAAGTCGCTGGCGATTCCCGGTGGAGAGGCCTTTGACCATGACCTGCTCACGACCGGTCAGGTCAGTCAGCTCACAGACTTCGCGAATGCGTTTTGGTCGCTCCTTCGAGCTGACTCCGTGAAGGCAGCCGAAATAATCGAGGTACTCACCGATATTCAGGTTTCGCGGGCTGCCGAACTCGGCCGGCATGAAGCCCAGCATCTGTCGCACCATCAGAGGGTCACGAATCGCAGAGTGACCATTGATGCGCACATCGCCACAGTCTGGTCGAGCGAGCGTCACCAGAATTCTCAGGAGCGTTGTCTTTCCGGCACCGTTCGGGCCGATCAGCCCCAGAGTCTTGCCACGCGGCAGGCTCAATGAAACGTCGTTGACCGCGACAAGGTCGTCGAAAGTCTTGGTGACGTTGAAGAATTCTACGGCAGGAGTTGTCATGACCAACTGTGATACAGGGATCGGGTATCAACATCAATAAGGAGGGAGGGGCCTAACCTCCCCCCCACGAAAGGCTCCCCCCACGAAAGGCGGGGAGACGAAACTGGCAGGGAAATGTCTGACTGTTCGGTGAAGAGTGAGAGTTCCTGGGTAATTTGTAACGTTTTTACGTGGTCAGGCCCGCACGTCACTGCCAGCAATCTGTGGAAGTGGATATCAGCTGAACAGCTGTCCCGGAATTGAATTCAGAAACGGAACCGGGCAGTTCCGATGTTGATTCGTTGGGACGAGGGTGCAGGACGGACTTCCAGTCCGCCGCCGCTCTACGGCAACGCAACGTTTGTTCGATCAGGACCTCGCGAAAACAGTTCGTCTCGATGTGGCGTTGTTTGTTTCCTGTCTGCGGTTTCGACGAACTGTTTTGGGTGTCGGCTCTTATGGGGGCAGCTCTCGGTTCTGCGGAGCCCGACCGCAGGTGATCAGCCCTAAGGCAACATTTGGCAACATTTACTTTTTGAACATCGGATTTTGCTCGTCGCCACGTGACAGCAGATATGCCAGCAGGTCCAGCACTTCGTCCCGATTCAGGGGCTTAAGCAGGTCGGCCGGCATGATTGAAACCTGAGAAGGCAGGATCTCTTCAATTGCGGACTTTCTGATGTCCACTACTTTTGTGCTGTCTTCCGGATCCGTCAGCACGCTGATCTGCTCCTCGTTCTCGGCAACGATGCGACCATTAACTGTTTTTCCGGCGTCGGTCAGCACGCTGCTGGCGCGGTACTGATCGCTGATGACTTTGCTCGGATCCAGAATGGCTTCGGTCAAAGCATCAACATTGAAACGTCCGGCCAGTTGAGTCAGATCCGGCCCGGTCGCACCGCCGTTGCCGGCGAACCGATGGCACAGAACGCATCGCGTTGATGCAAACGTTCGCTGTCCGTTTTCGAAGCTGCGCCCTTTCAGACCGTCTCTGGCGAGTGCTCGCACTTCTTCGAGTGTCCATGCTTTTCCAGGGCCTTTCGGTTTCGGCAACTCGGGCATGTGGAACGGAGCTCTTACCTTGAGTGCTTCCAGCATGACTTTTTCATTCTCTGTCGTGCTCGCGTACGCTTCATTCTCAATGTTCTGCAGGAACTTGCGGAAGCTGTTTCCGCCCGACCACTCGGAAGCTTTTGCAAACCAGCGGAAGTAGTCGGCTCGAGACTGTGCCGTCCAGCCAGCCTTTGCGACCCGCAGACAGAACGCATACCAGACCTGATTCCTGTCCGGCTGGTTTTCAATCATGTTTCTGATTGCTCGACCATAGCCTCCGTTACGTGTCAGTAGTTCGCCCATATCGATATCTTCTCGATACGGTTCCTCATTCATGAGTCTGACCGTTTTACCAACGACGGTTGGCTCGTTCAGATAAACCAGAAGCTGACAGAGTTCACGATCGATGTCGCGATTGCCCGTTGGGTAGGCTGGAGCGATTGCCGTTGCCATTGCCTGAGCTGCATCCGTCTTGATTGCCTGTTCGCCATTCCCCAGACGGATGAGTGCCAGGGAGGCAGTCCTCAGATACTCAAGTTTAAGGTCAGCTGGCAGGTCGGCGAACTCATCCTTCAACATTGAATTCAGGGAGATATCAAGGAGTTCTGACCGGCGATCATCCGGCAATCGCATTCGCGCAATGGTGACAATAATGTCATACCGCTGAGTGGGCGTGCGATTGCGGCCGTTGAGTCCCATGACCAGGAAGTCGGGACTGGACATTCCGGACAGCACGCTTCGCATGGCGTAACGCATGGCAGGTTGTTTGATGACCTCTCGAACTGTTTCTCCGGTAATGCCCTGTCCCTCAACTGCCGCTCGGATGTCATTGGGGTCCAGTTCCTGTTGGCCCTGAAACTCTTCGAAGATTGACCGGATTGTGCGGTCTTCAGCAAACTCTTCATTCTTTAGTTCAGCCGCTTCCGTTGATTCGTCACCGACATAAGTGACTCGGTAGAGCTCAGACTGGTTGCCTCGACCGCCAATAGAAAAGTAGAGAGCGCCGTCGGGACCGGCCGCACAGTCGGTCAGCGGCAATGGTGTCCGGGAAACGAATTCTTCCTTTTCGGCTTTGTAGGTGACTCCATCCGGCGTGATGTGGATCGCATACATTGTCCCGAAGGTCCAGTCACAGATGTAAAGTGCTCGCTGATACTTCGCTGGGAACTTCAGTCCGTAGCCGAAGTCGACTCCTACAGGCGAGCCAGGGCCGACGTCTACAACAGGCGGGCGACTGTCGAGATAATAAGTTGGCCACTTGCCGGTTCCGCTGCGCCAGCCGAACTCACTTCCGGGCGTCGCGTGAACCACTCGAGTTGGGCGATACCATGGCGCACCCACATCCCATTCCATGTCTGCGTCGTAAGCAAACAGCTCTCCGTCTGCATTGAAGGCCATGTCGTACGGATTCCGGTAGCCAATGCTCCAGATCTCCCATGACTTTCCGTCTGCATCCGTACTGGCAATCCAGCCACCGGGCGCCATCCGTCCACGAGCGTGCCCGTTGGCGTCCCACATCCTCGGCAGCAACAGGTCTTCGCCCCAGTTGGAGGCGATACGACTTCCGTAGAGTTTGTTGTCGAGATCTTCGCCTGCTTTGAATGGCGGTTCGGTATGGTTGCCCGCGATCACAAAAATGCGGTGTCCATCCGGGCTGAGACGTATTGAGTGCGGGCCATGCTCCCCGCCTCCCTGAAACTTTTTCAGCAGGACGCACTCATCAAACTGATCGTCGCCATCGAGGTCTCGGGCTCGATAAAGTCCACTGCCAGGTCCGCCGTTACAGCTGAAATAGAGGCTGTCGAAGGCATAGAGCATGCCCTGAGCTCCGGACGGTTTCACCTCGCACCTGGAAAAGTCGAGATGTTCGACAACAGTTTCTGCATCACTGCCTGGCGGTGGCGGAGTGATGCGGCAGATTCCTTTGCCGCCCTGATCGCTGGCTAACAGTCGGCCTTTGTTGTCAAAAGCGATACAAACCCACGATCCCAGTTTGTCTTTCGGGACATGAAACAGCTTTTCCACCTTGTAACCGGGCAGTGTCTCAAAGACGCCACGCGGTACGCGGCCTGTGTGCCCGGCTGAGTTCGCAAAGACAGGACCCCATGGGCCATCTCCGTAACGGCCGCGTGCGGCGACCTTCTCACCGTTTTGGAGGTTCTTTGTGGCAGTCGTCCAGTTGAGATCACTGACCACATGCGAAACTTTGCCGTCCCTGTCTCGAATTGCCAGCTTCAGCACAAAGGCGGCAACGCCTCCCTGGTTTCCCACTTTGGCAAGGATTTCATTTTCGCCCTCTTTCAGGTTTGCCGTCACTTCAGCGACCATCGGACTGGACCATTCCGTTCCACTGGCCACTCGTTTGCCATTGATGAACACTTCTCCGACGTTGTCGCTGGACGCCATCAGTCGAGCAGCCGAAACGCCAGACGCTTTAAATGTTGTTCGCAGAGTGTAGTCAGCATTGTCGTCTTTCCCCCAGATCCACGTGGGACGAGGGCCGGCGTTGAATTCTGCGTCTGAGATCTTTGAACCCTGCTCTGGTTTCGGTTGTTCGACTTTAATTCCCTGAGCAACCGATTCCTGCACCTCCGGTTTTCCGGTGTAGAGTTCCTTTGCAGTCACGAGCGTATCCTGAGGGTTCTTCGTGAGGATCAGTCCTCGGAAGTGGTACTCCTGTTTGCGTCCGTTACTGTGAAGCTGCAGTCCAATGGGAGAATTCTGCAGCATCTCCGGCTTGTCAGTGAAATCGAAAACCTGACGTCCATTCGCCACGAAGCGAATTCGATTGCCCTGAACAAGGATCTCCACAAGGTTCCAGTCGCCCTTCTTTTCGACCTGAGGCCCGGGGCCGCGATCAACCGTTCGATTTCGGCGATACGCATCCCAGATGCCCCAGTCGTGACAGAACATCAACAGGGGGCCTTTGAACCCAAACGCGTTGTCTCCCTTGTCGGTAAATTGCTCACCCAGAGCACACACGGCTGAATGCATGGTTGAGTATTCCGGGCCCAGCGTCTGCTTTACTTCGAGCAGCAATCGGAAGTTGCGATAACTGTCTTTCGTGAACAGATAGCTGCTTGACGGAACCGGGGCGGAATTGGCGCCACGAATCATGCCATCGTTCACAGACCAGTATTTCGTGTCCCCATTCCAGCCGGAGAGGTCTTTGCCGTTGAACAGCGTGACCTGTTTTTCTGACGCAGGGATCCTTTGAACGGCGGACTTGAAGCGGGCAGAAGGGTCGGCCGCGGCCACTGAGGAAAACAGAAGCAGGAGTGGCAGGGAATTCCGAAGCATTGGTCTCTCCGAGGGGAGGGCAGGGTGTGACAGAGAAAGCCTAATCTGATCCCCGCGAAGTGCAATTGAATGGCGGCGCACGACGCTGCGGATTCCTGACAGAATTTCCTGCTCCATCAGGAGCCACGCCGTGGAGGTGCGATGGGAGCGGCGTTCAAACATTCGCCGCCGCCGTTTATGCGTTGACCAGACGCTGGCTACACGGAGTCCGCGAGTACAACTCCGACCAGCAGGTCGTAGGCTGCATGTGTGCCGACCGTAATCCCAAATCCACGCACGAAGAACACGGCCGCGAAGAACGTCCCGGCTGCAGCTCGAAATGAGAACGTATACAGATTGAACGGATCGGCTGCGGGACCGATGTGGTGCGCCATCGCAAAGATGAATGCCGTGGAGACCGCCGCCATCACGGCCGCTGATTTCTGAGGAAACTCAAACAACCGAAAGAAACCGTATGCTGCCGGGACCAGCAACAGCCGGAACATTACTTCCTCATAGACGCCGGCACCGACGTACGAGACGGCTCGAGTGAGGCTACCGTCCCCGATTGACAGTAGCGCGGTCTGTGAGTCTGTCGGCGGTGCCAGACTCAGAAACAGCACCTGGTGAATCTGCCCAACAGCCAGCAGAGCAATTGCAAACAGCAGGCTTTCGCCCAGCATGCCAACCTGCGTTTCCAGTTTCACCTGCCACGGATGCCGACGCATGACGTGCCATGTCAGCATCACGGCGACGACAAGCAGTGGAAGAAAGAGAATCTGCCCGAGTCCGGCTGCTGAGAGCAGCGATCTCATCCAGTAGTCAGCCCCATTGCGCAGCTGATCTGGATCTTTGTCGGCCAGCATGATTACGCCGGCTTCGTAGAGCGCAATCCACGGCAGTAAAAACAGGAGACAGGTCAGCGGTCTGCGCGCATCCTGCCAGTATTCACTGCTGGTAATCTGAGCCTGTTGCGGCATCTGAATGCACGCCCCCGTGTCGTCCCGGTTGCTCGCCCCCCGACGAGTGGTCCGTTCTGCGAACCCAGTTCTGTTATCGACATTCAGGCCGCCGGGATTCAGTGGGAGGACCGGCAGTTCCTGCCGAATCAGCCCGCGATCCACGAGGGAATCCGGGTGGAAGGCAGGTCCGGTCAGCCAGGCTTTAACGATGAGGATTCGTATTCCAGCCTTATCGGACTCATGTCAGCGACCAACGGAGTGCACGCTGCACACAGATCAGGTTTACGAGCGTGATCGCCGATGACTGTACAACCGTCAAAACGGTTAACAGAAGACTGACCAGATCATTCGTGTATCCCCTGCGTTCTGTTGGAGACACGCTGTGAGCCATGATTCAGACACCCCATCGACAAACTCCGTTGCCGGCATGGTGGGCCGGCTCGTACGGAGAATCTCCGGTCAGTCAGCGTCCCCTCCCCCGGTATCGACAACCCCTTCACTCGCCCCTGTCTCTCTCAATCGAACCCCGCGTATGAGTTCCCGCCCGGAAGACCTCGTTTCCATGGACGACATTGCTGGTCAACTGGTCTCGTCGCTGGGGGAATCGGGAGAGACACTTCCTTCGGTGGATGGCGTTGTCGCTGCTGCCCGTGACATTCAGGAGGTTCTGTTTCCTGGATTTGGTCGCACCCGCCGGCTTGAGAATGATCTCGCTCAGGTTGCGGAATGCAGTGAACTACTGACTCGCATTCGTTCTCGACTGCGGATTGAGATCGGGAGATCACTCTCGCACCAGGTCTCCCTGAAACTGCATGGGAACGATCCGCCTGATGCGGACTTTCTGACGCGTCAGTTTCTGCGCACTCTTCCTGAGCTTCGTCAGACTCTTATGACCGATGTTCAGGCAGCGTTCGAGGGTGATCCGGCCGCGCGTACCAACGCCGAGATCGTGCTTTGCTACCCCGGAATCTTCGCGATCTGCATCTATCGAGTCGCCCACCAGTTGCACCAGCTGCAAATCCCTTATCTGCCTCGGATTTTGACAGAGTGGGCGCACCGCGAAACGGGAATCGATATTCACCCGGCTGCTCAGATTGGCCCGTCGTTCTTTATCGATCATGGAACCGGTGTCGTGATTGGAGAGACCTGCCAGATCGGCACCGGAGTAACCCTGTACCAGGGAGTCACTTTGGGAGCATGGTCGTTTCCTCGCGATGAAGATGGCAATCTGATCCGCGGCAGCAAGCGACACCCAACGCTTGAAGATGGCGTGACGGTTTACTCCAACGCAACGATTCTTGGCGGCACGACCGTGATTGGCGCCGGCAGTCAAATCGGCAGCAGTGTCACGCTGAGCAACAGCGTCGCGCCGAACACGATCGTCACCATCGAAAAGCCGTCACTCCGAATGCGGGAAGCAGGCTAAGCACAGAGTGCGATGTTGCCAGAACTGTAGCCGGGGCTCTGCGAACTCCCAGGCTGGCAGCAGGCAATGCTGGATGCTCGCAAGATGATGGAAGAGCATCGGGACTGAAAGCGCGCCGGCCGCTACACCAGGACCACTGTATCGCCAGGCTACGTCGCCGACTCTGCTGATTATCGGGACTTTAGCGGTTAGGAGATCGGACAGGCTTCCCCAGACTGACCTGCACCGCGTCGGTTTGTGCCTGTTGTTTCAAAACAGGGGATAGCGCGTGAGACGTCATTCGGGCACTCGTATAGTGGCCGTATGGACGCTGAGTCGCTGCAAATGCACTTTGATTCTTCGCCGGCGATCCGCCTTCTGCGCGCCGCTTCCGCGCCGTGGGTCGCTGCGTTTCTGCACGCGCAGTTCAAACGTCCAGTCGCCGTCACGCGGACTCACACTGAACTTCTGGTCGCGCTCCGGTCGTTTCAGGAGAGTGTGCATACATCCTGTCCGCATGTCTTAACAGACCGTGCTGAGCATTACCTGAATGAGTGGTCGTCTCCTGATCGCTGCTGGCTGAGAAGAGCTTTGGAAACAGACTGCGAAGAAGCAGTCTACCAGTTGACCTCCGCATCGGAAGAAGTGCTCCGGTTTCTGGAACAGTCACAACAGCGAGAGCTCGGATTCATTGGCACCGAATCACGGCTGAGGTTAATCGTCGATTCGTTGCGGCAGGTCGTAGTGGGCGCATCTGATGATTCTGATATGCGGGTGTCTGATCTGAAGCTTCAGAAAGCTGCGATCGAGCAGCAGATCCGGGCGATCGAGCAGGGTGAGGATGCCTCCAGATTCAGTGATACTCGGATCCGTGAACAGTTTGGAATGAGCGTATCGCTGCTCAGCGAACTGCAGCGGGACTTCCGTGCTGTGGAGGAACGCTTTCGACAGATCACGGCAACCGTCCAGCAGCAATTGATGGCCGCTGGTGAGTCACGAGGCGGCATCCTTGAACAGGCACTGGATGCAGAAGACTCACTTCGGGAAGACGACCAGGGCGTCAGCTTCTACGAGTTCTTCAGGCTCATTCAGTCAGCTGATCGCCAGTCTCAACTACGTGAATTGATTCGTAGTCTGGAACAGCTGGAGCAACTCGCGGACCAGCAGGATGGACTCCAGACTGTGCGGCAAATGCTCCCGGTACTCCTGACTGAGGCTGCTCGTGTCACTGAAACAGAACGAAGACTGTCAGCGACGATTCGGCGACTTCTGGATCCAGGCAATCAAAAGCAGGGCCAGCGCATTTCACAGGTGTTACAGGAAATAAAGACGCTTGCGGCCGGTCAGGCTCAAAATCCTCCGACAGATCGTGTGAGTCTGTCCGTCGATGACTCTGTGCGAGTGTATTCGCCGGTGGGGCGTCGATTCTGGTCGCCGCCAATGACGTTTGAGACAATCGACCTCACAAGTGCCGGCACAGACTCACTGCCGGGTGGGGAAGGACTGGCCGAGTTTTCCCGGCTGTCCCGGATCGACTTTCGAAGAATCCGTTCGAACGTGGAGGAAGCGGTGTCAGAGCGTGGCATGATCACGCTCGATGAACTGCTGGAGCTGCATCCACCCACAACAGGCGTCATGGAGGTGCTTGGATATATGCAGCTGGCCTCGGAGGGCCCCCATCTGATTGACGGAGGCCTGCCCGAAGATGTGGTCATTCCTGGTGCGATGGAGCAGACCGGCATGCTGGTAGTTCGCATTCCACGCGTTGTTTTTGTTTCTGAGGAAATGGCAATCTCATGAGTGCGTCGGCTCAATCTTCTTCTGACACCCAGGAATGGAGTGAGACAGCAGTTCGCCTGCTGCAGGGGGTGATCTATCGCGAAGACGAAAGACAATGGAATGTCCTGCAGCGGAATATCTCTCCACTGGAGGAGTATTTTTCTATCGTTGGTCTGCAACTGGCCGTGGATGACGACGAGGGTCTTGCATGGTTGCGGCAACCGGAAGCCGATGAAGTGTCGGGTACTCCGCTGCCTCGCCTGATCCGTCGCACTCAGCTCAGTTATGACGCGACTCTGCTCACTGTTGTGCTTCGTGACGAGCTGCATCGCTTTGAGCAGCAGGATGTCGATAACGAGCGATGTGTGATTCACACGGATCAGCTGTTTCAGCTATGGCGACCGTTCTTTCCCGCCGAGTCAGACGACGTCAGCCTTCGACGAAGCCTGCTGGCCGCACTGCGAACGCTTGAGTCGTTGCGATTTGTACGGCGATTCGGAGACCGCACTGGTGAATGGGAGATTCGCCGAATTTTGAAAGCCCGTGTAATCGCTGCAGAGCTGGAAGCTGTGCGTGATGCGTTGAAGAACGCTGCTTCTCCCTCCTGAATCCTTCCCAGTCTGATTCCATCATGTCCTCAGATTTGCCTCCTGTGAACCGAACACCCTTTCGAGGCTTCCGTCTTCATCGGCTGGAAGTCAGTAACTGGGGTACGTTCGACAGTCACCATCCGGATCATCCGGGTCGGATCACCAGTATTGAAACAGACGGCGATACCGCACTTCTGATCGGTCGCAACGGATCCGGAAAATCAACGCTGGTTGACAGCCTGCTGACTCTGCTGGTGCGTCCAGCGGTTCGCAACTACAACGTGGCGGCCGGAGCTGCCAAGCGTGAGCGCGATGAGCGTTCGTACATTCGTGGTGCCTACGATCGTCGCAGTCGCAGCGACGAGTCCGGGGGTGAGGTTCTTTATCTGCGTCCAGGCAATTCTCATTACTCCGTCCTGTTGGCCTGTTTCTGCAATGCGGCGTCGGGCAAGTGGTTCACGCTTGCGCAGGTACTATCCATGACAGCCGACGGAAAGGCAGAGAAGATTTACTGCTTTGCCGATCGAGAGTCGTCGATCACACGTGACTTCTCGGGATTGAAACGCGGTGAAGTTACCGGGCAGCTCAAAGAAGCCGGATTCCGCACGACGAAAATCTACTCGGAGTACCACGAGTGGTTCAGGCGTGTGGCTGGCTTCCGCGGCAAGGCCATGGACATGCTGAACCAGACGGTCGCTGTCCGTGACATTCAGCGGTTGAACGATTTCATTCGGGACCACATGCTGGAATCAAGGTCATGGGGAAAAACTGTTGATAGTCTGTTAACCCACTTTGCTCAGCTGAGTGAGTCTCATCGATCGCTTGTTCGAGTGCGAGATCAGCTGGAGCTTCTGGAGCCAATTGAGTCAACGGGTGGACAATGGCGCAGCTGCAGGGCAGAACTTGAATCTGCTGAACAGCAGCTGCTGGCGACTGACGCCTTCTTCTGCCAGCAGACACTGGAGGTCTTTCAGCCTGAGTCGCGCCGGTTCCGGAACAGCATTCAGGAGATTCGTCAGCGCCGAGATCAAATTGGCACAGACATTAACAGCTGTCAGCAACAACTGCGTCGCGTGGAGAATGAGATTGAATCTGCTGGTGGTCTGCGACTCAGTGAGCTGCCACGTCTCATTGCCGATGCTGAGCAGAATCTGAAACAGCGACAGAAGCGGCGCACGTTGCTGGAAACGGCTGCAACTACAGTGGGCTGTATCGAACCCCTGACTTCAGCAGGGGACTTGATCGAGCTGCGGAGGCAACTTGAATTCGGTCGTGACCGTCTCGATCACTCTGCCGACCGTCAGGATCGACGTGAGGAACTTCTGCTCAGGAATGCAGACCTGAAAGAACAGGCTCAGGAAATTCGATCCGAGCTCGCAGCGCTTCAGCAGCAGGGAAACAACGTGCCGCGGCAACTGATCGAAGTGCGACAGACACTCTGCAATCAACTTGAACTTTCAACGGATGACTTACCATTCGCTGCGGAGATGATTTCTGTCAGCCCGGCAGAAAAGTCGTGGGAAGCTTCGATTGAGATGCTGCTGCGTCGACTGGGCCTGAGCCTGCTGGTCTCGGACCGGATCTACAGGAAAGTCAGTCGGTACATCGACAACAATCGACTGGAAGATGCGGAAGGGGCTCCACAGAAACTGGAGTACATCCGAGTTCGGCATCGTCAGCGACGGCTGGAAGGATCTGTCGCTGATCCGGAGTCAATGATTGGCAAGCTGCAGCTGCGTGAGAGTCACGCTCTGTTTCCATGGGTCGAGGCCGAGCTTCACGAGCATTATGACTACCGATGCTGTGAATCGCTGGAGGACTTCCAGGCATTTCATGGTCCAGCGATGACGCGGGACCTGCACGTGCGAAACGAGGATCATCACATTAAAGATGATCGTCAGCATACCAACGACCGTGCCGGGTTTATTCTGGGCTGGGAGAACCAGGAAAAGCGAACCCATTTGAATGCTGCATTGACTCGGATTCAGCAGAGTCAGCTGGAAACAGGAGATGCCCTGGCAGAGCTGCGCAAAGCGGAGCAGCAGGTTCAGAAGCAGCTAAAGCAAATCGATGATGCGTTGCAGATTTCCGTATTCGCTGACATCGATGTTTCCTCTGCCCAGTCGGCTCTGCACGACCTACAGCAGGAGAAGCAGGATCTGGAATCGGAAAAT
>MDSW01201514.1_pt1 | contig 13846 bp, 7 predicted proteins | sample 811171 | NCBI WGS metagenome assembly MDSW01 (sample SAMN05326641, study PRJNA326480) | marine metagenome | isolation source: seawater | place: Atlantic Ocean: North West | collected 2012 | reverse complement strand
GAATCTTGGACTTCACGTTGTCCAGGGTTGGATGAATCGAATGTTTGCATGACCATGAGTGGCACGAATGCGTTGCTGAACATTTTCGCCACATTGGTCAATCCAGGCAAAAACGTGTTACTCCCTGAGCCATATTTCCCGCTTTATGGCCCCGATGTCGAATTGTGGGGTGGGGAAACTCGATTCTATGAGTGTACCTTTGAGAACGAATTCGTCCCTACCATCGAACACCTTGAAACACTTGTCGATGAAGACACTGTTGCAATTCTGTACAACTTCCCATCCAATCCGACGGGAGCTACAATCTCCACTGAACAAAGGGATGAGTTGCTCGCTTTCGCTCAGCGACATGATCTTTGGTTGATTACCGATGAAGTGTATGACAGAATCGTCTTCAACGGCGAACATGTTTCATTCGTTGGTTGTGATGATGAGCGTGTGATTCTCATCAATTCATTTTCCAAGACTTATGCGATGACAGGTTGGAGAATTGGTTACATCATGTCTGCGAACCTTGAAGCGATGGCTCAGATGATTAAAATCCAATATTACATCACTGCTTGTTCCAATGATGCAATGCAATATGCCGTGTTGGCAGCGATTGATGAAGCAGATGATTATCCCGATGAAATGTGTGCAGAATTCCAAGCACGTAGAGATTTAATTTGTTCACGGTTGAATGCAATGCCAGGTGTGCAGTGTCATGTGCCAGAAGGCGCATTCTACGTATTCCCCAAGGTCGAAGTTCCAGGGATGAGTAGCGAAGACCTCGCGATTGAATTGCTGAAAGGTGGTGTGCTATGTTCACCAGGTTCGGCATTCGGCCCTTCTGGAGAAGGACATTTGCGATTTGCTTACACCATTTCTAGAGAAGATATTTCTCTAGGCATGGACAAAGTAGAATCTGTCCTGAATCGCCTCCGAGATGACGCTTAGGTGTTGATATGTCCCTCAGTACGGATGTCATCCGTTTGGTTCTTGGTATGCTCATTGGCATAATCTTACCAAGAATTCCTTTGCTATTTTTCACACGATTTTTGAATATGGAACAGGAACTTCCGCCACACCCTGACCCTGTTCCAATTGGAATTCCATTGGTACAGCGTTTACTCCTGATGCGTCGTATTCACGTCATGTGCTGGATCACTGCAACACTTCCACTGGCCTTGGGTCTTTGGATACTACAAAATTCTCCAGAACCCTTCGCCTTCGGTATGGTCGCAGGAGCCTCATGGTTCGCCATTTCACGTATTGTGCCCGAAGATATCGAGCAGGGTTTTGGAATTCTACCTCTTTCGTTGATCAAATCGGTGAATAATTTGCGCGAACCTGAAAACGATTGCTGTGAGCAAGCAACATTGTTTTGGGAGGTCCGCTCGATTCGATGTAAACAATGTCGTTTCATCGCCCTAGAAACCCCTCGTCCCGACTTAGGTCGCATGCGCTCAGATGGTCGATTCAAAGGGTCCTTGAGAGTCCTGTTGATGGATGGTCGTCCGATTTTCCCACCCTCGGATTCATCAGTCGTCTCCGAGGGTCCCGAGTTGCTCAGCAAGGTCACTGAAGAGGAATGATTCGTCCTTCTCTTCCTCGCCTTCAATGGTCACATCGTCTTCCACTTCGTCAATTTCAGTTCCGATGCCCTCCGTGGTATTTCCGGGTGCCGGCAACGCATTGAGCTCATCCTCGTCATCATCATCCAGTTTTTCCCATTCTGCTTCATTACCGATAAACCACTTAGGTGGATCTTGTTCACCTCCACCCAGTACTGCCATCGTCGTAAAAATCGCCATGGGTAATAGTGAAAGTGCAACCAACAAATCCAAGAAACTTGATTCTGGGATCACCACATTTTCGACCGGTAAGACGGCTTCCAGAATACCTCTCTCAACCTCCACATCTTGCCATCGGTAATCGAGTCCAAGGCCCTGAAAGGCCAACGAAACAATTGTTCGCTCAACAAGCCACAAGAGCAGGACGGGGAACAACCATCCCAGTTTAGTTCGGTCGACTAAAATACGTCGAGCCACCGCTGCAACTCCAACAACCTTTGAAGCAATTCTTGGATAGAGTCGCAATCCGATGACCAACCCAATCAGGTAGACCAAGAGTGCCAATTCCAGTAACCGTCGCTCCTGCAACCATTCACTGGGTACAAAGCGCAGAACAAGCAATGGGAGCATAATCAGTACAATTTGCAGTGGTGCAGCGAGCAACTGTAGGCCGCCATGAACTTCCAACAGAGGTCGATTGTTGATCCGGACTTCTTGATACACAATTCGAGTGACTTTGCCATAGGGAGAATGGGTCAACACAAATCGAGCACGATCGACCAAATCTGCATCTCGCAAGCGACGTGTCATTCGCATGAATGGCAACCATCCACCTGCATCTGCCACACGAGTCGGCATGTATCCGCCCACGGCTAAACCCAAGATGAGGGAAATAATTCCGTAAAAAATAGCCGCGCTGACAATCCATGGTAGCAATTCAATTTGCAAAGAGAACGTCCAGGTATCCCAATCTACGTCCAGGATATATGTCACCGTAAATGCGAGAATCGGAGCAACGAAGACTTGGACGCCGACAATAATCGTCAACCACATTCGTTCAATCAGCGTACTTCGATTCAGTGACAACAGGGGGTGTCGAGTACTTTGGTGTCAAGAGTGTGTCGGCCAAAGTATCGTGCCTGAACGCGATTCTAGATGCCCTGAAAATTAGCCGATGCGGTTGACCCTGTCATAGACAGGGTTCAACCAACCTTAAGAGCGGTACAAGATTGGCGGGATTGTTGATTACGATGAAGACAGGCCAAACTACCTTGATGCTACTCGTTCTGTGTCTTGCTTCCTTGGCGCCCATGATGGCACCACAGGATACTTTGAACTCAGCGAATATGGAGCAAGAAACCACAGGCCGTGCTGCGGTGGACTTTACCGTAATCGACGTTGCAGTTGGAAATTCAACCACGCCGGCTGAAATTTGGGAACAACCCGATGGCACTTCAATGGATTACTTGCTCCGTGGCGTTCGTTACGAGGTAAAAATCACCTTCAAGAATGCCGGGACGGGTTCATTTGCTCGAGATTCCATCGGTACACTTGAGGCGGTTCATCCAATTGGCTTCGTGATGGAAAGTTGGACTTTCAATCTCACCGGTCAGCAAGGTAGTATGCAGGGTGGACAACAGAGACAAATGATTGTTGAATGGACACCTGAAGCCGCTCACAGCATCTTAGACGATGATGGACATCTGCATGGGGGGGTCATCTTCCGAGGCACCATCACCTCAACAATTACTGGATTAGAGGATGGAAGTATGGATAACAACATCTACCACGAATCGGTTCCTATCGCATTGTGGCAGGATCCCATGGATGGAACTTATGCTGCCAATACTCCCATTTGGGTCCCCATCTCCTACACCGACCGCACTGCAGGTCAGGGTGGAATTTACGGTGGCGGTTCTGACTGGCAGACAGACAACTCTTCTGCAGCAGAGGGCGTTTCTCACTGGAGAATTTCTGATCCTGATGGTGGTAATTACGCCTCCAACACTGTAGACATGCTAAAGTGGGGCTGGATCCCAACTCAGGGCACCTGCGCCGATCCCGGCCATGGTCTAGGATATGGTAGCATCGACTCTGATGTGGAAGCACTGTATGGTGTCCCCTTCTGTTGGCTAAACCTGCTAGATTCAGATTACCGTTCTGTACATTGGTCGACTCAAGCATGGGGCTCCATGGGTTCTGGCGATGAGATGGCCATGGAGGCACTCCGTGGGATGAACACCGTCAAAGAACTCAACATGACTCAGGCAGGAATTTCGGCCACTGAGAACGATTGGACAAAGGTTGTTTGGAACATGACCGATGTACACGATGATAATGCTTACACTTTGTCTTACACGAAACACGCAGATAATACCGGCGCGAACACCGGAATTCGGATTGATGATTTCATTCTCTTCGCGGTTGAGGTTGTCGATGAATACACGGTTTCGATGGAATGTGATGACCCACTGCCCAATGCCTATGTTGTGATTCCTGCCGACCCGAACCCTCCCTCATTGTATTGTCATTTGACCAACAATGGTTACAGAGAGGTGAATCTAAACATTTTCACTGAGGTATCGAACACTTCTTGGATGAACATCTTTCCACTTCGCATTGACAGCGACAACATGCTGGACCACGACAACTACGTGTCACTAAATCCACTTGATGGGGAAACTACGACTTCGTTCTGGGTCAATCTGACCGTGCCCGAGGGCGCCAATGTCGAGACTCTGAACTGGACAGTAACGATTTCCGATGAGGTGAATTCACAGGTGATGAGTGCTATGACGCTCCCTGTGTCGATTTCTTCGTCATATTCGGTGCGATTGGATCAAGTGAGTCCGGCTTACCCTGCTCTGACCCTTGAACCTGGAGAAACGGGAGACGTCCTGATGAAAGTCAAGAACACAGGCAATCAAATGGCTGAATGGACTATGGGTGCATATTTTGACAGCATGATGTGGGGTGCAGCAAACCTTGCTTGGTACGAAGACTGGGATGAGGATGGAAATCTAACTCAACTCACTCAAATGCAACTGGCCAAGGGTGAGGAGCGTATCGTAACCGCACGATTTACCGCACCTGCTCAAAACGAACCCGGTTTGGTAGAAATTTCCCTACTTGTTCAGGGTGTTGCGCCAGCAACTGCACAATCAGTAGAGAAGATTTTCATCGAGATTCCCACGATTCAATCCGCAACAGTGACTCCCGAATCTTCGTCAATGGTTGGACTTGCAGATGGGAATAAGCGAACGATGGCAGTCACTATCCGAAACGACGGGAACGCTGCGGAAATTTTCGATCTCTCGGTCTCAGCTGATTGGCGAATTGGTGCTACGCTAGCGACATCAGTGACTGAACCCATTGAGCCGTTTGGGCAAGAGGTCGAAATCATGGTGATCATGGACATGCCTCAGGGGTTGACACCAGAGTATTATCCAATCACTGTTACTGCTACTTCACAGACAGATTCCACTTACGCAGCCAGTGGCCAATACACCCTTGAGGTGCCGACCACTTACATTGTTGAAGTTGAAGACAAGGATTTGTCTGGACAATCCTTCTCAGCCGGTACAGAGGCCCGGACCATGAAATTTGAAGTGTTTAATCATGGAAATGCCATGGATGCGTTCAACATCGATTTGGCCATGGATGAAGGTGTGATGGCTGAGTTCTACGAAGGCGTCACAGACGGTCGGACGATTTTCATCCCACCACAAACCTCGACAAATGTCACAATTAGTTACAGCTTCGAAGATGGTGTTCAAGGCAATAAGCAACTGACGATGACAGCAACCAGTGTCAATGGTTTGGAAGATGGTCAGAGTGTGTCTTCATCCGGTGAGGCCAATTTCCAGGTGGGTACATTGGGATGGATTCGTCTTGAGTCTGGACCTCTGGTTCACATCACTGAACCAGGGCCACACTTGATTTCCGTAACCGTTCACAATCAACATCCGAACGCCAATCAGGACATCCGCCTCAGTGTTACCACAGATGAAGATGCGGTTTGGAATACAAGATATGTACGTGTGATCTCCGATGATCAGCAATTTGAATTACCTCCTGACCAAATCAGGATTATCAATATCGAGGTGTTCCTAACGGCTGAGAATTTGGCTAATTTTGCAGAGGATACAATGGTATTCACGGCAACGCTGAAGGTTGAGGCCACCGATGATAACGCACAAATTTCTATGCAATTTAGTGCAGACAAATATGTCTCGACGGAATCGAATCAGGACGAAGGTGGATTCGGCGCCATGGCGGCCAGCATTGCCACTTGGCTGGCTGGCATCATCGTCATTGTCGCACTCGGTGTTGTATTGGTTCGAATTCTGATGTCCACTGAGCATGAAGATGAGATTTCATCCTTGGGTGCAGGGTACGAATCAAACATTGGTTTACCTGAAGCACCAACCTTGCCTGAGGCACCCACTCTACCTAGTGCAGATACGACTGCTAATTCGATGTATGGGGGGACCCAGGAATTGTTTGCACAACCCGTGATGGCGACTCCTCCACCTCCAAGTGAGCCTGCACCTGCGCCAGCACCTACTCCCCAAGCCGGGCCTCCTGTGCCTGAATCGGGACTCCCTGAGGGGTGGACCATGGAGCAGTGGCAACATTACGGTGAGGAATATTTGCGCCGTCAAGGCGGCGCTTAACCCGTCACGGCGACTTTATCAATGACTCCTGAGTCGGCAACTCGCCCCGTAGGGGCGTAAACCAGGTGGGAATAACCAATGTACGGTGGACAACAACCAATCTTCATCCTTAAAGAAGGAACAAATCGAACTCGTGGAAAAAGTGCACAAAGCAACAATATCGCAGCTGCAAAAGCGGTTGCGGATGCTGTGCGCACCACACTCGGGCCCAAGGGTATGGACAAGATGCTTGTGGACAGCATGGGCGATGTTGTCATCACCAATGATGGAGCCACGATTCTCAAAGAGATGGACATCGAGCACCCCGCTGCCAAGATGATTATTGAGGTGGCCAAAACCCAAGAGCAGCACTGTTTCGACGGTACTACTAGCGCGGTTGTTATCGCGGGCGAACTGCTCAAGCGAAGTGAAGATCTCATTGAACAGAATGTTCATCCTACAGTGATTTGTGAAGGGTTCCGTTTGGCCTCTGACAAGGCTGTTGATCTCTTAGATGGGCACTCTATTGGTGCAGATAAATCCACTCTTCATGAGGTTGCAAAGACTGCATTGACTGGTAAATCCGCCGGCGCTGTAAAGGCCTTCCTCGCAGACATTTGTGTTGATGCAGTCCAGGCAGTTGCACGAGAAGATGAGGACGGAATTATCGTCGACCTTGATGATGTCAAGGTCGAAAAGAAGCAAGGTGGTTCCATCAAAGACAGCACACTTGTGGATGGTATTATCCTCGACAAAGAGCGTGTACACAGCGGCATGCCTCGTAGTGTAAGCGATGCGAAAATAGCCCTCATCAATTCAGCAATCGAGGTCAAGAAGACTGAGGTCGATGCAAAAATTCAGATTACGGACCCAACCATGTTGGCGCAGTTCTTGGAAGAAGAGGAGAATTACCTGCGCAGCCTCGTCGAAAAGATTCAGGCTGCGGGTGCAAATGTTGTGATTTGCCAGAAGGGCATCGATGATCTCGCTCAGCATTACATGTCTAAGGCGGGTCTGTTTGCGGTGCGTCGTGCCAAGAAATCTGACATGGAAGCATTGGCTAAAGCTACCAGTGGGAGAATTGTCACAAACATTGACGATCTCGGTAAAGATGACTTAGGCCATGCCGCGAAGGTAGATGAGCGTAAGATCGGTGAGTCCGACATGGTATTTGTTACCGGTTGTTCTGATGCCAAGAGTGTCAGTGTTTTGCTACGTGGAGGGACCGAACACGTTGTTGATGAAATTCGGCGTGCTTTCGATGATGCAATCGGTGTGGTCAGCGTGGCCCGCGAGGATGGCGCAGTCCTCACGGGTGGGGGTTCTGTTCTTGCATCCTTATCTCGTGATTTGCGAGCCTATGCAGAGGGTATCGGAGGCCGTGAGCAAATGGCTATCGAAGCCTTTGCAGGGGCACTCGAAGTGATCCCACGCACATTGGCAGAAAATGCCGGCCTTGACCCTGTCAATACCATCATCGAACTCCGAAAGGCCCACGCCGAAGGCAAGTCTTCATTCGGCGTTAACGTGTTTGAAGGCGGAGTCATGGACATGCGAGTCGCCAACGTACTTGAACCAGTCCGCGTGGTCGAACAAGCCATTCAATCTGCTACAGAAACTGCAGTTATGATTCTCAGAATCGACGATGTCATCTCCAGTCGTGCAGGTGGTGGCGGTGGCATGCCAGACATGGGCGGCATGGACATGGGCGGCATGGGCTTCTAGGACCATCATTGAGCCCTTACTTCAATGTGCCATTGAGTGAGGTTTCTGCTTGACGAAAAGCATAGATTGAATAGTTGACTTTGGGTCGCCCCACTAACAGCCCATAGGGCTGTAGTGGTGAAATCCAATGAGCGCAGTCACCAAAGTTTGGATTGATGAAGGCTGTATCACTTGTGATGCATGTGAAAACATCGTCCCAGAAGTGTTCAGTGTCCAAGATGATACCTGCATAATTGTCGATGGCGTGAATCCTAGCGAGTGGAGTGATGACATTATTGAAGCAGCAGAGGGTTGCCCTGTTGATGTCATCATGTACGAGGTCGCAGGCGCCGAAGAAGCTCTCGAGGTGGCCGAAACTCCACAAGTAGAGGATGCACCTCCTGTAGAGACCGAACAACCCGCCGCAGCCTCAGGCGATGGCGAACTTGACATTTTGATGGCAGGAGATCGCGACCTACACATTCTGTTCGGTAGCCAATCCGGAAACGCTGAGGGTCTGTGCGCATTAATTGCCAAGAAGGCCGCAGATTATGGGTTAGTCGGCCATGTACACGACATGGATGGCTTTGACTTGGCAAGTTTGTCTGGCATGAAGCGGGTCCTCATCGCTTGTTCTACATGGGGCGAAGGTGAGCAACCCGATAACGCCGAAGCATTGTTCCAAGCCGCATCAGGAGCCGGCCAACTCCTCACCAACACCCACTTCTCAGTTTGTGCCTTGGGTGATACCAGTTACGAGTTCTTTTGCCAATCCGGTAAGGAGTGGGACGAAGTTCTGGAGACCATGGGTGGAACACGAATCTTTGAGCGTGTCGACTGTGATGTCGATTATGATGCACCGGCTGCCATTTGGATGACTGAGACACTGTCACGAATTGCATGTGTAGATGACAGCGGTACGTTCAACGAAGAGTTGGTTGAGCAAATGGCGCTGTTTGCGGCTGGTGACGCAGTATCGGGTGCCAGTGGCGATGTCGCTAGTGTAATCATGCCAGAGATTCAACTTGAAGCGACAGTCTTCAGGTACGATGCTGACACTGGACAGCAAGGTCTTGACACATGGGCTTGCACTGTTCCAGGCCACTACAGTGTCTTGGACTTGTTACGTTCTCTGAAAGGCACACAAGATGGTACTCTTACATTCCGAGATGGCGTAGAAAATGATCCTACTACCGGCGTCAGCGTCAACGGGCGCCTGGTATTGCCCGGAATGACACGTTTGTGCGATATCGTCCGTGACAAGGGTTCTGGTGCTAGATTACGTATCGAACCAATCGCAGCTTACGATGTCATACGAGATTTGGTGGTTGACTACACTCCCTATGACAATCACCGAGCCAACAGCAAACCTTGGTTTGTAGGTGGGCATCGAGAGGGCAGTTATGTCGGTAAGGTGGTTATGGGCACAATGGATGATGTAGTCGCATCCGAACTTCACTCCAGCAATGATATTGTCAGTCCACAATTACTCCACGCATCAAGTGATGCAGTTCCACACAATCGCGCTTACATTGGTCCGGCTTTGGTCACACATCTGTGGAACCGTTCTTGCGACCCACGAATTTCTGACAAATCACGAACGACCATCATCGAATCCTTGGCCGCGACAAACGGTGTCAAGGCAGAGACTGATCTCGCCAGTATTCACCGCCAAGGTGCTTTTGGCGCCAATGCAGCAAAATCTGTTCTTGAAGCCAAGACTGCAGTGCTTGCACACGATGGATACAACGGCCGTCACGGTAAACACGTTTGGTGGTACACTTGGTCAATTAAGAGTAGTGGAAAGGTCAATGAGACCACACTCTATAGAACTGTACTCGGCCCAATGGGTCTGTTGAGTAACGCCTTGTCAGGTGTCTCTGCCCGTATGATTGGTGGTTTCACTCGGACAGGTCGCCCGATGTTCAATGAGATGCTCGGGATGATTGCCCCACCTGCAGGAATTGGCAAGATGCCAAAGCAGTTCAACTCGGCTGTGGCCAATCACCATGAGGTCATCTCTATCTTCAACGAAATGGATGGTCGATTCTAATGCCACTTCGATATGCATACCATCCCGGAAACGTTGCGCACAGCAATGCGATTGAGGTGGCAGATACCATGCCCCCAGCAGCTGATTCACTTGGAATTGAATTGGTCGAGTTGGAAGGTGCCACCAGTTGTGGTGCCGGAATTATACGCCAGGCAAATGCAGACCTGCAAGTTGTGCTGAACGCTCGAACATTGGCACAAGCTGAGTCAATGGGATTAGACATCATCACTCCATGTGCAACAACGGCTGCAACACTCCATGAAGATCTGACATCATTAAGGAATGATAGTAAGTTAATGGCCAAAACCAATGATATTCTTGAGCGAAACTGTGGATTGACTCTGACTGGTGAAGTCAACGTACACCACTTGCTTCACGTCATCGTAGATGAGATTGGGATTGAGAAATTGGCTGAGAAGGTCAAGAACCCGTTCGGATTTAGGGTCGCAGGATACTATGGCCCGAATATGCAACAAGAGGGGGCCTGTGGTGGGGATGATGTCTTTGATCCTGACTATCTGGAACAGGTCATCAAAGCCTTGGGTGGTGTACCCGTAGAATGGGATTCTCGCACACACTCCGTTGGAGTCCCAGGGATTTTCTCAGAGGAGAAAACAGTGCTCAAGCAGACTGCTTCGGTTCTTTCGGATGCCAAATCAGAGGGTGCGGAACTAATAGTCAGTGCTTGCAATCTTTCACACATGCTCATGGATGTCTATCAGGGCAAGGCTGGAAAAATTTCTGGAGAAGCCACAAAGGTACCCGTGATTCACTTGACAGAATTACTTGCGTTCGGCTTTGGACATTACATCGATCGCTTGGCACAATTGCGAACGCGCGTGAAAATCATCGGCGATTAGTCCGTTCCGTGTAAGATTCGCACAATTTCTTGGGCAAGATGAACAGATAATCCCTTGATTTCCACAATCTCATCATCTCTTGCTTTGGATAATGCTGCAATCGTTGGCCATCTTTCAAGAATTCGTGAAGCCAATGCAGGTCCAACCCCGGGTACTTGTTCCAGCATTGAACGTGTGACTCCGTGGCTTCGTTTGCGCGTTTTATCAACTTGATTATCACGTGTTGCATCCAGGATGGGCACCGAATGGTCAAGCAATTGTTCTGCGGCTGCATTTGCGGCCTCCGTTACCTGCTGTTCTTGGACATCATTGTACAAGTCTGGATGTTCGCTGGCACGCATTCTGTCTTGAGCCTGAGTAGAAAGATGCTCCAACATTGAAGATTCTCTTCGTGCTGATACTGCAATAAATCGCGCCGTTTCTGCGGTATCAGCAGAAGTGACTACCGGTAAACCATAGTCCAGAGTCAAGGTAGCGAGGGCCCCCATAATCGCTTGCATACTGACTGCACGGTGGTGAAACAAATCACTTCCTTCAAGGATGAGCATCGTGCGGGGTGCTGCACCTGCCAATCGAGAGGCTTGGTCTAACAGGCGACCATCAAGTAGGCTATCGACAAAGTCACGACTTCGCTTTCGTTCAATCAAAATTCGATCACTAATCCGAATATCTCCAACAGGCAAATCGACCACTTCTACAGTCAAACCTTCTTGCCGTAATCGCGCCGCAAGTGCGCTTTTTCCTTCTCTATGGTCAACCGAGACAATGACTCCATCAGTTTCGGGATATTCGATATCATCCAGGTCGTATGATAAATTATCAATCGAAATCAGTGGTGGCTCGGCAATCAATCGTGGCGAATCGGTCTCAGTAGGATATGAATCAAGTCCGATTTGCCCCGAGGGCCGCATCTTACGAGCCAATGTTTCCGGTGCAGGTTTTGGCTGTGACTGTGGTTCGTTTTCTTCTCTTACGATGGGCGGAATTGCAGTATCATCCAGTTCAGGCGCCAAACGTTCAGATTCCAATTTTAGAAATGTGGCCGCATCTTGACCATCATCGAGACTGAATGAGCCGAGATTTTCCCCCTCATAGCGCATTGCGGAGCCACCACGTTTTCGTCGAACCTGTTGGATAGATCGAAACATTCGCTGCTCACGATTTTTCGCTGAAGCTCGGGCTCCTTCATCACGGGTATCTTTGGCAATTAACACATGAACTGTACCTGCTCTTTGTCTTCCAGTACGTCCGCGTCGTTGAATGGTGCGAATTTCACTTCCAACCGGTTCGTAAAATATGACCAAATCAGCATTTGGAACATCCAAACCTTCCTCTCCAACGCTGGTAGCAACCAGAACATTCGCATCACCAGAACGAAATGCATCGAGGCTTTCCAACTGCACTTTTTGGCTCATTCCAGAGGAACCATCTCGGTTGGCTTGGCCCACGAATCGCTGTGGTATGGCAAATTCTAAGTCACCAAGTATACGTGAAATCTCATCCACTGTATCTCTGAAGTTCGCGAAGATGATGATACGGCTATCAGGGCTTTCTTTGAGCTGACGTCGAACCATTCGACGCACCATCGTGACTTTACTATGAATCTCATTCATTTCTGCCAGAGTGTCTTTGAGTTGCTTGATTCGAGGATCAGCAGCAAATTCTCGTGCTGATTTTTTTTCATCCCGTCCACCCTGACCAATTCTGGAAAGTGTTTCTCGAGTGGCGGCGACACCTTGACAAAGAATGGAAGAAATGAGGTTGTTCAATCGCATCGCAATACCGTTCTCCTTGGCCGCTCTATAGCCGAAAGATTCTCCCTTTGAGATCGATGCTGAGATTCGTTTTTGTGCTTCCTGAAGGCCCCCTGCAGTCACATGCCCCTGCCGTGTATAAAATCCGAGACGACGCAATCTTTCGACAATTCGGGAAAGCCACAATTGCAATGGTTTGGCCAGAAGACGCAATTCATCTGGGACCTCGACGACAACATCGTTGACTTCCAATCCTGTTGCATACGGCGCTAACAGAGCATCTCCTGGAGGGCGAACATGGATATTCTCGATTCTCAATCTTTCGCACACTTCGTTAATTTCAGCCTCAACATGACCTGGGCTTGCGGTTGCAGCAAGCACCAGTCCACCGGGGTGCTGCTCTGCAAATAGGTCGCCAACCTGTGCCATCGCATGGTTCCCAGTTGCTCTATGCGCCTCGTCTACGATTAACAAGGCAACATCACCGAGATGAGTCAGTCCGTTCTGTACATCGTTCCGAACCACTTGCGGGGTCGCGATTACAATCGTAGCCGCATCCCAAATATCTCTGCGTTTTTTAGGTGGAATTGACCCTGTTAAGGCTACGACTTCTTGCTCCATCGTTAGATTCAGCAATTTCTTCACATCCGAAAGATGTTGATTGACCAAAGCGTTGGTCGGGGCAAGCATAATCCCTCGGCCACCAGGATTTTTCAACCGTTCAGCCAGGGCCATGACTTCGATTGGTGTTTTGCCCATGCCCGTTGGCAGAACCAACAGCGTCGATGCACTGAGGCCGTGATCGAGAGCTGAAAGCTGGTATGCTCTAGCCTCAATCGCCCCTTCGACGAGTAGGTCGTGACGTATCGTAGCAGACATGACCACCCTCCGTTTACGCCGAGGTTCTTAGGCAAATCGCCTCGACAAACCGCTTCACGGCATGGTGGAGGGACCCCGTAGGGGGTCCTCCCAAACCGAGCCGTTCATATACAGGTTGTAGGTCGGAGGGCCGCTCAACACTGGGCGTCCAGACACCACAGGGCAATGCAACAGTATCCCACAAAGCCATCGATTCCACTTGTGAATTGTGGTCCGGTGTCACGGTCACCCCGGAAGTGAAGAGCCGGCGTACTGCCGCTGCGGCGGCCTCTACACCGTAACGAAAACTGGAGGATTCCAAAATGGGAGACAGACACCGCCCAAAGAAGGGCAGCATGGGCTTTGGCCCGCGAAAGAGAGCCAATCGGCCGTATGGCCGTGTCAAGAG
>MDSW01007849.1_pt1 | contig 13846 bp, 10 predicted proteins | sample 811171 | NCBI WGS metagenome assembly MDSW01 (sample SAMN05326641, study PRJNA326480) | marine metagenome | isolation source: seawater | place: Atlantic Ocean: North West | collected 2012 | reverse complement strand
TTTAAAAATACCCTACACACATTCTGGTGTTATCAGCTCCCATAACGCAATGAATAAAATTATTTCTAAAGAAATATTTATAAAAAATAAGATTAAAACTCCAAAATATTTAGTAATTGAAAAAATTAATTTTAAAAATAAAAATTTAAAAAAAATTATCAAGAATAAAAATATAGGTTTTCCAGTTGTCATAAAACCAATTAATGAAGGTTCAAGTCTAGGAGTTAAAGTTTGTAATAATAAAGAAAAATTAATAAAAGAAATTAATTATCTGTTAAAAAAATATAGTGAATTAATTCTTGAGGAATATATAAGTGGACAAGAAATTCAAGCGGCAGTAATAAATGGTAATTCTTTAGGGGCTATTGAGCTAATTCCTAAAAGACTCTTTTATGATTACAAAGCAAAATATACTAAAAAGGCGAAGACAAAGCATTTAATGCCAGCTCGCTTATCAAGAAAAAAGTATAAAGAAATTTTATCCATAGCTAAAAAAGCACATCGAGCTTTAAACTGTAGAGGCGTGACAAGATCAGATTTTAAATTCTATAAAAATAATTTTTATGCTTTAGAAATTAATACACAACCTGGTATGACAAGTTTATCCCTGGTGCCTGAAATTGCAAATTATAAAGGTATAACATTTGAAAATTTAGTTGAGAAAATTCTATTAGATGCAAGTATTAATAGATGAGTAAACGAATTATATTTGCATTAATATTATTTATATTATTAACAACAGTTACTTTTGAGCCTAAAATAATTTCTTCAAAATTTGATGTCAAAAAAATTATTATAGAGAATAATTCTTTATTAAAAGAAAAAGATATAAAAATTTTATTATCTCCAATTTATAAAAAAAATCTTATTTTTTTAAAAAATACAGATATTCAAAAAGCTTTAGAAAGAAATAATTTTATTGAGAGTTTTAATGTTAAAAAAAAATACCCTAGTACCTTAAAGATAAAAATTTTTGAATATAAACCTATAGCTATTTTAATTGATAAAAAAAAAAAATTTTATATAAATAATAAAATTAATGAAATAAAATTCAAAAATTTTAAAGATTACGAAAATCTGCCTTATGTTTTTGGCAACAGAGAAGAATTTAAAATATTTTATAAAAATTTAGAAAAAATAAATTTCCCTTTTAATCAAATTAAAAAATATACTTTTTATGGATCAAATAGGTGGAACCTAGAGACAAAAAATAATAGAATAATTAAACTTCCTTCAGAAAACTATATTGAAAGCTTAGAGAATTTTCTAAGTATTTATAGTAAAAGTGACTTTAAAAAATTTAAGGTATTTGATTATAGAATAAATAATCAACTTATCTTAAAATAATTTATGAATTCATCTTTAAAACTTTTTTTAGAAATAGCAGGTTCAAAATATGTTTTTTTTGTTTGTGAGATTGATCAACATAATAATTGTAAAATTGTTTATAAATTAGAAATTCCTCTAAAAGGAATTAAAAATTGTAGCGTATCTGATTTTGAAATAGCTTTTAAAACAATTAAAGAGAGTATATTTGAAATTGAACAAAACTTAAATAAGACATTTAAAGAAATAATTTTAATTTTAGAAAATTACAATTCTTCATTCATAAATATTACGGGATATAAAAAATTAAATAGCTCACAAATTTTAAGAGAGAATATAACTTATATATTGAATTCACTAAAATCGTACGTAGGTGAAACAGAACAAAATAAAAGTATTTTACATATTTTTAATTCTAAATTTCAGCTAGACAGAAAAAAAATTGATAACTTGCCGATTGGACTTTTTGGAGATTTCTATTCTCATGAGCTATCTTTTATTTTAATAAACTCTAATGATTACAAAAATCTCAATAATATTTTTGAGAAATGTAATTTAAAAATAAAAAAAGTATTAACTAAAAGCTTTATCAAGGGCGCCAATATAAGTAATAATTATAAAAATACTGAGTCTTTTTTTCATATCAAAGTAACTAATGATAATTCCAAAATCTTCTATTTTGAAAATAACTCTCTTAAATCTGAAGAATTTTTTAAATTTGGAACTGACATTATCATGAGAGACATCTCTAAAATCACTGCTTTAAAAATTGAAACTGTTAAACTAATTTTAGGAAAAATTAAATTCGAAGAAAATGTCTCAGAGGATGAATTAATTGATAAAGAGTTTTTAAATAAAGAAATAAATAACAAAGTTAAAAAAAAATTGATTTATGATATAATTTTAGCACGATTGGAAGAGATTGCAGAACTTGTGATTTTTAATAATATTAATTTCAATTATTATAATAAAAATTCTAGAGTTATTTTTTTAGAGATTGATAGCACCTTAAATTTAAATGGTATTAAAGAAATTTTCAAAAAAGTTTTTTCACGTAACGGAGTCTTCGAATTAAAAGAGATCAACGATTTATCAAATGACTCAATGATTAGCACTATTAATCAACTCGTCCATTTTGGTTGGAAAAAAGAGGCTATACCCGTAACCTTGTCAAAAAAATCAATAATAGCTAGGTTTTTTGAAGCAATTTTTGGCTAAAAGTTGTTTTTTTCAGAAACATTATTTGTTTTAAACAATAATCTCCACTCAAGTATAAAACTGTCGATGGAAAACGTATATCAAAAAACACTTTCTAAAAAAGTAAGCTTTGAAGGCATAGGTTTGCATTCTGGGAAAAGCGCAAAGATAGATATTTTACCAGCCGAAGTAAATAAAGGTATTGTTTTTAAAAGAGTAGATTTAATCAAAAATAACCTCATCAAAGCTAATTATAAAAATGTTACTTCTGCGAAGCTTTGTACAACTTTAGACAACGGCTTAGGCGCAAAAGTCTCAACAGTTGAACATTTATTAGCTGCATTTTACATTGCTGGAATTGATAATGCTTTAGTTGAAATAAATAATGAAGAGGTCCCTATCATGGATGGCTCTTCAAAAGATTTTCTGAATATTCTAGAAAAAGATGTACTTAACGTGCAGTCTGGAAAAAGAAAATATTTGAAAATTATAGATAAAGTAGAATTAGTTGATGGTAAAAGAAAAATTTCAATAAAGCCGAACAACTCATCTTTAAAGGTTAATTTTCAGCTTTGCTACGATAATAAAATAATAGGAAATCAAAAAAATGTTGTCGATTTTCAAGTGGATAAGTTAAATGAAGTTTCAAGCTCAAGAACTTTTTGTTTATATGAGGATATTGAAAAAATTAAAAAATTTGGCTTAGCAAAAGGAGGCTCCCTAGATAACGCAATTGTAGTTGATAATGATAAAGTTTTAAACGAGGGTGGTTTGAGAAACGAGAAAGAATTTGTTAACCATAAGATTTTAGACTTAGTGGGTGATTTTTTATTATCTGGGCATAGAATTTTAGGAAAAGTAGAGTGTCATCAGGGTGGTCATGAGTTGACAAATTTATTTTTAAGAAAAGTTTTTAAACAAAATAATGCTTTCGAGTTCGTTGAATTAAAGGACTTTAAAATTTCTGAAAAATTTAGTCCACAAGAATTAGGAAAACTTGCTGTAAACGCTTAACCATCCTATTCCATTTCTTAGTATAAATTATAAATCAATCTGTTATTAATATATTGATGGTTTTAAGAACAATTTCTATACTGGGAATAATTCTAATTTTATTTTCTTGTTCTAAAGACAAAGTTCTTTATGAACCTACAGAAAAGAAAGATCCATATATAATTTATAAAGAGGGTTACAATGCTTTTGAAAAAAATAATTTATTTTTCGCTAGTAAAAAATTTTCTGAGGCTGAACTGAATTTTAATGATCCTGTTCTTGCGGCTAAAGCAGCGATTATGTCCTCCTTTTGTCTTTATAGTATAAATTTTTATGAGGAAGCTATTGAGAGTTTAAAAAGATTTAACAAAAAATATCCAGCAGATAAAAATGCAATTTACGCTCACTATTTGACTGCTCTCATCTATTTTGAACAAATGGGAGGCGAGAAGCATGATCTTAAGCCTTTAATTGAGGCGCAAAAAACTTTTGATTTTTTTTTAGAAAAATATCCAGATAGTGAATACGCTATTGATTTAAAATTTAAAAAAGATTTGTTAATGAGTCAATTTGCAGCAAAAGAACTTTACATTGCCAACTACTATATTAAAGTTCAAAAATGGATACCTGCTATTAATAGATTAAAAATAATTTTAGAAAAATATGAAAATACTGTATTTGTTGAGGAAGCACTCCATAGACTTGTAGAAATACACTACCATTTAGGTTTAGAAAATGATGCAAAAAAGTACGCTAGTATTTTAGGATATAATTATAATAGTAGCGAGTGGTATAAACAATCTTATAAAATATTAAATAAAAATTACTCAATTAAGAAAAAATCCTCACCTCAAAATAAAGCAGATGATAATATAATTAAGAAAATATTAAATATTGTAAAAATCAAGTGATGAAGAAAAAAGATGAAATTATTAAAAAATATAAAAAGAATATTGACAACTTAAAAATTCATAACGATTTATATTTCAATAAAGACAAACCTAAAATAACCGATTATGAGTACGATAAATTGAAGTTAGAAATACTAACTTTAGAGTCAAAATATAAGTATTTAAAAAAATTAAATCTCTTTGAAAATAGGGTTGGATCTCCTCCGTCCAACAAATTTAAAAAAATTAATCACCTTAAACCAATGCTTTCTCTCTCAAATGCTTTTGATAAAAATGAGATGATAGATTTTTTAAAGAAAATAAATAATTTTCTAAATTTCAACAATAAAGAAATAGAGTTATTTTCGGAACCAAAAATAGACGGCATTTCTGCAACTTTAATTTATGAAAAAGGTATTTTAGTTCGGGGTCTATCAAGAGGAGATGGAATTGTTGGAGAAGATATCTTAAATAATTTAAAAACTATAAAAACTATACCAATAAAAATAAATTGTGATAATCCTCCAGAATTATTAGAAATTCGTTGTGAAGTTTATATAGGAAAAAATGATTTTATTAACTTCAAAAACAAATTTGCCAATCCTAGAAATGCCGCAGGAGGATCGCTCAGACAAAAAAATCCTTTAGAGACTTCAAAAATTCCACTTAGATATTTTGCTTATGGATTTGGCGCTATAAAGCCCATGATATTTAAAACTCAATCAGAATTTTTAGAAAAAATATCAAAATGGGATTTTTCAACCAATCCATTAGCGAAAATTATAAAAGGTCTAGATGAAATTGAAAATGAACATAAAACTATTGATCAGTTACGATCTACTCTTGATTACGATATTGACGGTTTAGTATATAAAGTAAATGATTTAAATTTACAAAAAAGATTAGGGAACACTTCGAACTCTCCTAGGTGGGCAGTTGCTTATAAATTCTCTGCAGAAAAAGCAATTACAAAAATTAAAAATATTGTCATACAGGTAGGTAGAACTGGAGCAATTACACCTGTAGCTAAGGTAGAACCTGTCACAGTAGGTGGAGTGGTTGTCTCCAACGCGACATTACATAATGAAGATGAAATTGAGAGAAAAGATATTCGTATAGGAGATACAATTAAAATTCAGAGAGCTGGAGATGTGATACCACAAGTAGTCTCGGTTGATCTTTCAAAAAGAGATAAGAATGCAGAAAAATTTATTTTTCCAAAAAAATGTCTTTGTGGAGCTGAAACTAAAAAGGAATTAAGCAAAAGTACAAAAAAACATGATGCTGTTAGAAGATGCACAAAAGGATACGACTGTAGGTTTACTGCTAAAGAAAAATTAAAACATATTGTTTCTAAAGAAGCTTTTAATATCGATGGGTTGGGAAAAAAAGTTATTGAGCAGTTCTGGGATTTAAATTTAATAAAAGAACCATCCAATATTTTTAACCTTAATTACAATAAAATAAAAAAATTAGAAGGTTGGGGTGAGCTTTCTATTAATAATTTAAAAAAAGCCATCGAAAAATCACAATCTATTTATTTAGATAAGTTCATTTATTCAATAGGCATTAGACATATTGGTCAAGAAAATGCAAAAATTTTAGCAAGCTTTTTTAGGTCAATTAAAGAATTTGAAAAATTGTTTGATTTAAAAAATAGAAAAAAATTTTTGATCAACCTAATTGATCTAGATGGGATAGGCGATACTCAAATTCAATCAATAAATAACTTTTTTTCTAATAAAACTAATGCAAGAATAATCAAAGATTTAATCAATGAGCTTAAAATTAATAATTACGTTTTACAGAACAATGATGGAGTCTTTTCAAATAAAAAATTAATGTTTACAGGCGGTTTTAAAAATATGAGTAGATCAGAGGCGAAAGAAATCGCTGAAAATAATGGAGGAAAAGTGTTGGGATCTATTTCAAAAAAATTAGACTTCTTAGTGGTCGGCGACTCCAAGCCTACAAAAAAAAAAATTGATCAAGCAAGGAAACTTAATATAAAGATAATTTTAGAAAAAGATTGGAATAAAATTTTAAATAGCTGAACAAGCTTTTTTAAGTTCTAATGACTCAATTTTATTCATAGATTTTATTAGATTTTTAAATACAATTTTGTGATAATTATTAAGCCATTTTTTTTCATTTCTATTTAGACTTTCATTATCAATTAAATCTTTTTCTATAGGCGCCATAGTTAAATTTTCAAAATTCATTCTTTTTCTAATTTCTTTTACATAAACAAGATTTTCAATTCTGATACCAAATCTATTTTTTTCATAGTATCCTGGTTCATTTGATACGATCATACCTTTTTTGAAATTAACTTTATTTTTTTTTGATATAGCATGAGGTCCTTCATGGACATTTAAAAAATATCCTACGCCATGACCAGTTCCGTGAGCGTAATTTAAACCAATTTTTTTTAGATGTCTTCTCGCGCTGATATCAATTTCTGATCCAGAGGTATTTTTTTTTATTTTAAAATCTGCAACAGCAATATGTCCTTTAAGAACTCTAGTAAAAATATCCTTAATTCTTTTACTTGAATTTTTTAAAGAAATTGTTCGCGTAACATCTGTCGTACCAAATTCATATTGTCCACCGGAATCAACTAGGTAAATATCTCCCTTTTTAAGTTTTCTATTTGTTTCTTTTGTTGCTTTATAGTGGATAACTGCTCCATTCGGCCCTGTTCCTGATATCGTTGGAAAACTTGAGAACTTAAATTTCTTACTTTTCTTTCTAAATTTAAATAATTTTTGTGATGCACTTATTTCGGTAATATTTTTTTTATAAAAATTTCTTTTAAGCCAGAATAAATACTTTGTTAAAGCAACACCATCATAGATATGTGCTTTTTTCATATTTTCTATTTCTTTTTTTCCTTTAATGGCTTTTAAAAAATAGATGGGGTCGTTAAAATTGAGTATTTTATTATTTCTAAGAATAATAGTCTCAAATAAAAAAGAACAAGAATTTTTATCAATTATAAATTTTTTCTTATTAATTAGTGAGAGTATTTTAGTACATTTTTTTATATCCAAAAATTTAATTTTTTTGAATAATTTTCTGAATGTCGGCGATATTTTACCCAAGTCACAAAAAAATTTTATATTTCTGTTTTTATCGATTAAAATATAACTATACGGTATCGGGGTATATTTTGTATCGCGGCCTCTAATATTAAGAAGCCAAGCATTATTTTCACTTGCAGTTATGAATAAGTAATCAGATTTTTTTCTCTTCATATAATCTATAATTTTATTTATTTTAGATTGGTAATTTTCACTTACAGATTTATTAGGTAGTGCAAAAAATTTGTTTTTGTTCTTAATTATTTTTCTTTTCCAAATCTTATCGATCAAGTTATTCTCAATAGGTTTGTATCTACATTTACTTTTTCCAATGAAAATCGATAAAGTTTTTTTAGTGAACAAGAGAGGATCAAAGCCAATTAATAATTTTTTTCTTTTAAGAATATCACATGGCATTTTATCTGGAATTGTAATTACTTTGAAAGATTTTCTACTTTGCTTATTAGCTTGTAAAGTATACCTACCATCAACAAATAAATAATTTTTACTTTTTAGTATTAAGGCAAAACCATAAGAGCCAGAGAAATTTGAGATAAAATTTAATCTATCATTATGATCTGGAATATATTCACCAAAAAACTCATCATTTTTAGGCACAATATAAGCATCTATTTTTTCTTTTTTAAAAATTTTTTTTAATTTTTTTATTTTTTCCATTTAAGCATTTTATTTTTTTTGTACCTGTCCCATCCAGGACTCCTATATTCTTCATCAAATTCGATGGAATTATCTTGATTAAATTCAAAGACATCATTATCGCTCATAGTAACTTCGTTTTTTTCAACACTCTCGTCTGGTATTTCGTTAATAAACCTGGAAGGCAAAGTATCCATCCAATCACCATGGTAAGCTCTTTTCATAGCGAATGATAAATAAGCTTCTTTTTTTGCTCTTGTAATACCAACATATGCCAACCTTCTTTCTTCCTCTAAAGCAAAATCGCCTTTTTCTTCTAATGATTTTTGATGAGGAAATAATCCCTCTTCCCAACCCGGTAAAAACACAACATCGAACTCTAAACCTTTAGCAGCATGCATTGTCATCAAATTAATTTTTGCTCCTTCCCATTCTTGATCAATTGAAGTAGCTAAAGCTACATGTTCTAAAAAAGTCTGCAAGTTGTCATAATCCTGCATGGCTCTTAGTAATTCTTTTAAGTTTTCTAATCTATTTTCATTTTCTAAGTCTTTTTTGTTTTTTAACATAGACGAATAACCCGATTCATCTAACACTAGTTTTAATAAATCAAAATGTTTCATTTTTAATGTATCTTTTCGCCATTTTTGAATCATATTTATTAATTGACTAAGTGTAGTTTTTATTTTTGGTTTAAAGTCACCTTTTTCTAATAACTTAATTATTGAGTCTTCTAGACATAATTTATTTGCTTTACCAAAAGTATAAATTTGATTTAACGTGCTTTCACCCACACCTCTTTTTGGTACACCAATTACTCTTTCTAGAGCTAAATCATCAAATTTTTGATTAATGATTCTTAAATAAGAGACGGCATCTTTAATTTCTGCTCTCTCATAAAACTTTATTCCCCCCAAAACACGATATCCAATTCCAACTTGAAGAAATCTCTCTTCAAATTCTCGTGTTTGATATATTGCTCTAACTAAAATTGATACATCATTTAAAGAGTATTTCTTTTTTAATTTTTGCTCTATAATGTCACTTATCCCTGTCGCCTCTTCTTTCCCAGTTCTATAACAATTTAGTTTTACCAATTCTCCATGATTTGCTGAGGACCATAGTTTTTTACCAACTCTACTTGAATTGTTTGAAATCAAAACTGAAGCTGTTTCTAAAATATTTTTTGTTGATCGATAATTTTGCTCAAGTTTAAAGACTTTACAATCTTTATAAATTTGATCAAAAGTAAGGAAATTTTTTATTTCTGCGCCCCTCCAACTATATATCGATTGATCATCATCTCCGACGCAACAAATATTTTTATTTTCATTTACAAGCAAATTTAACCATTTGTTTTGTATAAAATTAGTATCCTGAAATTCATCAACTAAAATATATTTGAAATTTTTTTGATAAATTTCTTTAATATCTTTGTGTTCTTCAAAAAGTTTTACACAGAATAAAATCAAATCGCCAAAATCAAATGCATTAAGGTCTTTAGTTTTATTTTGATAAATATTGTAAACTTTAAGAATTGATTTCAAAATTGATCCTGATTTTTCTACTTTTACATTTTGTGGTAGAAGACCCTTATTTTTCCATTGATCTATATGGTACATAATTAATTGAGGAGAAAATTTTTTAGCATCTAAATCCTCTGCTTTAACTATATTTCTAATTAATTTTTTTTGATCATCGGTGTCTAAAATTGTAAAATTACTTTTGTATCCCAAAGCCTCAGCATGTCTTCTTAAAAATTTTACACTTATGGAGTGAAAAGTACCCAACCAAGGAACTGCATTAGCACTTCCTTTTATATATTGCATAACTCTATTTTGCATTTCTTTTGCTGCTTTATTAGTAAATGTCACACATAAAATTTGATTGGCCCAAGCTTTTTTCTGATTGATAATATGAATAAGTCTGGTTGTTAAAACTCTTGTTTTTCCTGAACCAGCTCCAGCGACAATTAAGTTTGGACCTTCAGTACTTAGTACTGCTTCTTTTTGTTCTTTGTTAAGGTTTTTTATTAAGTTATCTATGTTATTCATAAGATAGAATTTTCATTTATATACTAGATATAAAAATAAAAAAAATGTTAAATAATTTTTATAAAACAATTCACATTAAGTATTCAAGATTTTTTGAATTTATCTTTTTTCTAAGATATTTATTAATAATATTCTTTATTTCAATAGCCATATTTCTAACTATTCCTATTTTTTTCAATTATGAAAAAAAAGCTGAAATAATAAAATTACATTTATTAGAAAATTATGATTTTAAAATAAGTAGCTATGAAAAAATAAAATACAATATTTTTCCATTACCAAATCTAGAATTTAAAAATACTGTAGTAAATTTAAAATCTTCTGAAAAAAATTTACAAGTTGAAAAAATGAAGATTTATCTAAATTTTTTAAATATTTATGATTATAAAAATTTTAATTCAAATAAGATTGTTTTGAAAGATAGTGAGTTAGTATTTCAAATTTTAAAATTTAAGAATTTAGCAAATTTACTTTTTATCAAAAAAAAAAAATTAATTTTTAATAATTTAAATCTTAGAATCGAAAATGAAAATATTTCTGTGCTTTCACTAGACAATATAAAATTTGCTAATTATGGCTATAATGAAAACATAATAAGAGGAAAGGCTTTTGGTAAAAAATTTAGAGTAAAGATAGATGATAAATATAAAAATATAAATTTAAAATTCCTTAATGCCGGGATAAACGCTGATGTTCTTTTTGATGAAAAACAAACGAAAAGTTTTAAGGGCGGCATCTTTAAATTCAAAATATTAAATAATAACTTTAAGTCTAACTTTGAATATGACGGTAAATTTATAAAACTTTATAACTCATATTTTAGAAGCAAAAATCTCTCTTTTAAAAATAAAAGTGAAATTATTTTGAATCCTTTTCTAGATATTGACTCAAAGTTTTTTATAGAAGAGTTTAATCCTCAAATATTAAGAAAAGTAGATTTAAACAAACTTTTAAATTATAAAGATTTTCTTAGAAAAATTAACAATAAAAGTGAAATAAATTTTAAATCAAAAAAATTTAATCGTAAACTTTTTGATGATATTAATTTAAAATTTAAATTAGCCTATGGAAGAGTTAATTTTTCAAAAAAACTATCCTCTAACAATAGCTCTATCAACTGTGACGGTAATATAAATTTTCTAGAGGAATATCCTATATTGTTTTTTGAATGTCATGTAAAATCAGATAATAAAAAAGGGTTTCTGAGGAAATTTTCTGTAAAAACAAAAAGCAAAAATGAAATTTTTGAATTAAAAATTAAAGGTAATCTAAGTTTACTTAATGGAAAAATTAATTTTAAGAATATTTCAATGAACGATAGTTACAATGCTTCTAAAGAGGATTTAAAATATTTTAAAATTGCTTTTGAAAATATTCTGTTTGACGAAGATTTTTTAAAAATTTTTGATTTAAAAAAAGTAAAAGATTTTATAACAGAAATCTCTTAGTTATTTTGGTTTGGTCATCTTAAGAGGATTCATAATTTTATCATATTCCCTCTCTTTAATTAATCCAGCTTTAACTACTTCGTATTTTAAAGTTGTTCCATTTTTATATGCAGTTTTGGCAATAAGGGCAGCTTTATCATAACCTATTTTTGGTGCTAGAGCAGTAACTAGCATTAATGAGTTTTCTAACAAATATTTTATTCTTTTTTTATCTGCTTTAATACCTTTTACACAATACAAAGCAAAAGTTTTAGACGAGTCACTCATAATTTCTATGGATTGTAAAATATTATGAATGATAAGCGGTTTAAAAACATTTAATTCAAAATGACCATGAGAACCAGCCATAGTAATACCGTTATGATTTCCAATCACTTTGACACACACCATTGTTACTGCCTCTGATTGAGTTGGATTTACCTTGCCGGGCATTATTGATGAACCTGGCTCATTAGAAGGAAGAATTAGTTCTCCATAACCTGCTCTTGGACCTGATCCTAAAAATCTTATGTCATTTGCAATTTTCATTAAACATACTGCTGTTGTGTTAAGTGTTCCTGAAAAATTTACAATCTCGTCATGTGCTGCCAAAGCAGCAAATTTATTTGTTGCTGGTTTGAATGTAATTTTTGTAATTTTACTAATTTCTCTTATAATTTTCTTATCAAAATTTTTCTTTGTATTTAAGCCAGTACCCACGGCGGTTCCGCCTTGAGCTAAAAAATGAATTTCCTTAAGAGCATTTTCTATTCTAGAAATACATTTTTTTAATTGAGTAAGGTAACCAGAAAATTCTTGTCCTAAGGTTAAAGGCGTTGCATCTTGCAAATGCGTTCTGCCCACTTTAACAATATTTTTAAATTCTTTAGATTTTTTTGCTAATTCCTTTTCAAGTAATTTTAGTGAAGGCAATAGTTTTTCTTTGGCTTTTATTGCAATAGCGATATGCATAGCTGTAGGGAAAACATCATTAGTAGATTGAGATTTATTAACATGATCATTAGGATGAACAGGTTTTTTAGTTCCTAATTTACCACCCATCATTTGAATAGCTCTATTGGCAATAACTTCGTTTACATTCATATTAGTTTGAGTACCCGAACCTGTTTGCCAAACTTTTAAGGGAAAGTGGTTATCATGTTTGCCTTTTATAACCTCGTCAGCTGCTTTAATTATATATTTACTGATTTTTGGATCCAAGTCTTTATTTTTTGTGTTAACTATCGCAGCAGCTTTTTTAATTATTGCTATAGAATGGATCACTAGAGGCCTAACTAAAAAATCTCCGATATTAAAATACTTATTAGATCTTTCTGTAGATGCTCCCCAATACTTATCACCAGGAACTTTAATTTTTCCGATACTGTCAAATTCTGTTCTGTATTTCATATTTGATTCACTGTTATAATACACCCTTATTAAATAATTATAAAATATAAAGGACAAGAAATGACTAATTTTGAAAGTGTTAAAAAATTTATGGAAACATTTGGGCAAGAAATTAGAGAAAAAGCCAGTTTTCCAAATGAAAAGACAACATCTCTGAGATACGCTCTAATAAAAGAGGAGCTCGATGAATTAAAAGATGCAATAGATAATAAAGATATTAAAGAGGTCGCTGATGCTTTGACAGATATTCTTTATGTAACTTATGGTGCGGGACATGCATTTGGTATTAATTTGGACAAATGTTTTGAAGAAGTACAAAATTCAAATATGAGTAAATTAGGCTCTGATGGTAAACCGATCTATAACGATAAAGGAAAAGTTTTGAAAGGACCAAATTACTTTAAGCCTGACCTAGGAAAGTTTGTAGTATGATTAAAGATAATTATTATTGGATTTTATTGGGTGTGGCAGTTGGAATATTAATTTATCTAGCCGATAAATATATTTTTTAAGGGGCGTTCTGTTGCTAGGTGCCCCAGACCTCATTACTTAATTACTTATTTAACAAAGTAAATTAAGATACAATTATGTAGAAGATTATTGCTGCTGCAAAAATAGACATATGTCTCCTTTTTTTTTTTTCGAATCACATATTAATTTTAAACTTTTTTTAAAAAATATAAAATAAAAGAAGGGGCGTTCTGTTGCCAGGTGCCCCGGACCCCGTAACTTAATTAACAAAGTTAATTAAGCTGCAAGTGCATAACTTTCGTTAGCATTTGTAAATTGGCCCGTTACGTCGGAACCAT
>MDSW01018260.1_pt1 | contig 13847 bp, 7 predicted proteins | sample 811171 | NCBI WGS metagenome assembly MDSW01 (sample SAMN05326641, study PRJNA326480) | marine metagenome | isolation source: seawater | place: Atlantic Ocean: North West | collected 2012 | reverse complement strand
CATCCTTTTTTGGCATTAGTACCTCACCTAGGGTAGGTATTTCCTTTTTCTCAATCAAATCAAAAGCTATTGAGGCAGCATCTTTCAAATCTGCTTCACTAGAATGATGGTCAAGTACAAATGTTGCAGCGTCTACAATTTCTGATTCTATATGTACTGGATTTGTATTATTCCTTTCTTCAAATTTCTTAGTCCAATCGGCCACCTTTTCTCTAGGAGGATTAGGTGTTGATTTCGCGCGATGTCGTTTCATATCTTCTTGTCTTTTTATCAGGGCTCTATTCAATAAGATGGACCCAACAGCAACTACGATTACTGTTAGTACTAAACCATTCCATTCTGAAAGAAAATTGATTCCTTTACTGATTAGTTCTGAATAAACACTAGGATCTTCATCGGATTCAATTTCTCTATAATTTTCACCTAGATAATCTATATTTTCAATGCAAGAGAAATTAAGAGCAGGTTGACGAATACTTTGAACCATTACCTCCAATTGAGCGGTACCATTCATTTCTAGACCACGGGGGGTTGTTGCAAATGCACTGAAAGAAATGGATTCACCAGGTTCTACATCTCTAAGTTCAAAGAAACGAATATTCTCTGATGAATAATCAGTAATCGCATTTTCTGGAGGTATTAAACCGAAATTTGAAGTTACATCCATATCCAATGAAACCATTATTCCATCAAGATCGTTTCCAGTATTTTCGAATGTTAATGTTAATGTTAGATTTTCATTTTCAACTGTTGTATTCGTCGATTCTATTTTCCAATCGATAACCGAATCGACAATGATTTCGTGTTTTTCAATAATAATGAGTTCACCAGAAATAAACGCTCCAATTGTGACTTCTCCAGTTTTTCTTGCCATCGTATCGTTCAATATCCCGATTTCAACATCTATTCCGTTTGCAGTTTCCCCCTTATCTAAAGAGATCGTTGTTGCTCCTAATTCTACTGTGGACCAAATTGGATTTGATAGAACTTGCAATTCAAATTCGTCCTCAAAATTTCCTGTATTTGTGATCGCAAGATTCTGATGGCAGGTTTCTGAATTATTGATGGTTTGTGGGAAAATGGTTCGACATATATTGGGGTCATCGAATTCGATTGATACCCCTCTAGTCCGCTCAATGTTTACAGTTTGATTCACTCTTTGTATATCCAATGGTTCATCTTCATTATATGCACTTATTCTAACTTTAATCTCTGCTGATGCTCTGTATGGTGCTGCATATTCAATTAGTACTGTTCCTGATTCATTAGCGCCTAAATTTTCAATTTTGTAAAGGTCAAATGTGCCTACTGCCCACCCGTCATTGGTAAATGATTGAGCAGGGATTGTTCCTTCAACTGGTAGGCCCGAATCTAACATTGGTTGGACTTGAATTACAAGATTTGATAGATAGTTTCCAGTATTTCGTAATGAGACGGGAAGAAGGATTTTCTGCCCAGGTTCGATACTTGCAATTTCATCATGAGAATCGATTGAAATTCCTGCAACTTCAGTAACTTCAATTGTAAAGTTCCAATATGATTCTAATCCATCTATTTCACTTATGGCTTTTACAGAAATTGGATGTTTGCTACCCGCTAGGGGGGCCCCATTTTCCACAAATGGAACATCAACTCTAAACTGAATCCAAACCAATTCATTTGAATTGATTTCTATATCGTCTCCAATTGAGGGTACTGAATTTCTAGCCCAAACAATATTCCATCCCGAAGAAGAAACGATTGATACATTGGCGTTATCCGTAATTGAAGCATTATTGGTGATATTTACAAGAATATTTGTTCCAACACCTGGATCAATTACAAAGTTCGAGCCCGATGAACTACCGAATGTTAGTGCACTTGTTTGTGAATCTACATGGTCAACAATTTCTTCTTCCAATGGCGAAGGTGAAACCAACATGCTCATAGTAAGAAGTGTAGCTAAAAACATGGCGAGAAGGCGAATGCTCGCTCCATGCATGTTGGTTGGCCTATATCTTGAGGTTTAACCCGTTGTGCATAGTGTGCATCATAGCAATGGATCTGGGATTGCTTCTGCTAAGGCCCGGACATCGAACTCTCCTGCATGAATTGGGACCTTCAATCCAAATTTTTCACTAACCAATGGGTCAATTTCTCCAAATGATCCCAATTCAATTTCTCCGATGTGGATTTTTGCACCCCTGCCTGGAATCCACGGTCCATCATTGTCTTCTATTGGGGAAAATGAGATTTCATCTCTAGCGCCTAAATCTCTAGCAAGTGCTTGTGCAATGCCCTTCGCAGCAGTAAATCCAGCATTGGTTTCAGCGCAAGCCCATGCTACTCTCCAAGCATTGTGATGGTCTCTGACTACTTCGCCACATTCCTGCACACGTTGAGGAAGTTCATGGTGCCTGTTTGCAGCAAGTAGTTCCATTAGAGATGGTAAGATATTTTGACGAAGAATAGTATGTTCGATCGTGATTGGATTTGCAATTCTTGTAACTTGATGAAGAGGTTTCCAGCGCATTCTTTCAAATTGAATTTCATCATTTGATAATGTCAAACTTTGTACCTGTTGAATTCCTTGTGAAGATAGACTTTCATTTATTCTTCTAATCAATGTTGCACGTGAAAGTGGTACTCCTTCAAGAGCTAGAGATGAAAACGATTCACCCAATGATTCGTAACCTATTCCAGTAGCAATCTCTTCTACCAAATCGATTGGATGAAGGATATCAAATCGCCATCTTGGCATCTCGATTACGTGTATTTTTTCCCCCACGGATGCATCTGCCCAACGGCTTGATTTTCTAGGGCCATCAGTTGCAGTTCTAGTTTCTACTAACCTCCCTCCCATTCTTTCTAATGCAGACCGGATAACATCCGACTCTATTTTGCCACCTAATATGCGTTCCAATAGGCGTTCAGGGAGAATGTGTGTTCTTGCTTGACCATTAGGAACAATCAGGTCATTTCCATTCACCGAATTTATTTTCATACTCTCTACCTCGCCTCCTCTTTCAGCAAGAGAGAGGCAAACCAAGAGCAAAGATGCCTCGCAGGCTCTCTCATCCCATCCAGTCACGTCAATCATGAAATCTGTAGTTTCCTCTGTAACAGTGGTATGGCTACCGTTGATAATTGGTGGAAATGAAAGAACTCTTCCTACTGCATCTTCGATTACGGGCACAAATTCCATTCCCTCAAGAAGGTGAGCATATTCTGTTCCCTTTGGATGAGAATCAAGAATTTCTTGAATACTCATGTCTGTTTCCATAGCAAGAGGGGTAAACCGATGTTTTCTATCAACCGCTTTCACCTTAAATGGAGGTGCAAGTGTAGATAAATCATGCACTCCAATGGATGCAAGCCTTCTTTTTCGACCCAGAGTTAGATGCAATTTTTCCTGATGATCCATTAGAGATTGAATAAATTCATTTCTTTCGTCGTTTGTATTTCCTGTGTTTACATTTCTAACAATAGCCCCTAATATTACTGGCCTAATTGAGGATAGAGATGCATCTACATCCATCTCTATTGTGCCTGTCTCTACCTTTAGTTGAGGTGGTGTGATATCAGAATAAAGGAAAGCTCGGGCTGCACGAGCCATTGTTTCAACTGATAGAAGGTCAGAACGATCCGGAAAAACTTCGATTTCTATTCCCTCATCATCTGCTTCTTCAACAACGCATCCAATGTCGGAGAGTTGCGCTTCCCACAAGATTGGGTCATAATCTATACCAAAATTAGAGAGCAGGTTTCGAATTGAATCATGACCATACTTCACTGTTGGCATCTCAATCCCTACCTATTCGCAGCAGTTTCTATGTTTGACCTCTTCGTTTATCGGCGAGACCACATTGGCAGTGGTTGTCTTCTTCCGTCAAGTCGTAATCCACTTAGTACTGCTGAGTCATGAGTTGTTGCTCTCAGGTGATGTCTTTGCAGTAAATTGATTGAAGATACGCCCATTGATTGCATCCATCCTCGTGCCCTGTCTTCCATCGAAGAGAGTTTTCCATCAAGTTCTGTTGCAATCTTCTTTACTCCTGTAGGTGGACTTTCGTCTCCGATGAATGCTTCTGCTACTATTCCATTCAGACCTGCGGCAATAGTCATCAATGCTTCTGATGGGCTAGGGGTCCAATCAGTCTTGAGTAAAACACTCATGCTACCTTGCTGCTTTGAACGCGCCATGCCGACTGTTGGTAAAGCGGAAATTGCAGGAGCTGTTCCAATAGTACGTACATCTACAATTGCACCTGCTAAACCTAATTCACCTACCATTCGTAGTAATCTGTCGATTTGGTCTACATCATCCATTAGCAGGACTGGGGAGTCGACTGGGAGGAAACCAATAGCAATCGCAGCCATGGCATGAACTCCTGATTCATTTAGCGATGGAAATGATGCAATGTCGATTACGGCACCACCTGCATTAGACAATTCATTTCTTAGTGCAAGGAAGTTACCTTCATGAATTCGTAGAAAATCATTTTCTCTAGGAGATGTATCAACAAGACATGGCTGCCCTTCTAATGCAGAACCTGCTTTTGATGGTCCTTTCTCAATAGTTGGCATCCATATATTTCTCAAATTTACACCTGATGCTACGCCTGGCATCTTTATTTCACTAGATAATTCAACCACAGAAGAAGGAGCTAGTGGTGTTCCGTGCGGACAAAGACGCAATCCTTCGAACTTTCCTGAAGATGAGATTTCAGGGGGTTCTGCTCCAACATGTTCTTCAGAATCTGCTTCTATTACAGTAGCGTCCATTGTAAGTTTGAATCCATGTGGCTCAAGTATGTCATTTAGTTCAACCAATTCGTCCGCTTCGATATCTCTACTTTGGGCTCCTGCCCCTACAGAACGTACTCTCCCGTCTACGACGATTCTTCCACCGATCATTCCAGCCCCAGCATCATTTTCAACATTAGATAGAGCAACAATAGTGCCGTCAATCATCCCAGTTCCAATTTTATCTCCAACCATCCCTCTGATGATTAGTAAGCCATCAGACATAGATTCTCCAGCCTCATTCCCTGCATCATCTCTTACGATAACAGTTCCACCAGTCATTCCAAGAGCAACTCTATCCCCTGTCCCTTTCTCAATAATGGTCTTCCCATCTTTTTGGAAAGCGGCAGCCATATCTCCTGTTTTTCCTTCAATCTGTAGAAGTGCACCTAGATTTGCACTTCCTACCAAATCTCCGAGTTCACCAAGTAAGCGCATTTTTAGTTTAGCAGGAAGGTGAGTCATTACTCCGGTTTCTCCCTTTTTAGGCCGTTCATCTCCATCTCGCCCCCAACCAATCTTGAGTGCTCTATCAAGTTGAATGGCTTGGTCAAGCATTTTTGCAACATCTCGAGTGAGCCGTATGCTCTTCTGAGTGATGTCCGCTCGCGACTCCATTGGCAAGTGCTCGTGCAAGGCCGTCCTTGACCCCTTCGCTTCCAAAAGTCTTGGAATGGTTGATAGATGGCCCGCAGATGAACCCCACCCGGAGAGGGGCATATGACCATCAAGGTGGCCATCAACGGATTTGGAACAATAGGGAAGAGAGTAGCGGATGCAGTAGATGCACAAATGGACATGGAAATCGTAGGAGTGACCAAGACTGGTCCTTCATTTGGTTGCGATTTAGCCGTAAAGAAAGGCTTCCCACTTTATTGTACATTTGATGATCAATCTAAGGTTGATGCATTTGCAGAGGCAGGCTATGTTTGTTCGGGCGGTTTGTCGGAATTACTTTCTGTAGCCGATGTCGTTGTAGATTGTTCACCTGGCAAATTAGGTGCTGAAAATCTTGAGAAGTACAAAAATGCGGGAATCAAATATATTTTCCAAGGTGGGGAGAAACATGCTCTCACCGGTCAATCATACACTTCCAGTGCAAATCACAAGGAAAATATTGGAGTAGATGGAACTCGAGTCGTATCTTGCAATACTACTGGGTTATCTCGTACTCTTGTTCCTCTTTTCGAACATTGTGGTTCACTAAAGGTAGAATGTACAATGATTCGTCGTGCTGCTGATCCGGGAGATTCTAAGAGAGGACCAATCAATGCTATTGCTCCAGTTCTGAAGGTGCCAAGCCATCATGGACCAGATGTAATGACTGTCAAACCTGAAATTGAAATTAATTCCTTGGCAGTAGCTGTTCCCACTACTATTATGCATGTTCATGCTATTGTAGCAGACCTTCCATCTGGTCATGGGCTTACCACTGAATCGATTGTTAAGATGTGGAAAGAAACACCACGAGTAATAGTGATGAGTGGTGCTAGTAATAGAATCACAACAACAGCAGAGGTGATGGAAATGGCACGAGACATTGGAAGAAAATGGGGTGACCTACACGAAATATTTGTTTGGGAAGATGGTATTAGCCTCCAAGGAGATCGTTTGTATTATTTCCAAGCAATTCATCAAGAAAGTGATGTAATTCCTGAAAATGTTGATTGCATTCGTGCATTAATGGGCACTGAAGAAGATTGGAAAGCAAGTGTTGCCATGACTGATGCAGCAATTTCTGCATACTACGGTTTGTGAGAAATTCGACACATTTTCCTGCAACCATGAAAAGGGAGAGCATTACATCGATGCATATGCAAGTTCGGGGTTGGAGCCTTTTTCTTGTTTTTCTTCTCCTTATTCCATTAATTCCATTGATACATGAAAATGATGAAAAAATGGAAGATGAAGACGATTTTTGGACATCCGAAGAAGCATCAGAAAATTGGATTATAGGTGCAAATCCAATTTTGCAACCTTCTCCATTGCGCCCTACTAGTGGCCTTCTTCATCCTGTTACTGGTTCTTTTGATCCATTGTTGACTGCCCCTCTTTTTTCTGCAGGTTTCCACGATGATCTCGATGTTATTCGAACAGGTATGTTAATCGTTCAAGATGTTGATGCTGATCGTACTGATTTAGAAAATTGGCTAAACCTCCAAGGATTCCCCATTCTTGATGTAATCCCAGATGATGCATTATTGGTGAGGCTGCCAACAGAACCTTCGCAATTAGATGCCGCAATCTCGTCTATTGCATCAAATGAAGGCATTCGTTGGTTTGGTAGTCAGCATCCCGGATGGAGGATTTCTCCACTATTGCCTTCCATAGGAATTGTAGACGTTAACGTAGTGCCTGCTCCTGATCTTGATGATGCTCAATTGGTTTTACTAGAGTCGACTTTGCATTTGATGGGTGCCGAGGTGGTTCGTTGTGATCATTGGCTCTGTCAAATTGAAGGAATCCCATCTAATCAACTGATTGAGTTAGCGTACACAGGGGATGTTTTGTTCATTGAACCGTCACCAAACCTAATTTTGGAGAATGTATATGCTCGTTCAGTTACCAATATTGATGATGTAATTTCTAATCATAATCCCTCATTAACTGGTCAAGGCCAAGTAGTGGCTGTTTCCGATAGTGGATTAGATCAAGATCATGGAGATTTTAATGGAAGAATTCGCGCAGTATACAATCAATACGGGCCAGATAATTCAGCAGCAGATATGCACAGTGGACATGGTACTCATGTATCTGCATCTTTATTGGGAGATGGTTCAGGAGACAGCAATGCTCGAGGAATGGCTCCAAATGCTACATTTCATTTCTATCAACTAGAATATGATCAAACTGGTGCTTTAGCTAGGTATGGCTCGTTATTCGATATGTTTAGACATTCATGGCAACAAAATGCGAGGGTACAAACAAATTCGTGGGGTTCTGAAAATTTAGGTGGGCAATATAATTCTGATTCTCGTTCTGCTGATTCTTTTGCAGACCAATATGGTGATTTTTTAGTTCTATTCGCAGCAGGAAATGAAGGAAATTCGGGTTCTGGAACCATTAGTCCTCCATCTACTGCAAAGAATGTACTCACAATTGGTGCGTCTACTAGTGGAAGGCCTGGAACAGCGCCTGCAGGGCAAGTGCCTAGTTTTTCATCAATTGGTCCCACCTTAGATGGGCGAATCAAACCAGATTTGGTTTCCCCAGGTGTTCAGATTTGTTCTGCAAGAGCTCAAGAAGCACAGTATCCAATGGGTTCATCATGTTCATCAGCAAGGCATTCTGATGGAACAACTCCTCTATATCAACAGATGGACGGAACTTCCATGGCAACACCTGTTGCAGCAGGGAATGCATTATTGGCGCGCCAGTTCCTAACTGACGAATTTGGAATTTCATCTCCTCGTTCGGATTTGTTGAAGGCTCTATTGGTAAATGGAGCTAAGGATATTGGTGCAAAAAACATCCCCAATATGGATGAAGGATGGGGGCAAGTTGATCTTGAACAAACTCTCTACCCCCGAGATGGAATAATTCCATTGAATACTTTCATGGATTGGAATCAAACACTACAGCCTGGCTATTCATATGTGTATACGTATGACTGGGATGCATCACATGGAGTAGACATTACAATAGCTTGGACTGATGCCGCAGGTTCCTCCAGTGCTTCCCAGTCGTCTAAGAGATTGGTGAATGACTTGGATCTAACAGTTATTGCACCTGATGGTTCCGTCTACAAAGGAAATGTATTCTCTAATGGATACAGTGCTTCGGGTGGAGTTAGTGACGATTTAAACAATGTTGAGCGAGTCAAATTACCGCCTACTCCTGGACTATCTGGATCATGGGAGATCCGCGTTCAGCATTCCTCAGGAAGTTCACAAGATTTTGCGATGGTAGCTACATCAATAGGTTCTGAAAATTTAATTGCAGATCTCGCTGTTTTCCCTGGTTCGCTATGGGTGTCTGCTGATCAACCTCTTGAAGGGGATGCAGTGGTTGTTCGTGCCTCTTGGTTAAATCAGGCTCCTGGGGCGGCATCAGGATACGATATTCTTGTTGAAGATATTTCTACCACTCCTCCAACTGTTATACTTCAAAGTAGCCGAGGCTCAATCCAAGGTGGTTCAGCGGATTCGATTACAACTCAACATACTTTTTCCACTACTGGAGTACATACGATTCGATTAACTTTGGATTCTGGTTCGCAAGTTGATGAGTTGAATGATGAAATAAATGGTACCGATAACAACCAAATCACCTATGATGTGAATGTGACTGCAATTGGAGTAAGAATTGTACCCTATATGGCGAATGGGAATCTGCCATCTTCCCCACAAGAATTAGCAGAAGCAAGTCAGCGTACTATGGACCCTAGTGCTACAAAATCCATGACCTTTGATCTGGATATAATGAACGAAGGAACAGCGACAATAGATGCAGGCATGATTGTCACTCCTGTACAATTTGTCCGAGAAGATGGGATATTGGATGCTCCTGCTGATGAATGGTCTAGAACACTTTCAGAGTCGGGGCCATGGACTCTTCCAGAAGGTGGTGCCGCTGGTTCAACCAGAACAATATCATTGAATTTAGTGAATGAAGATGCTGATTTTGATGATCCTTATGGGGCGATTTTCGCATTGCCTGGCACGTATATCGTTGATTTGACTATGTATGATCGGAATGCTCCCTTGGTATCCTATACCATTCGCTTGACTATCGATGTGGAGCGAGTTGAAGGCCTTGATACCGTTCTTGCTGGTGATCAAGGTTTAGCCGGTAAGCCTGGCGAAACTGTAGGGTATACAATTACAGTAAGAAACTCTGGTAATGGACCCACAATTTTCACAGTAGATTGTGAGAATGATCAACGTTGGCCTATAGAATTGGGCAATGGAAACACATCCTCTATTGAGTTAGATCCGTTAAATCGCTTACAATTCATTGGATTATCTGTACGCGTAGTAATCCCTGAGGCTTTCATGGGTTCTCCTGCGGCTGGTTCATCTGCAACAGTGACTTGTATCATTTCTTCTACAATTGATTCATCGATTACTTCTACAGAAATATCTACCGTTGGAGTTCTTGAGAGTAAGGCATATGTTGTTGATATTTACGAAGATGATGGCACTCCAATTGGCCCTTCAGGTTTAGCAATTCAACGGGCAGTCTTGAATGATGAGATAGTAAATACCTCTGTCGAAGTAGAGAATACTGGCAATACTGCATTTGATATTGAAATATCTATGAGTACAGGTTTAGTTTCGTGGCCTGTATGGTTGTATGTAGATGGTCAACAAGTTTCTTCCCCTTATACTCTCAATCTACAACCTGGGGTAGTTTCTACCCTACAAGTTCAGATGTCTGTCTCAGCTAATGCCGATAATTTTGATGTGAATGTCGTTACAATTCGTACTGCTTTAACTGGCTCAATTCCAACCGTTAATCAAACTCAATTTATTGTAGAGCAACGAACAGATTTCATTCTCAATGGTCCTGAATCCGGTTTGATTGATGTGAGTCCAGGTTCCACATCTACATTCAATGTCTCAGTCGCTAATACTGGTAATGTTCCAATCGTTTTGAACTGGACTTTCCCATCTTTGCCCGAGGGTTGGTCAATTGGTTTCTTGTCTTTAGCACCGTATACCTTGATGATGAATGAAGAAAGAATCGTGAAAATGGGGCTTTCTGTCCCGCTGGGTCTCGATTCTGGAATGTCTTCAACCGAGGTAGGTTTACTTGTTCGAGGAGGCTTAAGTCTAGATTCGCTTGTTCTTAATCAATCAGTTATTTTGGGAGTCCGAGTGAGTTCTATATCCGTTCCAGTGGTTACTTTTGATGATAATCGGTTCAATGATATTCCACGCAATGAACCCACTGAATTGATTATGCATTTGAGCAATGGTGGGAATTTACCATTGAATGCAAATGTGGTAATCGTAGGCCCCGAGGGTTGGTCCTATGAATTAGATCAGACCTCTGTATCGAATTTATTACCTAGCGAACAAGTTGATTTTGTGCTTACTCTAAACCCGTCCAATGATGCTTCAGCAGGCGTGCAAAATTTCAATGTGGTTTGTATTGTAGATGGAGTAGAAATACAATCGGGTGGTTTTGAGGTTACTGCGGCAGCCTCTAATTCAGGAGGAGGTGCAATTGGATTATTGGAATCGATAGGAGTTCCTACATGGGCAGCAGGAATAGTAGTAATGCTGGTTATTGTGGGGCTATTAGGTGGAACTTTTGTTCTTAGAAACAAAGGAATTTCTTCATTGTCGGAAGGTGAACGTTTGATTCCAGCAGGTTCTTCTCTTAACGAAGGCGATTACAATACCCGATTTAAGGCCGCTATTGATACCGGTGTTGAAGGAAACTCGTTGGTAAGTGGAGGTGTCTCTCAAGCAGAGATTGATGCCGCCCTAAATAGTGGGCTTGCTCCATTACCTCCCCCTACACCTGCAGGACTTCCTCCCGGATATCCTCAACAAACTCCTGTATCTCCTCCTTCTGGCCTTCCACCTGGTCTTCCTCCAGGTCATCCTCCTTCTGAATAGTCCGTTCGACTTATCTCTAGGACCCTGTTCAGGAGAGCATGGATTCGAGCATTGTACTATTTGGGCCGCCCGGCGCAGGCAAGGGTACGCAAGCAGGAAGGATAGTAGAAACTACAGGGAAACCACAAGTGTCTACAGGAGATATGTTGCGGGCTGCAGTAGCAGAAGGTACTGAATTAGGAAAAATTGCAAAGGGACATATGGAATCTGGTGGATTAGTTCCCGATGAGGTGATTATTGGGTTGATCAAAGAGAGAATAACTGAACCCGATGCTGAGGGGGGTCTACTTTTTGATGGATTTCCTAGGACAATCCCTCAAGCAGAAGCATTAGAAAAAATAGCTCCGGTTTCTATGGTTATTGCCATTCGGGTTAATGATGAATCTATTGTTGAAAGGATATGTGGTAGATTCACCTGTGCCGCCTGTGGAGAGGTTTACCATGATTCTTTCAGGCCATGCTTAGTAGAATCAGTGTGTGATTCATGCGGGAGTTCTGAATTTAAGAGAAGATCTGATGATTCCGAAGAAACAGTTAGGGCTCGCTTATCTGCTTATCATGAGCAAACTTCACCCTTAGAATCATGGTATGAATCCAAAGGTCTGCTTCATAGAATTGATGGGAATCATGGAATCGATGAAGTTGCCTTATCAATTGCTAATCTTTTTGACTAAATCTGCGGTGTTTTCATGAAACGTAGAGCTCGTAACAGAAGTCTGCGGGTACAAAGAGCAAATGATGCAATAATTCGTCTTTCTTCAATAATAGTGGACTCTCAAGTAGATATCGAGATTAGGCATTCTGCAGCTAGAGACTTGTTCCGAACTTGTACACGTCATAATCAACCTCTCCCGGACGAATTGAAAAATTGGATTTGTAGAGGTTGTTATCGTGTATTAATTCCTGGTAAAACTGCAAGAGTAAGGGTGCGTGATAAGATTCGAATTATAACCTGTCTTCATTGCAATAGGGAAAAAAAGCGTCCTTTTGGTACAGAGGTGTCGAATTGAGGATTCCAGATTGGGTTATATCGGCCTCTAAGGACCCTAGTTTGAAGGCCACAGTTCGCTTAGGCAGAAATGGTCTCACAGAATCGATTATGGATGAAATAAGGACTCAATTATCTGCGCGTTCATTGGTCAAAATTCGTTTGAATCGAGGTTTTGCCATCGATTCGCAACAACGTACAGAAATATTCTCAATGCTTGAAGAACAAACCACCAGTATCTTGGTTTTTTCAAGAGGGAACGTTGCAGTTTTGTGGCGCCAATAATTGGTGAGAATGTTCGAATTTGATGGATGAGTATTTGAATCGTCTATTGGACCCTCGGTTCATGAGAGTACTATCTCGTGGTAAATCGTTCTGGATTCGCGCTGTACTTCTTCTTTCATCAATTGGAATGTTTGTATTTTCCCCCGTTGCTCAAGCCGGCGGAGGAGGCGGTTTAGCAGGAAGGCATTGGTATGTTGAGCATATTTCTGCAATGCCTGACTGGGCATTGACTGCTTCATTTTTGATTCTCTTAGGTGTATATGGTCTCATTATCTTTGAATTAATTGATCGTGCATTGGCTGCAGTAGTTGGAGGAATAGTAGCTGTATTTACCTTACATATCATTGCGGCTGGAGACCCCAATACAACAGGACCGGATTTACTTGACGTAGTAGTTTGGATTGATATGGAGACTGTCGGCCTTCTGATGGGCATGATGATTATCGTTGGAGTATTATCTGAAACGGGTATATTCCAGTGGGCTGCAGTGGAAGCTTATGCTCGGAGTGGGGGGTCAATCTGGAGACTTATGGTAATACTTGCAGTTGTCACTGCAGTATTCTCTGCTTTCCTAGATAACGTCACTACAATGTTGTTAATTGCCCCAGTAACTATTCAACTCGCGAAGGTATTGAATCTCAATCCAATTCCCTTGTTAGTCGGAGAGGTAATGTTCTCTAATATTGGCGGTACTGCGACGCAAATTGGAGATCCTCCCAATATTATCATTGGTGCCCAACTTTCCAGAACAAGTCTAGCAGGAACGCCCCTTGCTCAGGAATCTATTGCTTTCATTGATTTCGTAATTAATCTTGCACCTGCAGTTTTCTTAGTGTTCCTACCCTCTTTGTGGTTATTGCATCGCCTGGAGCGTGAAGGTCTAGATTTGCATCGTGATCGTGATATTGAATCATTGAGAGAAACATATGGTGTCAAAGATAAATCGTTACTCATCAAATCTGGAATTATACTGTCCCTTGTTTTAATTGCATTTTTCGCTCATAGTGCAGTCGATCATCCGTTATCGAACGTGGCAGTAATTTCACTTATTGGCGCATTTGTGATGTTGCTAGTGTGCACTCCTCACGAGATTGAACATTATCTCGATGAAGTTGAATGGACTACTTTGTTATTCTTTGCTGGACTCTTTATCCTAATTGGTGGATTAAGTGCGATGGGACTCATTGATGCATTAGCAGAATGGACAAGTTCGATGATTG